>Ga0065711_1028192_pt1 | contig 43056 bp, 17 predicted proteins | sample Hoacrofraction12_FD_59098 | JGI IMG/M metagenome (GOLD analysis project Ga0065711, IMG submission 59098) | Hoatzin crop microbial communities from Cojedes, Venezuela - Epithelial fraction 12 v2 (version 2) | ecosystem: Host-associated > Birds > Digestive system > Esophagus > Crop | place... | reverse complement strand
CCTTGTCCTCCATATCTAGAGCCTCATACCTATTATGCAGAGGCACCTGTGGAGATGTGGTGGGCAAGGGAAGGGTTCGCCTCCTGCCCCGATTGTGGACCCGCTTCCACTCGCTGTTTTCCTTTGTGTCCCTTCCTTCAGCCCAATGGGGGGATGTTACTAGTGCCCTTTGGTCCCGGGCCTTTTTTACAAGAAACTACTTATTGGGTCAGACCTCTAGTCATCCTAGCATAGGAGTCCCTTTCCAGCAATGGAATTTGGAATTAAGGGGTAGAAGGTGCCATGCTAGGAGGTAAAAAATCTTGGCCACTTTCTGCGGTCTATTCCCTTGTTGCTCCCCATGCATCCACAGCTGTTGTGTTAGAGAAAGTAGAGGTGAACACCTCTGCCAATACCTTTTTGCATCTGTTTTGAGTAACTAGAACCCTTGAATTTTCTTGTCTGACTCCACTGCCTTGTAGAGCAGTGAGTCCCATATTCTGGCTCCTGGATTAAGAAGCAATTTGACCTGTTTGCTGATCTTCTACTAATTTTATTGAATAAAAGTCCCCCATTTGTTTTATTAGCCATCTTCATGATTTTGTAAACCTCATCCTTATCCTCCACCTCCCCAGCTTTCTTCAGACTTTCCAGACTGAAGAGTCTCTGCAGCCTTTTTAGTCTCTCCTCTAAAGCCAGCTACTCCACCCTCTTGATTATCATACTGTTTTTATCTAGACCTTCTCTTCACCTGCACTGGTGCTTTCCTGAGAAACATAGACAAGAACAGCACAGATTACTCAATATACGAGTGCATCGAAGTTCTGTGTAACAACAAAATTACTCCCTCTGCCTTGTTTTCAGAAACATTCTTGGTGAGGACAAACATTTTGTTAGCATTTTTGGCTGTCGTAGTACACAAAGCCAGTGATTTCAGACGACTCCCAGGGAGGACTCCAGAACATCTTTCCTGAGTTTTAACTGAGAGTTTTGAGTACAGCAGCATGCAGGTATGGTTTAAATTGCTTTTCCCTAGGCATATAACATTTATTTGTACTGATGCTCGTCTGTCACCTTGCTGCCCACTCATGCAGTCCTGTGAGGTACTTCTGGAGCTCATCACCATGGCATTTCTCTCCACTCTTCTGTATGCTACAACGTGACCATTCAGTCCTACTTTTCCTTTTTAACAGATATCAGTCCATGAAAGAAGCTATTCTCCAGTTCCGTGGCATGTTATATTTTTAATAACTCTTTGTATGGAGGCTTTTTGGGTGTTCAAACATAGTTTTCCCATTGGATTTCCAGTGGACTATTACCCTCCCTGGACTGCAGTGGATTTCCCTTTACAGATCTGTGCTGACTCTTTCCTAGCAGTCCATATTTACCATACACTTGGCGGTCTCATTCTTTACTGTAGACTCTACTTGTTTGCCAGGGAGTCACACCTCATAATTAGCAAGACTCTCTGTAGAGTCTACTGCTTATTATCGCATTTTTGTAAAAAGGAATTATATTCGTTGCCTCACTCTCTGGGAACAGTGGCCAATTGTAAGAAGAGGTTATACACCTTGGCCAAAACTTCATACGCAAGTTCCTTTAAGACTCTAGTCCAGGTTACATTTTGGCATTGAACGGATCTGTTTGATGCACGTATATCAGAAGGTAACCGGTTACCACAGAGGAGAAAGTGGGACTGCGCTTGATCTTTTTCACTATGATCTGCATAACTTCTGGGTTGCTTAGCAAGCTTAAATGCTACAGTCACCTTGGTATTAAGGCAAATACAAGTATATCAAATCTTTGGTAGACATAAACCTGGCTATGAATTCATCCAGAGTGAACACGGGGATTTTCTTTTTTCATTTCAGTACATAATAGTTCCAAATAAAAATAAATTTTAGAGTAATGAAAATCTTAACAGAATTAGGTTGAATTTAGCAGGCTTTTTAGCCAAAAATTGTGAAAAAGTAATGTGGGAATATTTTTAAAATGTCAGTATATTTACCTTTGACATTTTCTAAACAAAATGTTTCATTCTGGAAATGCCAAACTCCTTTGTTTTGACATTTTTCTGAGTTCAACCTTTTCACCCTTAATTTCAAAATGGCATTTTTTGATTTGAAAAATTGACCTCCATGTAAAATAAATGGTCGATCTTTTTATACTTTAAGTAACTTGAAGATAATCCAAGCACTTCATTCTGAGTCAAAAGAAATAGTTTAGATCTACGTGATGTGCTGTTTTACTATTTTTTTCCCCTAGGGAGGGAGCAGTGGTGATGGAGGTTTGGTGTTTTTTGTCACACTGATTTTTTTTTTTCAATTCTTAGGTGCATTAAGTACTCTGTTTTACCTGCAGTATACAGGCAGCAGAGTTTAAATGAAGTCCCTCTGGAAATCCCAAGCAAAGTAAATGACATAACACTGCTGAGATTGCCAAGAGAAGAGTGATACACAAAAGCCTAATTAGGGGGTCATTGTGGCTCCAGACATCTACATATAGAACCATAGAATCATAGAATCATAGAATAGTGTGGGTTTGAGGGGTCTTTAAAGGCCGTCTAGTCCAACCACCTGCAATGAGCAGGGCATCATTAAGGGTAAAAGCAAGGCTGGCTGGAGGAGCTGCAGAATCTTCACCTCCTCACTGACACCTTTTTCTGGACTTCTGTCAGTGCAGATGAGCTGCTTACAGCTGAAACAGTTCCTATTGTAAAGCCAGCTCGCCCTCATAATTTTTCTTTCCATGTCATTCATATGTTAATACCACATAAGGGGAACTGTGGGCTTAATTAGCTGTTGAGGTGTGCAGCTAGTAATAACCACTCCTGTAACATCAACTCTCTGACGCTGAGCTTCCTGCTCCTCTGTTTTCATCACAGGTGATTGCAGAGTGGGCTACCAACTAATTGGGAGTGTCTCTCTTACTATATTTTAACAATCATGTACCTCCTACTCCCACCTGACTCATTTCCAAAGGCAGCCCGCTTCTGCGACAGCTCTCCATTTCCGGGGGGAAGGACTCTGATGCTGAAACGTCTCTCTTGTGGTGAGTCAGAGAAGAGGAAGGGTTGGAAGAGGAAGGGGCTGAATTTCTTCTCTTCACCTTTAGTTAAGGGAGAAAACAGTAAAGGAATTGCCGAAAGACGCAATTTCAGAAAGGTATTAGTCATAGAGAGGTGGTTTATTTAGATGTTTTGCTTAGAAAACATGCACTGCTGAAGTAGGAACTACCTCCAGGAATGCCTGATGTACTTATCTTCCTATAATGTCTCCAAAAGGAAAGCAACAAAACAGTTGCAAAGGCAGCCAAACCTGCCCAGGGCTGGGTTTCTATCACCTGACTTCAGATCTCAGCACGCCACGCTGAGCTGCCTACTGTAATAACCTCCAGAGGGCAAGTTAACAGAGTGTAGGACTTTGTTTGTCTCATCCAGCGTAGGTGATGAGTGGAGATTTTGTCCTGAATTTCACTGACCCCATTGCCTTTCTCTTAGTAGATGGAGCAAAGAGCCTCCAGTGATTTTTTTCAGATGGAAGCACGTTCATTAGAAACATGCACCCTAAATCAGAAAAACCCACCCTTGGTTTCCTGAGGATATCTGTCTTGGGGTTTAGCAACTATATGGATACTCTGATATCAGGTCAGGGTTATGAAGGCATGACCCAGCTCACATCTCTCTCTTTTCTCTTTTCTTTGAGCCACGCAATTTACTGAAAGTTAGGAGTACTTTAATAATTCTTTCTCCTGACTAATGAGGTTGAAATTGTCTGCTGGTTGTATAAGTTATTAAGGAGGAACTTATGAATGGGGAGAAAATAAAAAAAGAAGAATACAAGAAATTAAACACGCATTGCAGGTGATCATCAATAGTTTAAACATAGTTTCCTTAGGAATTCAGGTAGGAACAAGTAAACAGAGGATGACTTTCTTTGAAGTATCTAGTTGAAATAGTTTAGCTTTTTCAGAGGGGAAAAAATAGTATTTAGTTTATAGTTATGGTATTAATTTTGACTTAATTATTTGATTAATCCTTGTCCTTTCCCTTAAAAAAATGAATAGAAATGAAAGAAGTAGGATTGGTAAAATGCAATAAAAATCTCTTTAATTTCACTTCTCTTTTCTTGAATTTCCATGGCAAAATGACAGGCAGCATGAAGTTAAAAAGTGAGAAAATCAACTTCTCAGAGAGAAGTGAAAATGTACTGCTTTTTGAAAGTAAAAACAAGCTGCAAAAATCTTCATTAAATTGCTGGTTGAAATGTTTTTCATAACGAAATGGGAAATGTCACTGAAATGAGTGTGATTTATCTAAATGTTTACATTTTGATGGAACTTGCTTTTTTCAATGATCAAAAAATCCATTCCACTGTTTTCTGTTAGCAAGTGTAATAATAAGACTAAACCCTCTAGAAATCCAAGAGTGGGAGTGGGGCAGTCTGCTTCAGAGAAGATCTTACACACTGCAGGAGGAATTGAGAGGCATTCCTCAAATTACACCATCTGCAAAATATGCTTGCTTCTTACACTTTGCTGACAAAATAAAGCTTGTTATAAGAAAAAAGATTTAATCTAGAAGAAGATAATATGGTATAAAAAAATTGCCCATTTTTTTTTCGGCAGGAAACTAAAAGGAAGGGAAGCAGCCAAAACCAGGCGTGTGTTCTGGTAGACGTAAAATAGAAATTTTGATCAAAGGACGTCATGGAAAATGGGCAAATAAGTCTGGTTGTGTCGCCTCAATATCGTGTGATATTGAGTACCTGAACCTGGAATTAAGCAAACACGTTTTCTCAAAGAGGCAATTATACCTTGAGAGGAGCTAGAAAAATGTATTTGGTTTTTTTTTTATTATTATTATTATTTATGCCTTTATTTTTGTTTCTGAAATAGCAATGCCGATGGAGAGAATAGAGGAATAACATTCAGGTTACACAAGCAAACTCCATCTGATATTAACCAAAAGAATTTCCAGATCATCCAATGAGAGAGACATTTAGCAGAGAGTTTGATTCAGCTGAGGAGAGAGTTTATCATTAAATGCATCACTAATAATATGCTTTGGTGTTCTATATTTTTGTAACTCATCCCCATGCTGCAAATCTATTGAGTGCCTTAGAAACAACTGTTAGACTACTAAATCTCCCTAGTGATAAAGCTGATTTGAGCCATCAGACACACAACAAGGCATCCCTCACCAAAGTGTGTGGGTCATAGATAGAGAGATACAGATGATGGTGCATTTCTCCTCCTAATCCTCAAGGTCTCCATCTTCAGCTAACTATTCCACACTAAAAGGTCAAAAAGAGAAGCGGCTCTCCAAGGAAACTCTTTTTGATCATGTTATAGTTTGTCTGCATCCACGTTTACCTCCAGTGAGTAAAAAGTCTGCTTCTATTACTATGGTTATTAGGCAGTGGGAATTAAAGACGTGGATATGTGTCTGTCTGAAGGTGTCAGCCTACCATGTTGAGTAACCCACCCATGGACAGTCACTGCTGCAGAGTATGAAGTGGCTGTAACTCATTTTCAGTGTGATAAATAAGGCAGCTGAGCTAAGGATGCTTGCTGGACTTTTGGGCTAGGTCCCCACCCATCCAAGCCAAGGTGTTATTAGCACATCTAGGGCTTTAACTGATGTCGCTGGAAGCCACTACTGTTTGAAACATCCTTTCCCTACAGAAGCTAAGCATAGGAAATGCTCAGTTCAAGTGCCTATTAGCAGAACACAAAAAGAAATTTCTGCTGCTATCTGTGCTTTGCTTTCCTTCTTGGCAGACACAGGCATTAAGTTCCTGGAATCTTCAGTTCAGACACCCACAGAACAGGAAATGAGGGAAAAAGGTGAGATTTTTTTTTTCCTTCTCTCTCATCTCTTGGAAGAGGTGTACAAGCTGCTAAAGGAACCTACTTCTTCAAAATGTCGAACCAGATTTGGGAGTTCTATGGCAACATGCTAGCTAGATCTGTAATTCATTCAGACAAACCCATTTGCAATGGAAAACTAGATCCATAAGTGAGAAAAAAAGGCTCCTACTTCATACTGGTTGTTGGGCAATGTCAGGATGGTTGCCACTTTCCCCATTGACTGTCAGTACCAAATCTTGGAAAAATCACATAAGAGTTCCGCACCTTTGCTGCCTATCATTAAAATAGGGATAACAAAGTTTCCTTTTCTCTTATCCTTCATCTGCTTTCTCTTCCTCATTTGTAAATGCTTGGACATACTGACAGTCTTTGACAATATATATGGACAATGTTTAACATCAGACCCTTTTCAATTTTCCTTGATGTATTCTAGATGCTATTTAATTTTATGATGGTCAGTTTTGAGTCAATGCAAAGGAGTATGATGGCCCTCTGATATCTGATAAGGATTATGCTCACTCAAAAAGAATCTTTACAGTGGAAGAAATCAATATTCTTGGGAAAATCTGCCTCCTTGTCAGATGCAGGTGACTATTGGTCAGATGATTATTTGTATGGTTATACATATGTGCAAAATAGTTACCTAAGTTTGTTTCCTGAGGAAACCAGGCTGGAAAAGCATCTCTTGATGTATCACGTAGCCTTCATCCATTGACCTGAAGTCTTCAGGAGACAGGAGTTTCACTGGAGAATCACTGAGATTCATTAAAGCTGCCTAAAGTTCATTATTGGGTTTTTTTTCCATTGACCAGGTTGTAGATAGAGCTCTTCTATATACTGGTGAAGATTAGATATAAGCCAAAGTTAAAAGGAGAAAAAAGTGTGTCAAAAGAAACCTGTGCTGGAAATTAAATATCCTATCATCTCAGTAAATGATATCCATTAAATCTCTGGCCAAGATATTGGACAAAACAATAAAAATACCAATCTTTACATTCTGGGGGGCTCAGTGCAATCAGGAAATCCATCAGAGGAACTGTTTTCTCATCTCCTGCTGTCTTGTTGCACATAAAAGCTCATATTTCTACTGTCTGGTGTTACATCATGCCCAGCATCCCTATACCTGATGATCAACCAATTAAACCTCAGAGTGTTTTTCCTTCTTTCTGGCTAATACATTGCTGTTTTGCTAATTGCTCTTTTTTGTCTGGTAGTAGGCTGGTTTGTTTAAAGATTTTGTTGGACATGTTCGTTTAAATCATTATTTGCCAGGTTTTTGGAAGGGATTATGTGTTTGGTTGATTTTGTTGTTGTTGATTTTCAGGCTGCTAGATTTCCTTCTAGTGTACTTACTGTCTGTCATCAACAAACAAACTTTCTCATAAGATATTTTTCAGTTAGGTTTCTTAGGAAGGCTAGGACTAGGTAATGGGAAATTAAGAAAAAAGAAAAAAAGATGAGAGTTTTACATGAATAAACATAACTCAGCAGCTATACTAGTTGAGAAAAATAAATTACGAGTACACCTCCTACCTCATTTGGGATGCAGGACGAATGTCACACTGTAACTAAGGAAACTCACAAAGAAGTTGCAAAGAGGTTGATTTTACATGTGTTCTGGGAGGTCACTAACCCTGTCACTGACAGAAACAAGCTATTAGGTTAAAAGGGCTGATCGTCTGCTCCATGGTAGGAACACCATCGCCTTCCTGGCAATTCTGCCTGTCTTGGAAGGATAATAAGTAATCAAGTAATCAAGTATTTAAGTAAATAAGCAAGCAGTTTCCCCAGGCAAATTGCTCGCAATCCAGACAGTAGGCAGTGCATTGCGCCCTTCTCATTATATGTTAAATGTTGTTTGTTCTTATAAGGATGTTTCCCTGTTGACACAGAGGAGACTGGAGTCTTCCCTTTCAGAAAGGAATGAGGAGAGAAAGAAGAGAGTATGTTATACTATTTATTTATTGTCTTTTTTCTTTTTCTACTGTATTAAACAAAACATGAGACAGAAGGAGTGATCAAGACCTCAGCCTCTGAATGCAGTTGGTGCTCTGAGCAGCCACTAGACTCCTCTCTCATGTCCTCTGAATATGCCCTAACAACTCTGTGAGCTCAGCATGGGAGAAGGAACAAGCCAGTTAACACAAAAGTGCTCTCAAGTCCAAGTCAGCCTTTGGATGCCCAGAAAATGTGAACAAGATGACACTGTCATTGATACCCCAATCACTGGGCCACGATCTTTTGTAGAAATCCACAAACACAGTCAGACCTAATCACTGCAAAAGATTTAGTGGTTCAGATTTATGTGAGCTGCACAGTGCTGCACTTCAATGGAGTAAACACTGTGTTGTGAGTCATATTTTGTAAAAACTGAAGGCTTGAATGCTTCATTACACTGTGAATGATTCTGTCTCCAGCAAACCTCACAAGTCAGGATGCTTCTTTGACATTGCTTAAATTGTCTGGACATCTCAGGTCCACCAAGATGGTGTTCAGGTGTAGTGTGAATGCAAATTCTGAGATATATTTTTACTCCTGCTGCAGAAAAGACCATAGGAATGCAAGCTTTACCATGCTACATCTGCTTGCATAAATGAAAGATAAAGAAATAAATAATACAAGTGTGAAAAATCACATTGCATTCATGCATAAAAGTGAAAAGAGGAGACTGTAGACAAGTAGGTATCTTAATTGTGAACAAAATCCCACCTTCACTCTGGAATGGCCACTGGTCTATGAGTTTAAGGGGAGCAAATCACCATCACTATTATTTTTCATCTATGCCATTGCTTATTAGGTAAAGAAAATAGAACATCAAAGCACTGAATGGATCGTGAAAGTCACAGCCTGGTCTTCCACTGGGGTATGACCTACAGAGCATGAGAAGGGAGCAGAGAAGAGAGGTCAGTTCTGGATGGGGAGCTTTGGCCATCTTGAATCAGGACAGATTCAGCCCTCAGTGTTTCCAGCTCAGCGTTTTAAGTATAGCCTATTTGCTTTCACAAGGACTATGTATCTGCTGCCTCATGACTGACATAATACCAAGCCTGATGTGATCCATGGAAATCTGTGAGCAGAGTGATTCTGTCACAAGTTTGCCATTTCTACAGGGTTATTTTTCCCTGCAGTTATGTCTCTCTTCATTCTAATTCAATGCCAGAGTTGCTTTGGCTTTGCCAGGCATCTTAAGAATATCCCAGAACGGTTATTCACCACTGAAACCAAAGTTGCTCTGTGTGGTCTGTCACAACATTTTCTTTTTCTGGGAACACCCTGGGAGGCAGCTGGTTGCACAGTTACAAAACAAACAAATAACAACAACAAAAAACACTCCACCAAAAAAAGAAAAAAAACAGCGAAAAACCCTGAGCCTGTTTTCCAGGAGCAGATACTGTTCCCTTGATATTTTCCTCAGGAAGCTTTTCTCACATTGTACTCAGGCTAAGGATATACGATTAAGGGAACACATGGTATAGAACTATCTAATCTGGCTTTAAAATCAAGATTCATCAGCTCACAAGATATGACCTGACTCTGTATGTAGTTGGACTTGTACTGATAACTGAGAAAAACCCTCCTATTTCTTGTTCCTACTTAAGTAAAGGTGTGAATTTACTGTGAACTCCTTAAAGAAACTGAGCCTCCACTTATACCTAGACATTGCATCTTAATACCTCTTAGCTTTTGTAATTTGAATTCACTTTTTCCCACCAATGGTTTGGTAATGAGTTTTGGGTCTGAGATTGCCAGAAGGCTTCAGTGAGGACAACCCATCTGGCATCCCTCCATAATGTCTCTTCTCCAGAGACCTGGAGGAACACTGACCTTCACAGGATGCTGTAAATGGCAAGAGTGGAATCCTGTAGGAATGATTCTATATTGCCAATGTCCTGGTTTTAGCTGGGACAGACTTAATTTCCCTCTCAGTAGCTACTGTGTTTTGGAGTTAGTATGAGAAGAATGTTGATAACGCTGATATTTTCCACTGTCACTAAGAAATCAAGGATTTTTCTCCAGTCTCCCATATTCAGTTAATGAGCAGTTGTGCAGGAGCTGAGAGGGAGCATAGCAGTACAGACATATAGACATGTTGGCCAATGGAAATATTCCATACCATAGATGTCATGCTCAGTTTATGAATGGGGAAGGAAATTATCAGCTCTTCTTGTGTCTGTGAGCTCGAATCCTCTCTTGCCTGGGAGTCTGATTCTTTTTGGTAATTTAATGATATTAGGGGTTTCTGGGGTTCTGTTCTGTTGCTCGGGGAATGTCTGCAAATCAGTCCTCAGGTGGTGAGAAAAACTGTATTGTATAGAGTTTGTTTTGCATATTCATTATTATAATTATTGTTATCATTACTAGTAGTAGTAGTATTTCCTTTGTTGCCTTATGAAACTGTCTTTATCTCAACCCACAAATTTCCCCTTTTGTCCATTTCTCCTCCCCATTCCACTGGGGGGGCCAAAGGGAGAGGTGGGCAAGCAGCTGTCTAGTGTTTAATTGTCAGCTGCCTGGTTAAACTACGACAGCCAGGCAAGAGCACAACACTATGGCACGCCATATGTGGTTAAACGATCCAATAAAGGCCAAAGTTGAATGAAGCCATACAGCTTTCTCAGACTCAGTCTCCTTTACTAATTTTTTCCGGTTACCTGCTCACAGATTTTTTTATGTAACAAGCTTAATTGAAGAATATGGATATCTAAATTTTACCTTTAATTGTCTGTTCAGGTCATTTCTAGTTCAGCATCCTAAAAACCCATCTTCATTTGTCCATTCACTAGTGAGATTACTAGCACAGATTAAATGAATCATGATTGTAAAGAGCAGGCTACAGAAGAATGATGGCACATAACTGCTTTATTCTTTCCTTGACTCTTCCATATGGCTTTCCATTCCTTCTAAAGCTTTTCCATGTACCCTGAATGCTCCATAGCAATGCCTCTAAGTCCTGTCATCCTCCTCTTTTACATAGAAACATACTCTAATCTACTTATGGCCTCTTTCTACTCTGTGTGACACCAACCAACAGAGCAAACCACTGCCTGTGCTGCAGCCAGTCAGCTCTCCACTATGTTTAAAGACCAGCTGGGCCCTGTCTTTTGGTTGCGAATCATGCCAGTAGTATCCATTGTATCATAGTTTCAAGTAGACAAAGCCAAAAGCGTTTAGAGGAGATGCACATAATCTACCGAAACTATCAATTGTAGTATTTAAATACTTTGAAGTCTTCTACTAGTCTAGCAAATTTAGTTGAATTTGGCAAGTGGATGCAAAGCTATTTGGGGGGGATGGAGGATGATGCAGATAGATGCACAGCAATATGGTACAACATCGGGAAATCAAACTAAAGATTAAGAGATAAAGGGATTAGAAGGAACATAGATCTTCATGCTGCGAGGGATAAAACTCTTCCTTCAGGAAAATACTATACTTAGGGGGGGATACATTATTTAAGAACTATTTCTAGTTCAGTCCTGTAACCTTTCAGCTGAGAAATCTGGATCCAGTCACCACAAAGAAAAAGAGGACATGGAAGGTTGGATGGAATAAATTCACTAAACCCTGGGCTCCTAGTTTTTGCCAAGGTTTTGTTTGACTTCAAAACCAGGTGGGTTCCAAATTTATGCCAGAGGAAACTGTTGCAGTTTATCACTCCTTGAAACCAATATGGGATGCTGATAATGAGAATCATCATTTGATGATGCTAAGTATCAGTCAGCTGCTTTCCTCCAAGGAAGTAGAGCAGGTTGAGACATACCATGAATTTTATGCCAGAGTCTCCACACGGATCTGTAGCATGGCACAGACCAGTGTGAGGACAAAGAGTCGGCTTGCTGACAGTGCATTGCCTCTGCTCCCCATGAACTCCAACTGCATAATAGGATGACATTCTCCTTCCTCTGGCTCACCTAACTTCATCTCATTCCTGATGCATCTGCAATCAGCTTTAAAAACTCCTGGAGTTTGTCAAAGGACACCTGACTGTCGGATTCTCTAAGAGAAGTAACTTGCAGATGATTATGCTGACATTTGACAGAAGAAACAACCCCTCAGTACCCTTCCTGTGGTGCTTCTGTTCACATTTGGACATTCCCAGGAATGGATTGATTCAGAAAAATGCACTCATAGGAAACATTTTCACAAGGGAGGGATCAAGGCCTGTTGCTGTAGCCCTCAGCCATGCTGAGTAGTGTGGCCCAATGTGTTTTGCCTGGAGATGTAGATGCTGAGTGGAAGATTATATCTGGAAATCTTTCTTCCCCAGAGGTAATGAATTACTGTGTAAAAGTTAAAGAAGACTTCTTAGCTGTTTAGACTCCCACTTTATCTCCGCAGAGCATTACACACTTTCCTCAGACTCACTTTAAAGTATCTCCAGTAACATGCTTTCACCCTCGCTCCTGAGAAACATCCTTTTGGCCAAAAGTAAAAATGTTCTTGATACTGCCCAGGTATGGGAAGTTTGCATGGATAAAACCATCCAGTTCAGTCATTTTAAGAGAGTCCAGGAGAAAAGCTTTGCAATAATTGTTTGATGGACCACAATTTTTTTGTATATTAGTATGTGTTAGCAGTGCAAGCAAGTCCTGCTGGCTGTTTGACACTGCAAACATTATCAGCAGAGCCACCACCTTTGTGCCCCACATCATGAGAAGCTCACAGTTCTAGTCAGCAGACATGTTATACATGAATAGCTTAACGTGAAAAAGATTTGTTCGGTGCCTAGGAAAAAAGCTCAAGCTTTAAACAAGCCAAGCTCATTTTCTTGCTAGAAGAAATTTGTGTAAGTCAAAGTCAGGTATATATTCATTTGAGGTTCACCATATAATTCAGGTCTAGTGATCAGGCACCTTTTTACAACTACAGTGAGCTGAAGTGCTACTGAACAATGCTTGACTTCACGTCTTGGTCAAGGTGGAGCTGACCTTCTTGTTAGCTTCATAACTTTACCTTGTCATTACTCAACTACATAGAGTAAAACTCTTGTTTTGAGTATGCTTGTGACAACTGATGAGTTAACTATGCATTTCAAGCTAGAAATAAAGCATTGACAAGGTGGGGGTTTTTTTCTGCAGTCAGTGAAAAAGCCACAAACATGGTGACTATCACTAGAAATCCTGTATGGAGTGACAGACCAGCTGGTCAGCTTTTTGAGTTAACCTATTCATTTAACTCATGTCTTGTACATCATTCTCTGAAAAGCCTAGATAAGAGTCTCAGAAGTCATTGGGCAGTCTCTGTCAAAAATAATCCAAAGACATTTCTGTAGAAGTCACTGAATGCTTCCAAAAGCCATATTGTCACAGTCAGATTTTGTCCCATGGACCTGTTAGACTACTAGAAGTCTTCCAGTGAGCAAGATCATAGAATCATAGAAAGGTTTGGGTTGGAAGAGACCATAAAGATCATCCAGTTCCAACCCCCATGCCATGGGCAGGGACACCTTCCACCAGACCAGGTTGCTCAAAGCCCCATCCAACCTGGCCTTGAACACTTCCAGGAAGGGGGAAATCAGCTTCTTTGGGCAACCTCTTCCAGTGCCTCACCATCCTCAGAGTAAAAAAATTTTAGTTTAAATGTAATCTAAATCTACCCTCTTTCAGTTTAAAACCATTCCCCCTTCTCCTATCACTGCATGACCCTGTCAAAATTCTCTCTCCAGTTTTCTTGTAGGCCCCCTTTGAGTACTGAAAGGCTGCTATAAGGTCTCTCTGGAGCCTTCTCTTCTCAAGGCTGAACAGCCTCAACTCTCTCAGCCTTTCCTCATAGGAGAGGTGTTCCATCTTATTTTTGTGTCCTCCTCTGGACCCACTCCAACTGGTCCGTGTCTGTCCTGTGCTGAGGGCTCCAGAGCTGGGTGCAGTACTCCAGGTGGACTCTCAAGAGAGGAACAAGTTACTTCAGAATTCACGAACCTCACACTTTAAGAAACAGTTGATGTTTCTACCTTGCTACAGCATCCTTAACACATCTTTGCATAGGCTACTGCAACTGTATGACAAAAAAATCAAAGGTAAATAAGGAAGGTACTGGATGCAATAAAATGGGTGACTGATGCTGGAAAAGCTTAGAGGCTTAGTAATATTTCCCGTCAGCTCCTGAAAGACAGGAAAACATGAGCAGATAATCAGCTAGCAGATAGGTAGTCTTTCTTCTAAGAAAGCAGACCAGAGCTAGAGGTATAGGGACAGGATTAATCTTAGGGACATCGATGAGTAATGGCCCCCTATCTTTGATAGGATGTAAATTCACACCCTTGCATAGTGTATTGAGCATCAGATGCACTAATGGAGTTGTAAAAGCCTACAGCATGTGTTCTCTGGTCAGGAACTGGCATTTAGCACGTATATCTGTTTTGGTGGTGTTAGTATTAGGTTTGCCTAATACTCATGTAATAAAATGTCATATAGGTTTAATAAATATGCCTCCTTATTTTTGCATTGTGAGCTGTCATGATGTGGAACTGCTGCTGAGCAATTCCAGGTTTCATCCTGAAAAGAACTACAGTCTCAAAGATAGTGATCTGCCTTGGGGCTCGGGTTTACCCCTACTCTTCTTGACTTCTTCACAAAATTACTTTCTCAATTCTTGATTTCTTGAGTAGCAGTCAACTATTGACAATGGACAAAGGGGCCAAGTGCACTACTTTACAAAGTAATTAAGGTTAACAATGATGTTCATTAGCATAGAACTAGTCATTCAGCACTTTTGGAAGAAAGAAAGGAGAAGAAGAATAATAAGCCTGAATTAGCAACCTTGTTTAATTTCCTACACCTCTTCCCAAAAGAGTTGAGGACCAAATCTGCTTAGGGTGGACTAGCTGTTTGCTGACAAATGTTGACAATTACCCAAGTTTCTGAAAGATACTGCAGGAGGACGGACCATCCCTCAAGACTACTTTGCCTGGGAAGGTCCTATGTATTGCAGTTGTTGAAGGATAGCTTTAATTTGGATAGTGTTTACAAGATCTGCGTGTTTTTCCCCAGGCTGTTTTATGTGACAATCCAGTAAGGTTTCATTAGGTCTCCTGTATAAAAATACAGAACAAGAGAAGGAGATTCCAGGGGAAGTCTTTTCAAGTAAACATGGGTAACGGTACAATGACTGTACATTACTGTAGCTGATTGCATGACCAGCGTGATGCTAAAAAAATAAAGCGCAATGATGTATTGAAAAGATCTGGGTCAGATGACACAATTTCAGGAAATTAATTTATGCTGAAGGAAACTGTCGCATAAAAGAGAGAAATCACGAACATAGACTAGACAGAGCAGCCCAAAGCCTGAGCTTTCATCTTAACACCCAAAGAGATGTTTTTCAGATGCTTCTACCCCAGCAACGTAAAGTCTTGCAAATATCTTTGTAATTTTGTGAAGTGGCACAGGATGAACCCAAGCGATGTCATGGATGTATGGCTGAAAGGTGATGCGAACTATCTGCCTTCTCAGATTTTATTTCCTAGGATATCTGGGGATAATTCTGCATATTTCTAGGATAATCTGGGGATTATTCTTGCCTTTACTGTTATAACCACATATCAACTATAGTCAAAAATCATTGGGATGAGGAGGCTGTTTCCCGTTTCCCTTCTGGATATCTTCAGAAAGCCTCATTTTGTTACTGAATGGCTAAAATTTTTAATTCACATGCTTGACTTGACTACGTGTATGAGCAGAATTGCTTAATGTAAGTGTGCACCTGTGAGTGTGCATATAAAGAAGATCTGGAAGGATCGTAGCATGAGACGTAATATATAGTAGGACCCAGGAGAATGAAAGAAAACTGCCTGAAATTGAAAACATGCTCATTTGAATCTTTTTCTATAAGACTGCTTATGCTGTTGAGTCCTCATCCAACCATTACTTGACTTCACTTTAAAAGATCACATCTTTTTTTCTACATTATTAAGTCTAATTAAAAGGAATTAGTCACAAGAGTGACAAATTTTAAGCTAACTACAGAATTATTTCATGTAGCATTTATTAGATAAGTCAAACATGGCAAGAGTTTTAGGCAAACTGGCAAAATCAGCAAAAGTAATGTCTTGGCATCAAAATTCTTTCTTAAAATCAAGTAATTTTTTATTAGGGGTATTATTTTCTTTTTCTCAACTTCTTTTTCTGTACTTTCTTTTTGTTAGGACTGGAGAATAAAGAAATTGTATAATAGTGGGTAATAAAATCTGTCATTCTTGTGAGTAATGCTTTGTAATTAGAAGAAATAAAAGTAAAGTAAGTACGATGGCGTGTGGTTTGCTAGGCTGGGGGTGTATCATTGCGTTCAAAGGTTTTTATATTAATAACGAACTTTAAATGCTTGAAGATTCTGCTTGAATTAGCATCAAAAGGGACAGAGGTTTATCTGTACTTTCAGTTCCACATGCTGCCACAGCTATATAAATCTTTCACACAAAAAGAGCCGGGATGAACCCAAATCTTTCAACACTAAAGCTGCAAGCTGCAAGCATGAGAGCTTTGGGAAGAAAACCCCATCAGCTGCTAAAACTCAGACTGTCTTTGCAATTCAGACGCTAGATGGCTGAGTTCCCCTCTCATATGCTTGTGTACACCAGGTCATGCTCTGAAACAGGGACCTGTGGGATTTACTGTTTCCCTCTTCGGGACCAGCAATTCCCCACAAATGACCTTGCTGCTCTTATTGTGCTTCTTTTGCAGCAGAACCACATGAAAATAGCAGTCCAGTGGACTGGACAGATATGGTAATATTTCAGGTCCCAGGAACTTTGATCAAGTCCAAGGCTATGTTTCAGTGGACTGGCTGACACTGTGTTCTCAGAGTCATGAATGCTGTTTTCCTGTTTGTCCTTTGCTGGATTTATCCAGAGCCGGGTGTTTCAGCTGCTGTACCCTCTCTGGCTCTGGAGCAGATGGTTCTGATAGGGCTGCCCCAGAGCTGAGGATTTTGGAAGATGGATATTTCCGAGCCTTGGGCAGTGAGAAGGAAGATCTGCCCCAGAACTCTGTGTGCTGGGACCCACCTGCAGCTGCTCAATGAACTTACCATTCTTATTAACTAGCATTTAATGAGTTTGCTAATTGCCAGCTAGCAATGCAATGCACAAGAGTGTCAGATTTTCTGAGCAACTACTGGGATCTGGGAGCTTCCAGTTCCATGGAAATGTGGATGATTTTTGCTTTCTTCCTCATTTAGACAAATAACATCTCTTTCAAAAAGACCAGTGAAATGTAAATGCTGATTTTCAGTTAACTCTTCTGTCTAGTCCTGTCTCCGAGATTCCAGGAAATGTTGAGTCCACCACCTCCACATTTAAATTATCCTGAAGTGTAAGTACTGCCATTTTTTTGAAATCCTGTCATATTTCAAGGCTAAATGCAACTAGCTTCATTTTCCAGTTATTTAATTCAGGAATACCTTTCTCTTGCAAGTCTTGAAACTACAAAAGTTGCCCTCCTTGGTATTCTGTTAAAATATGAAAAACTACACAAGAAATCTACTTCTTATCCACTTTAATGAACTGATGTGATTTTTCACCTTGAAGTTCATATAATGTAGCCCTTTCTTTGAAAACCCTATCTTGGCCTCTTTTAACAATTTTCTTCAAGTGAGGGTGGGACTTCGTATTTTAGTAGTAGCTTTCATTGTACAGCATGCAGAGACATAATTTCAGTAAACAATAAATCAAATAAATAGATTTTTTCAGGATTGCCTTTGTACTTTTATTAGAGGATTTCTTTAAGAACTTGTCGTACATCTGTTTTGATGATTTCTAGGACCTACTCATCTTCCTAATCCCTTCAGTTTCTCTGTTACAAAAGGTAAAAAAACCTTCTACTTGTTTCTCTTCAGTGCACTTTGACCACTCGGCGTGGTGTTTGGTATCTTTGTAATGGTAACTTGTCCTCTTTATTATTGACTCCATAATCATTTTTATGCTGCATACCAACTTTCACTAAAATAAACCAATAAAAAGTAGCATTTATATATCAGTGGAAAAAAGTATTCAACAATGTTTGCTCAAAACCTGTTTTTATGGTGGTTGCAACAGAAAGACACATTCCTTTCCTCTAAAATCAAAATAATGCTTAATGTACTGAGATAGCTTTTAATCGGTGTAGGAGAAGTGGGCCTGTGTGAACCTCATGAGGCTCAACAAGGCCAAGTGCATGGTCCTGCATCTGGGTGGGGGCAACCCCTGCTATCGATACAGGCTGGGGAATGAAGGGATTGAGACCAGCCCCACTGAGAAGGACTTGGGGGTTCTGGTGGATGAAAAGCTTGACATGAGTCACAACGTGTGCCCGCAGCCCAGAAGGTCAACCGTATTCTGGGCTGTATCAAGAGAAGCGTGGCCAACAGGTCAAGTGAGATGATTCTGCCTTTCTACTCTGCTCTGGTGAGACCCCACCTGGAGTACTGCGTCCAGCTCTGGAGCCCTCAGTGCAAAAAGGACATGGAGCTGTTGGAGTGGGTCCAGAGGAGGGCCACACCAAGGATCAGAGGGCTGGAGCACCTCTCTTTTGAGGGAAGGCTGAGAGCTGCGGCTGTTTGGCCTGGAGAAGCGAAGGCTGTAGGGACACTTATAAGGTCTCTGCTGCTGCTGAAAGCAGCCTTTCAGTATCGGAAGGTGGCCTATAGGAAAAATGGGGAAAATCTTTTCAGCAGGGTTAGTTGAGATAGTACAAGGAGCAATGGCTTTAAACTAAGGGACTAGATTTAGATTAGATACAAGGAAGAAACTTATTACCTTTAGGGTGGTGAAACAATGGAACAGGGTGCGAAGAGCAGTAGTGGAGGTCCCATCCCTGGAAACATTTAAGGCTAGGTTGGACAAGGCTCTGAGCAACCTGGTCTCGTTGAAGATATCCGTGCTCACTGCAGTGGGGTTGGGCTGGATGACCTCTAAAGGTCCCTCCAACCCAAAGCATTCTATGATTCTATGATTCTATGATTTTATATGTCTTATTGTTTCTTTATATGGCAGCAGCTTCATTGCAGAAGGCATGTGGTTACAATTTCGTGAAACCAAAGTAGGTTATATCATCGTGACTTTCTTTATCAACCAGACGTGAAATCTGCCGGAAAACATAGCAGGTTTCTTTGATGAGACCTACTTTTCAGGGAACAATGTCATCTGGTGCAGTAGCGATATTTTTAACTTTGAATTATCTTTGTTACTTCTGAGTTAACAGTGATTTTGCTTGCTGAGGATCTGTCTTTACAGTCCAGCATCTAACTCCATTGAGTGTCCACAAGCCCTTAAGTCCCTTGAAAGGTCTCCAGTTCTCCAAGTTGTGTTATAATTTATGCAACCCCAAAACAGCGTCCAACACTCAGTAAGTTTTGGAGTATGAAGTTATATGCTGCAGTAGTTCTCAAATATTTCGTTGCAACATCTGTAGCCTCATTTGCTAGAAATGCTTTTAGGTCAGCTTGACTCTATTTGGACATTTACTGTCACAATGTGACATGCTAATATGGGTGCACCGGGAATGTTACAACACTCCATGTGTACGCAGCTGATGTATTTTGGCTGTAGGCCTGGGGATCACAAATGACGGGAGAGTTTTTCTGCATCGAGGTATTATAGCCCTTCTTCTTCTATGCAGAGGAATTTATGGCTGCATTTTGTCAGACCAAGTGTGTGTCTAGGCAGTACTCTGTCTCAAATAGTGGCCCACACATCATGTCCAGTAAAATGTAAAAGATAAAAATATACTGTTCTTTTCATTGTATGTTCTCTAGAGACGGGTGGCTGAGGAAATGCAGCAGCCAGAATACTTGAATGTACTGTGCAAAATCGGAAGAGAGTGGTTATTTTCTACTCCCATGTACACATGATCCAGGAAGCAGAGCAAAGTTTGGCTGCTGTGCTCCTTTTACTCCTGTTGCTACGGCGTGTGCAGAGAGACTCAATTTTCTTATTGGCACATTGGAGCTCTGAATTCCTTAATCTATTTGCCCTTTCTGCAGCCATACCTCCATTTGGTAAATAGCCTGGGGAGGTGAGCAATGGAAGTAGTGAGGTAAAGCAAAGTTATTATGAACCTGCTGAAAAGAATGAAAGGACTAAAATGAGCAATGGGAGAGAAAAAGAAAACAGAATGTCCCAAGGGGACATTTCATTGCTCAGTGGGCATCAGGTTGAAGAAGTTACAAATAAATTGTCATCTTAAGAGCTACCAGACACTGACGCAAACAGAAACCTTAAACAACAGCTCCTTGAATGTTATAGGCAGCAGCTTATGGTGCTTTACTGCATTTGCAGTCCTGAAATTCAAGTTGAGCCTGTGTATTAGCAGTGACTTTGCTGCTAGATGTTTAATGTTTTGCCTTTTTATTTATTTTTTTTTTTTAATCTCAGTGGTCTCTGTTCTATCTGTACTGGGATATACTGGCTCAAAGAGATTGCCACAAGACTATTGATGGTACACTTGGAGTCAAGGAAGGTCAGCCTAACATGAACCTGCTTGTGGTGACCATCCACACTGTTTACACATAAGCAAATATGGATTTGTCCAAGCTCTGAAAAGACAGAATCAAACTGCAAGTTGCAGGGATATTGCAGGGAGGTGTCACTCCATACAAACCTGTTTTTACACTCATCCCTGTGTGCTTACTATCTGCTACTGCTGTGATGTTTTCTTCTCCAGTGACACCATTATCTTCTCTAGTAACAAATTTCCAGCCTTCAGCAAAAGTTTCTCCTTAAGTATGCATGTGAACACAGGCACAGGCATAAATCATATTTAACCTTAAGCTTTTAAATGCAGTCCTTTGTCAGCTCCTTTCAGTATCTGGCCAAGGGCTGAACTTCAGCTTGGCTTGCTCAGGAACACAGAGCTTGCTATACTCTAATACCTTATGCACCAACACAATATGCACCAATACCTAGCTCTAGAGAGCTGTATATTTTGGCTGTATAGGAGATTTCTTCCTAAGTTCAGGAATAAGATTCGACAACCTGAAGTGTAGAGGGATCACAGCATTCATGGTTCCAAGGTCCTTTTCATCGAACATAGCATTATTGAACCTGGGAGTGGGAAAAATGGAACTGATGGGCTTGTTTCAAGACCTATAATGCCATGGTTCAGGCAGTTCAGGCAGCACATTTGATCTAGTTCTCCAGGCTGGTTATATTTGCAATGTAAAAGTAGTTTCAAGTGGATAAAGAATATACACTGGCTTATATACTTGCTAGCACAAAGGAATAAGTTGTTCTTTTTGATTGTGGTAGGGACCACAAGAAGCCGAGGGTTTACCCTGCAGCAAGAAAGACATTTGGGAAAAAGTTTCACAATGTAAAGGTTAGTGAAACAGTGAAGTAAATTGCCCAGGAACTGCAGTCTTCATGACCAAAGGTCTCTGAGATCAGGTTAGACTGACATCTTCCAGGAATGAGAAAGGCCATGTAAACAAGGAAGAAAAGTCAAGCACCTTCATAGTTTTCAGCTCTCAGTTTTCACAGAATCATAGAATCATAGAAAGTTTTGGGTTGGAAGGGACCTGGAGAGGTCATCATCACTCAGTCGGTGAGATAGGCAGCGGCAGCGATGGTAAGTTCCACGGCTGGGCACTCGACCGAGGCAGATAGGGATGTTCCCGGAGCCAGAGAAACCCGAGGGAAGAGCAGTGAGACCCGCGAGGAGCCGGCAGCTCTTGTGAGCAAGCAAGGCTGACGTTGGCGTGGGCATTGCCAGCATCAACCACGGGAAATTTAAACAGCACTTCAGGAGCGCCAGCGACCAGAAGCGCGGCGAACAGAGTGGGCAAACAGGGCGTAGCACACCAGTCGGGGCATGGCACGGCAGTTTGCTCAGCAGTTCAAGCAGCCAGGGCACGCAGGAAGGGCCTTACAACCTGACTGTAGACCACAGCCGAAGGGAGAGCTCTAGGTTTCTGCCATAATGGTGCACATTAGCCTCAGAGCTAGAACCAGAGCTCCCACAGTGGGCAGCCTTGTGACGTCTGATGCCTCCACCCAGAAGGAATTGGTAACAAAGGAGACTTCAGTACGGGATGGAGCTTGCAGCGAGTGCCCAGACTCTTCTTCTGGAGTGCTGGTAAGTGCCTGCACAAGATGCAGGCAGGTTGAGGATCTGATAGGTCAGGTGGCTGAGCCGCAAGAAACAGTTAAAAGGCTACGCGGTATCAGAGGAACTGAGATAGAGATAGATACATGCTTGCAGAACCATGCTCCTGTGGAGGCCACCAATGAGAATGAGGCACCTTGGACCCTGGTGACCCGCAAAAGCAGGACTCCACTCGAGCCTCTGCCCTCCAGCATAACTACCAAAACCAAATATGAGACTTTAACAACCATAGATACCCAGGAGCAAGGTCTGCAAGAGGAAACTACACCAGCAGCACACAGCGGGTACCGTAGAAAGAAACGACGGTTACATGAGGTGGGTGACTCCCTGTTAAAGGGCACTGAGGTGCCCATCTGCTGACCTGACAGGGAGGCACTCGAGGTGTGCTTCCTTCTGGGATCTAAGGTATGAGACACAGCTGAGAGGGTGCCACAAATTGTAAAGGACACAGACTACTACGAGCTGCTACTCTTTCAAGTAGGCACAAATGACACTGCAAGTTGGAACCTTGGCAGAATTAAGGAAGACTTCAAAGCCCTGGGGGTGAAAGCAAAATGGTTTGGTGCCCAAGTTATCTTTTCCTCCATTTTACCAGTTGGAGGAAAGGGATCAGCTAGAAACAGACACATTCTGAATATCATAACAAGTTGAGAGCTTATGGATTAGAATTAAGGGACAGCCTCATATGGGCAACAATGTTGTGGGTGTGTACTACAGGCCACCTGATCAGGAAGAAGAAGTTGATGAGGCCTCTACAGGCAGCTGAAAGTAGTCTTACAGTCACAGGCCCTGGTTCTCATGGGGGACTTCAACCACCCTGACATCTGCTGGGAAGACTACACAGCCAGGCACACGCAGTCCAGGAGGTTCCTGCAGAGCATCTAACTTTCTGACACAAGTGGTAGAGGAGCCATTGAGGACAGGCTGCTGCTGGACCTTGTACTAACGAACAAAGAGGGACTGGTTGAGCATGTGAAAGCTGGAGGCAGCCTCGGCTGCTGTGACCATGAAATGGTGGAGTTCAGGACCCTGCCTGGAGGAAGCAGGGCGATAAGCAGGATCAAAACATTGGACTTCAGGAGAAATAATTTTGGCCTCTTCAAGGACTGCTTGGAGGAATTTCATGGGTCAGGGCTCTAGAAGGCAGAGGGGTCCAAGAGAGCTCGTCACTGTTTCAGCATCCCTTCCTTCATGTTCAGGATCCGTGCATCCCCCTGAATAAGAAATCTAGAAAAGGAGGCAGGAGATCCGCATGGACGTGCAAGGAGATTCTAGCCGAGTTCAGATGGAAGAGGAAGGTCGATGGAATGTTGGAAGAGGGACAGGCCACTTGGGAAGAGTACAGGAATGCTATCAAAGCATGCAGAGATGCAACGAGGAAGGCTAAGGTCCACCTGGAATTAAATCTGGCAAGGGATGTCAAAGACAACAAGAAGGGCTTCTTCAAGCACATCAGCAGCAAATGGAAGACTAGGACTAATGTGGGGCAGCTGCTGAAAGAGGTGGGTGTCCTGGTGATGGAGGATTCAGAGAAGGCGGAGTTACTGAATATCTTCTTTGCCTCAGTCTTTAGTGCTAAGGCTGGGTCTCAGGTATCCCAGTCCCCGGCGCTAAGAGAGGAAGCCTGCAGAAACAATGACCTTCCCTTGGTCAAGGAGGATTGTGTGAGAGATCATTTAAGCAATCTGGATGCCCACAAATCCATGGGACCCAATGGAATGCACCCAAGAGTGCCGAGGGAGCTGGCAGATGTCATTGCTGAGCCACTCTCCATCGTCTTTGAAAGGTCCTGGACGACAGGAGAGATGCCCAAGGACTGGAGAAAAGCCAATGTCACTCCAATCTTCAAAAAGGGTAAGAAGGAGGATCCAGGGAACTACAGGCCAGTCAGCCTCACCTCCATCCCAGGAAAGATGATGGAGCAGCTCATTGTGGAGATCATCATCAAGCCAGTGGAGGAAAAGAAGGTTATCAGGAGTAGTCAACATGGATTCACCAAGGGGAAATCATGCTTGACCAGTCTGATGACAGCTTTCTAAGATGATATGACTGGCTGGGTAAATGAGAAGAGAGCAGTGGATATTGTCTACCTCGACTTCAGCAAGGCTTTTGATGCTGTCTCTGATAACATCCTCCTAGGGAAGCTCAGGAAGTGTGGGCTAGATGAGTCATCAGTGAGGTGAATTGAGTTCTGGCTGAATGACAGAGCTCAGAAGGTTGTCATCAGTGGCACTGAGTCTAGTTTGAGACCTGTAACTAGTGGTGTCCCTCAGGGGTCAGTATTCAGCCCAGTCTTGTTTAACATCTTCATCAATGATCTGGATGAAGAGACAGAGTATACCATCAGCAAGTTTGCTGATGACTCTGTTCTGGTTTGGCTGCAGCCGGCAACAAAAGTGCCGCGCAGCCACCCCTCCTCCCGCTGGGGTGCGAAGGAGAATGGAAAGAAACAGGCAGAAGCTAGTGGGTCGGGATAAGGGCAGTTTAACAGAACAGCAAACAAAGGGAACAATAACAACAATACAGATTAGGAGAATACACAACACAAATCGAAGAACAGAGAGCCGCTCTCCACGACCACTGCCCCACGCTCCTGAGCTGCGAGTGAGTTCCCGCTGTGCAGCTCCCCCCTCAACCTGAACCCAGCATGACGGCACATGGTATGGAATACTCTGCTCTGTTTGGCCAGGTTGGGTCAGCCCGCCCAGCTCTGTCCCTTCCTGGATTCCAGTGAGACCTGGACAGTCTGGAGAGTTGGGCGCAGAGGAACCTCATGAAGTTCAACAAGGGCAAGGGCAGCGTCCTGCACCTGGGGAGGAACAACCCCATGCACCAGAACAGGCTTGGGGCTGGAGAGCAGCTCTTTAGAGAGGGACCTGGGAATGCTGGTGAAAGACAGGTTAACCGTGAGCCAGCAGTGTGCCCTGGCTACCAAGAAGGCCAATGGGATCCTGGGGTGCACTAAGAGGACTGTGGCCAGCAGGTCGAGGAAGGCTTTCCTCTTCCTCTACTTTGCCCTAGTGAAGCCCCATCTGGAGTACTGCATCCAGTTCTGGGTTCCCAGTTCAAGAAAGATGAGGAGCTACTGGAGACAGTCCAGCGGAGGGCTACAAGGATGATGAGGGGACTGGAGCATCTCTCCTATGAGAAAAGGCTGAAGGAGCTGGGCTTGTTTAAGCTGAAAGAGAGAAGGCTGAGAGGGGACTTCATAAATGCTTATAAATATCTGAAGGGTGAGTATCAGGAGGATGGGGCCAGACTCTTTTCAGTGGTGCCCAGAGACAGGACAAGGGGCAATGGGCACAAACTGAAGCACAGGAAGTTCCGTCTGAACATGAGGAAGGACTTCTTCACTCTGAGGCTGACAGAGTACTGGAACAGGTTGCCAAGGGAGGCTGTGGAGTCTCCTTCTCTGGAGATATTCAAAACTCACCTGGACAAGGTCCTGTGTAACCTGCTCTAGGTGACTCTGCTTTGACAGCGGTGTTGGACTAGATGACCCACAGAGGTCCCTTCCAACCCCGAGCATTCTGCAATTCTGTGATCTAGTTCAACCCCCTGCAGTAAGCAGGGACATCTTCAACTATTTTAGGTTACCCAAAGCCCCATCCAACCTGGCCTTGAGCGTTTCCAGTGATGGGGCCTCTATTAACTCTCTGGGCATCTTGCTCCAGTGTTTCACCACTCTTATGGTAAAAAATCTCTTCCTTAATCTAATCTAAATCTACCCTCCCTTACTTTAAAGCCATTGCTCCTTGTCCTATCGCAACAGGTCCTTGTGAAGAGATTTTCCCCTTCTTTCCTATAGGCCCCCTTCAGATACTGAAAGGTTGCTATAACGTCTCCTTGCAGCCTTCTTTTCTGGAGGACAAACAACCCCAGCTCTCTCAGCCATTCCTCATAGGAGAGATGCTTCAGCCCTCTGGTTATCTTTGTGGCCCTCCTCTGTGCACTCTACATCAGCTCTGCTTTCTTCTTGTGCTAGGCTACTTTCAGATGAAAACCATTCTGCAAAACAGAGTTGTCTCTCACTTGTTATTTATTGGGCCTGAATAAAAGGACTAGACCACCATCAAACAAAACCTTCAAGGTTAAGTCTAATGTGACAGGTACCACCGATAACAACAAGGTTTTGTCTTGTCTATCATTTCATAGTGCATTATAGGCACAAATTTTATTTTCTTATCTGAAACACAGAACAGAAGTTACCCTTTTGGCTCTAAAATCCCCCTACCCAAGAAAATATATTCTTCCCCCCAAAAACATGATCTGAGGCTCATAAAGACCAAATAACCACATCCAGATAGCCCTCAGGAATCTATTTTCCATTAATGATGTGGATACCTATTCTTAGCTATTTTCATATACATTTTAATATGCAAACAAATCCCTTCCCATCTCCTCAGATGAAATTCTGACATTACTTAGTTTGCCTGGATATGTTTTTGTCCCTCGTGTGATGCACAGTGTACAGTGAGTGGTCTACTTAGAAGGGAAGCAGAAAGACAGGTGTGTGTGCACACCTGTAAATCTGCTTTTAGAAGGCAGAAATCACAGTTTCTTAAGCACCTTCAAGTCCAGTCCATAAATCTCTGCTGGGAATATTATATTCACAGAGCACAACTTTCGAAATTATGCACGTATTGAGGAACTTGCTGAAAAAGTGGGCAACCCAGTGTTCTTTTAAAATGTCTTCTTCAAACCTTACTGACTTGCTATCATATTTTCTGCACCTTTCACATCATGTTAGCTGACCAGACAATTTATTAAGGACGGTGTGGGGAATACTGAGATGAATGGCTAACCGCTCTGAATAGTGATGTTGGAGGGAGTAATAGGCTTCCGAACAATTTCTGGAAGTGGGGAACTTTATCAGAGTATGTATAAAAGTAACGTGAACTCCATTCAGATCCTGTGTCTTCATTTCTGATAAACACATTATGCAACACAGATATTAACCTCCTGAACATGAGAGCTGTGGGGAAAATTGATTTGTTATTTTTCTTGTGGTCTGCAGCATTTGTGGGAAAGAAAAAGCCCAATAGCAAATTTTGCATAGAGTCTGATCACACATTGTTTTTCTCCGGTAAACTGAAAAGTAGATAATGCTTTCACTTAAAGGGAATGTTTTACTTCAGTGTTCGGTTTGTGACTTCTGTTAGAAAATACTCCTGGTTGAACAAATGTCATTTCCAATCAGAAAGTAAAAAGATTTTATTTTTAAATGAGCTGCTTTATCTCCTACAGATTTTATGCTTCCTGCTAAGTTTTTTGTTTGTCTGTCTGACACCCAATAATTTGTGAAACTAACATAAACACAGTAATAATTTTGAATTAACCCAACAGACATTTTTCATCTGTTATCAGCCCAAGAATTTAGATTTAGTGGAATTCTTTAGTGGGAAGTGTGCCTGTGAGCTGGATACTAAGTGCTCTTCAGAGCTGTGTCCTCCACATCAATCTGTCTGGCATATAGTTTTGAGAATTCAAGAGCTACTATGTTATCAGTAATAATAAAAAAACCTACCCTCTATTAATTGCCATTAAAGTATGTCATAGTTAAATTTCTTACCACGTTAAATTGGATCAAGGAACGAAAATCTGCAATCTGTGCTCTGCCGTTAGTAAGATCCAGTAGGCCTCTGGTGCCTACATAAGAAATCTTGCTGCAGCATATTCTTCATCCAGCCATTTCTCTGCTAAATTTGTTTTTTTAATTACGAGTTTCTTCATTTGGGGAGGTGTAAATGGGCACTCAGTTACTGCTCTGCAAGAACTGACGGGCGAAGATAGGGCAAAAGAATAGACAAGACTGTACTTTGCACAGACATGATGTCCCAAGGATCGTGTATACTCAAGCTATAGTCCAGAGACACAATGTGACTCTTGAAGATCTGTCTGATTCACATTTAAGCCAGATGACTGAACTCACAGTAGCAAGTTGGCTTCACTGTCACGAACTTCAGCATCAGGACCATGAGTAAACAGCCTGTACTCCATTCAGTGAACTAAAGTCTGCACCTTAAACCTAGCTTTTGCCACTACTTGTGTTCCCTACACTGCCTTTCTAGTTAAATGTGCCCTTAGCTCTATCTGTGTCAAATGAGCTAATGACAAAGAAGGGTCATGTGAAGTTTATTCTAAATGCAAATTATCTTCTGTTCCAGCTTTAATAAAGATCCTGTCATCTGAATTAGAATTTGATTGCATTAAACAGAACGGACTCAAATCCACTGCCCCTTACCCAAATCATTTCTACAAGCGGAAAGGACATATCAAGTTGAAGAAACAGCCTTCAAGCTGCCTTGTTGAAATGCTTGGAGCTCTCCCTTTTTAAATTCCAGGAGGAATATTTCCCTGAGCGAAATAATGACTATCACTGTTTCTTGGTAGTTTTGTGGTGCCTTCTCTGGAAAAAGAGGACTTCTCCAGAAACAGAACTGTCCCCCAAGATTTTGGTGTCCTGAAATATGTCTGATTTTTTACAGGCGAGCTTATAGCACCAGACTTCTGTCCAGTTACAGGAAAGAAAGCAGTCACTGCGGTTACTTACTAGCACCTGCCTGACAGGAACTGTGCACCCTAAGCAACTGTAAGTGAAGGTGGTGGTGAAGGTGTCTCCAGATCACTAACTCCAAGGGGCAGAGGTATGTTGAAAACACTCTTCAATGGGGAGGAATTCATTGTTTACTTGAAGCCATCCAACTGCTTTGTGTTTATCCTGTGCTGATCATCTGGACTGCCTCTTCTGTCAGCAGAGAGACGTGGATCTGTGGGATGAGCAACACTTTCCTATCAATGGAGTCCAAGCTGACCAATATTTGCACATTCTAGGTGCCAGTCCTTTCCCATCAAAAGCAGTAGCTCAGTGGTTAAAGCACCAATGGGGCTTTTTTTTGTCTAGAATAGAGGAGTTGCTACACTTTTAGTTATTTCCAGAAACATTTGGACTTGGACACCCAAATCACCATCTAGAACTTACCCATCTTGAATGGGCTAAGGCACACCATGAGCTTTATTTCCTTGTGCCTGATGATTCCCAACAACTAGATATTTGGGTAGTTCTTGGTATGGGATGTGGAGCTCTATATGGTCTCACTAGCACCCAAGGAAAAAAAACTCTAGGAGAGAGCAGGATGTGGGTGAGGTAGGCAGGTGGGAAAGATCTAGCACCAAAGGAAAAAAGTGTGGCTCAAGCTGCAATCAGTCAAGATACGCTTCCTTTTTTTTTTTTTAATTTTTATTAGGAGCATTATCACCTATAAATCCTGAAAACTTTTCATTCAGTGATGAACTCTTATTTTCAAGGACTTTATTGCTGTGTGTGCAACAGTTCAGTATTTGGCCCCGATTCACTATGGCAGATAAGAGAAACGAAGATGCATAGGTGCAGATAGTCACATCAGGCATTTGCATATCCTTAGTTTTATAGCCAGGCTATCAAACAGATAACAACGATGGGACATTGCAGACATTACTCACTGGTCAAGAGTTTTAAACACTTTGGGCTTGGCAGAGGGCTGTGACATCCATCTTGGAACTTCTCAGGCCAGGTGGGTTTCACGCATCTCAGTCCTGTCTTGGTTTGCATCCAGCCTGCATAGCAATATGTCTGGCCCTGAGAAAGAAATGGGGAGTGGGGGGCACTTTTCTATCTTTAGGGAAGATCATGGCTTATCTGCCTTCTTGGCCTTTTATGTCTGGGCAGTCATACTCTTAAACAGGAACAGACAGGAGCAGGACCCTCATAGATGGAAATCCTGTAACTATGGGACTCAATGCTGCTGTCTGAGCAGGCGTCTGGCACCTTCTCAGAGGTGCTATTGCATGTCCATAGTATAATGCAAGAATTAGGATGGACTGTGTTCCCTGAAATTAGTAGCTTAGAGACCCTTGGATTGGGATCAAACTCATCTCACCTTGAAGAACTCCACCTGAGCTGGTCACATTCAGTCCCCTTTCTAATAGAATCATAGAATCATAAGATGGTTTGGGCTGGAAGGGACCTGTAAAAGCCATCTAGTCCAAACCCTCTGCAGTGAGCAGGGACATCTTCAGCTAGATCAGGTTGCTCAGAGCCCTGTGCAACCTGACCCTGAATATTTCCAGGGATGGGGCGTCTGCCACCTCTCTGGGCAACACGGTCCAGTGTTTTACCACCCTATTCACAAAATATTTCTTCCTTACATCCAGTCTAAATCTCCCCTCTTTTAGTTTAAAACCACTACCCCTTGTCCTGTCACAGCAGGCCCTGCTAAAAAGTTTGTCCCTATCTTTCTTATAAGCCCCCTTTAAGTACTGAAAGGCCACAATAAGGTGTCTCCAGAGCCTTCTCTTCTCCGGGCCGAACAGCTCCAACTCTGTCAGCCTTTCCTCTAGGAGAGCTGTTCCATCCCTCTGAAAGAATAAGACGAGAGAAAATTTTAGGGTGTGATTCCTCTAACCTACATTAGGTATCTGCTGCAAGAAGAGATAAATTGTGACCTCAGCCTTGTGGCATCTCTTCCCGCGAATTGTGCAGGGAGTTGAGAGTGACTAACTCAGATGGAGAAACCCATCTTGTGTGAGAACAGAGCTGAGATCGCTTTGCCTGCAGTTATCCCAGAATTGGGGAGGTGAGAGGATGTTGTCCAGAATTAAAGAGTGATGTACCTGCCTTAGCTTGGTCAAGGAGAGAGTCATCCTATGGCTAGTTATCACTTTAAGAGAGCTATAATGTGTTGAAGAGCTCTGCCCCAGAGGCCAGCTAATGCACCCACAACCTGGGAGAATGAGTCTACAGTGCTGTACTGCCCCGTCTGTCCTTACCAGCACACATCCCCAGACCTGGGCATCTTCTACAAGTGCTCTGTTTCACCATTGGTCTATAACCAAAATCCACCTGTGGGTTTCCAGTTGCATTAATGCCTTTCTGAATGCACCAGTGAAAGCATTTAGCTATGGAAAATATTTCCCCCATCATGATTCAGGCTGTTGGCACGCTGGGAATCATATAGACTGCTCCGTATCCTGACCCTGAAATGTTCTTGCTCCAGAATGACCTGAAGAAAAGGTTTAGGCAAGCACTGGAAGGAATCCTTGCTCCAATTTCTCTCCCAGTTCTGAGTTTTATAGACTCATGTCTTTGTTTCTTGTCCTAACACACTGGGTACAATTAGACAACCTCAGAGCTAACAGTGTCTGCTAGACTTGCTGAAGATGTAGAGGGAAACACTTGTCAGTCACCCACCAGTAATGTTGCCCTCGCAAAGCAAAGCAGTGTGCCATGACCTACATCGCATGCACTCGCCTACACCATTTGTGGGCTTAGTCTTCTCCTGGGGGAAGCCCAGCAGCTGTGTGTGGGTATTATTCCAATTAGTTTTCACGTTGTCAGTGTAAGTGCGATACGGAGACATGCTGGCATGTCCTGCATGACAGCGTTCTGCCAACAAAAGCGACTCCCCCGGCTACTGGGAAAATATCATCTATATCTGCAAATCTGTCCACAGCTTTACAGATATTTGTGTTGTTCATGAGAAGTGTAATTTTTATTTTAGAAATATATATCTGCTTCTAAGCACGTGTATCTATATCCCTCTCTACCTACAATAATTGGCTGGCATTTTTCAACTCAGCTACTTAAGCAACAGAAGGTTGTTTTTTTAATCCCTGTGTGTCATTAGCTAAGAGCCTGTATCCTTCCATCTTAACGAGGAAAAAGCTCTCATATGAAACCCCAGTCCCTTTCTCACAGGCTGAGTCAGCAGGAGATTGTTATTTTTGTATTGCTGGAAAGCAAGTGAAGGGTGAGAGTGGACTCGCACTTCCCACACCACCCAGAAGGAGTGGCAAATGCTCCGCAGATTCCAAGGCATCCTTCCTAGGTATGGTGGGTCACACCCAGAACTGCAGAAACAACACCCTGCTGAGGATGTGGCCTGAAATCCCCAATAGAGTTGTTCTGGGTTTGTGGGTTTTACCCTTAGGCTTCACCATCCAGGGGAGATGGCAGCTGTTGTTGATCTGACAAGTCTTCTGGCTCCTAGTGCCTTAATGGGCACCACGACTACCCCCTGCAACTCACTTTTGTTTGCATTTAGGATGGTGGGAAAATTATGGGCTTTCTACATCCTGGAGAGATGTTAAAAAAAAGAAAGTCTGGCTAAAAACAACTAGGCTGTATATTTGGAGCCAAAATCTGCAGTTAGCTGGATCCTGTTACTTAAGACTGTGAGAACAGGGTGAAATACAACAGTAAATGCAATTACTGCTATGGAGAGGAGCAGATGGGGAAGACATAGCAAACATAGAGTTTGCTTGTTTTCAAAACTTTTCAGCAACATCTTTTTTTCTTTTTTTCTTTTTTTCTTTCCCCTATGGCTGTTGCTGGATGATCGGTATTTACATGTCTGGAATAACTTTAAAATGTAATAAACACACAGTCTGAAACTAGTGTGGGTTTTGAGACCTGGTCATTTTTCCTTCTGTCCTGTTAACCACCAGGAGGACCTGTATTTGGGTTATAACTAAAGTTCACCCTTTGATCTAGAGCAAAATACTTTGCGAACTGAAATACAGGTTTTGGTCCTGAAATAATGTGCAAATTCAGACTGAGGGCAAAACCTCTTTCTTTACCACAGCTTCATATATATTAAATGATAAAGAAACCCTTTGCTTCCAGCCTTATGTTTAGACTCCTCTTCCTGGCTGTGGGAACCCTTAGGTCAAGTATTTTTTTTTTACGGAAGGGGTGAGGCTCTGAATTCCCATGTGATAAAAAAACAGCCTTTTCCACCATAAGTATTAAAGTAGGCATAAAATAAGCCAGGGAGCAATAGTGAAGGACAAAGATTATTCACAGATTTAGTTAAGCCTATTTGCTTAATAGGTCTCAGCAATATTGGTCTGTAGCTAAATCCCTGAAATCTGCTCCTCACAGAACTCTTGGGGTGAGCACTGATCCTGAAATAATTTCTGTATAGGTGAAAGCTGTCGATGTATCAGGAGGTCTGACCACCCTCCCACAAACCTCAGGTGGCTCAGATATTCAGCATCCCCAAAAGGACTCAAGATCACAGCCTTCCCAGAGCTACAGGGAGGATTATGGGGGCTTCTCCCCCACGTTTTGCCCCTCTAAAGCTGCTGTACCTTGTTGGAATAAAATACCCTTTAAATGTCAGATGAGTAGAAGCTGGCAGGTGGCTTTACCTCACTCCTCGGGGACATTTCTGACTTTTCCTGGGCTCCTGACACACAGGCAGTGCCTGGGGGACTGCACTACCCACCTCCTCAGCGGGGGAAGGCAGGTGGGCAAGGCAGAGCCCCAGCCCCGCGGGGAGAGAGATGATTTTTGCTGTGACTCATCTGTGTGCTGCCTTCGGAGGGAGAGGCAGCAGCTTCGGTGAGTGGGAGTCGCTCTGCTATTTTCTGTTTACAGGTTTTTCTCGCTGTCTTTTCCCACCTGGGGGACAATGGTTTTGAAAGCCAAAGTGCAGTCTTTTTGTGGCTAGAACTTTTTTTTTTCCTTTCCTCATGAAGACTGAAAGTTTGGTGTTTGCAGGAGAAACTGGAAAATGGAGAAGGGGGGAGAGAGGGAAGGAAAAACTTATTTTGGGCAGGGATGGGCTATGCACAGGATACCCTTTTTCATCCCAGAATCCAACTTGTCTGGAAGTTTTAATGGTGCTGAAGGGTGGTAACATATCAACTTGAGACATATGGGAGGAAGAAAAAGGTTTCTTTGTCTCCAGATCTTGGATGGATGTTTGATCCCGGACACCACAGCCAATGTCAGTCCTGCCACACAGGACCCAGATAAGCTACCATGAGTCCGTTTGAGTTAATGCTTCTCCCCATCAAGCCTGTCAATCTTCGCATCAAACTCGGTTGTCACTCAGGCCCATTTCACACTGGATGCATTAGCTGTGGTGAATCAATTGCATAGCTTGGGGCTGGGTGATTAATGCCATTATCTTGTTTACTGCTTGTGGATCTCTCTAGCTTCAAATGCCCTTCTAACAGCCTAGTAAAAGAGAAGGTCAATTATTCCCATGTTCCACGTGTCAAAATGACGATGGAGAGATGGATTCACTAAAGGCCTTTGTTCTGCCATGCTTATGTTGTCTGCAGGGCTTGAATCAGTCCACACTCTCTGGGAATACCCTCCAGCCTGGGCCTCTCTCTGTTACAAGAGAAAGGCTCTGACACACAGCAGCCAAAGGCCAGTATCACTCAAAACTTCCAAGGCTCAAGCCTTGCCCAGAAAGCTAACTCATTTGTCAGAAACAACTGGATGGAAACAACTAGGCAAGGATAGAGGATATCCTGCACCGGACTGAGATCCTTCCTGTTGAAGCTCTGGAACAAGTGATGAGGTGGATTTGAATTGCCAGGAAACCCTTGTATTAGCCCATAGCTGTCCATGAAGTAAAAGTCCTATCATGGGAACTCCACTAAGAAAGCTCATGAAATAGCTTTGTCCCCAAACCTATTGTTTGGCTATCTCTGGCATCAAGATAAAGCTCTACACAGAGAGCTTGGGTTTAAAGCTTGACGTGACGAATGGGTGTTTAATAACGGTGAACCAGCTTTAGTCAGCCAAGTTGAAGTTCTCTAGGATACATAGAGCCTGGCAAGCAGACCGTGAGTCTTGGTTCTGAAAGTTCTGGTCTTCTCAAATGGACTGGAGACTTGAACCTGCATCTCTTCCCTCTCTGCAAAGTGCAATAGCCAATGTACTTCACATATATCTCAAACAGCAAAGTTTTGTGAGAGTAGGCTTGCCTAGCCACATTCCTCCAGGAGAGGTTTCCAGGCCTGGATCCTAAGTGAAGACCTCCCAACAGCCTGTTAGCTACCTGAATTCCAAACAGATTTGAAGCTCATGTTTCCCCCTCCCCAACATATTCTGTGAAATACCTCCAGCTGGCACACAGTCTCAGTTCTTGGCAGGAAATGTCTGTCTGTCCAAGAAAGCTTATTGTGCACTTGCAGGAGATGCAAAAATTAGCAGCTGAGTACATGTACAGCTGCTAATGTACATGTACATTAGAAGAATTCTGGAGGAGGAACTCTAAAAAGATACAGCATGCAACTCCTCTGTGAAAGCGGTAGGTACCTGGAGAAGTCCCCCAAGGTTACAGAAACACTCTGCAATGCTGAGAGATGGCGGTACGTTTCCAGCCTTCAGGGTGATGTGGGAAATAGATGTTTAGTTCGATTTTGCTATAATTTTAGTTTGATTTTGTTATATAGCTTTGCAGCCATTAAACCTCTGACATTTAGTTTGGTCCTATTCTTTGTAATCTTGCTAACAAGGACTGCTGTGAGCTCAAATGTAGATAAGAAAGACTGGCTCGAGACAGGTAAAAGAGACAGGGACTGATAAGCACTGATAACCAGAAGAAGCCCCCCTCAAGCTGAAACTGGTTTGGCAGCTTGGAACTCAGCCAACACAGACAATTCATCAGTTTTGGGCCAAAGGTGAAAAGTACACAGCCAGGAAGACTATGAGCCTTCGCGAGGAAGACTACGAGCCTTCATCCAGAAGACCCCCACAGACGACCACCAGATGACAATGCGCAAGCGCTAGAGGGGCGGAGTATGAAAATGAATTCCTGGAAATTATTATAATAATCACGCCTATTCCCAGAACTAATTGTAATAATTCAGCCCACTTAGATAAACTTTGTAATAAATAGGTGCATGTTTTGTGACTCGGTGTGCAAGTTAGGATGAACGATACCCCTTGCACCCGGCGCCGTAATAAACATACTTGCTTTATAACTCTCTGTGAGTTGTGGAGTTTGTTTCTGCACGTCAAGGGATGGGTCAGAGTTGCGATACCCACGAGGATGCAGAATGTCTCATCCTCCAGATCACACATTTCATTGCTGCATACCATAGCCCCTTTCTATCTTGCATGTCCATATTTTTTTTCCTTGTCATAGAGATTGCCTGTTTTGTATGGGCAAAGAGTAAAGCGGAATCATGCATCCAAACTTACGATGGGGTAAAGTTTTGAATCCCACTGTGGAAACAGCCAGACGCTAATGGGAAGAGGGATTCTTGCAAAGAATGATGGCCTTCAACTGCATGAGGTTACTGTGGAGGGAGCTAAAGGTGCTCCAGCCCTTTCCCCATCTCCACGTGCTTGCTCTGAAGAATTGCAAGACTCTGGTATAAACTTAAGTAAACTTTCTGGTGGCTCTGCCTTACCATCTGGGTTGATGGAAGCCAAGTATAGCCAGAGGGTGTCACATCTTGGTGATATCCATTGCCTACATTCCCAGATCCTTCCTCACTCTACATGCAGCATGTAGCTTTTGCCAGTGCTTTGGATGAGGGCCCTTTCCATGTGTTCTCTGAAAGAGCCCCTGCACAAGGACTGATCGTGAAGCTGGGGCTGGTTTAATGAACAGTAGCATAACCAAACAACATACACTATGTTCTTTGCAGTTTGGGGAACTGTGATTATAAGTTAAGTTGCTAAAGAATAACATTTAGATTTGGGAATTTTTTTTAATTTTTTTTTTGTCCCAAACCCTTTACATTTAAGCACAGATATACCCTCCAATCATTTTCAGCTGCCTTTCTATTTAAAATAATTGAAGACAGAGAAAAATACGTCCCACTAGGTGCATACTGTGGAACATAACTCTTTTATTTATTTAAGAGGCAGCGAAAAGCCACATAAGTTACACAATTATATAGAAGATAACAAGATTGCTGTGTTTTGGAATAAAAAAACTGTCAGCATTTGGAGAGAAGAGAGATAATTTGAGGTAATTTATATAGTTTAGAGTGATTTAAGTCTAGTTAAACAATTGCATATCATGGTACAATATATGACATAATAGGCCAAGAGAATTGAAAAGTTTTCCAGTCTGTTTTCTATGCCAGCTTCCCATCTGGTGCTCCACCAAAGAAACCTTGGAGGTCTGTCATGGGGGGAGAGGCCGCCTCTGGCCTGGGCTTTCCTGATGTTTGTTGTCTCTTGTTTTGCTGTGCAGTCATTCAGTCACCCCATGATGTGTTCTCCAGGAGTCTGAGGGGGATCTGCATGAGCCATTAAACAAGCCACTAGATAAGCTGATCTAACTGACAATCCCAGCTCAGCTTCTTCAAGTGTCTGACAAGAAGTCCTTTATTTTTACATTTTCATTGTCCACAGGTTTTCCTGTAAGTGGAACTCTGGGCAGACTGCGTTTAACAGGCTAGAGGTAAGAGGAGCTGGGAAAGGGTGCTTAGGAAGAGATGTTAATGTTTTGGGACTTCAGTGCCTATCAGCATTAAGGTCACTTATGTGTTTGAGGTTTGAGGCGCTTTGGAGAAAAGAACCACTTCTTGCTCATACTGAGCGGTGACAGCTCTGCTCTGAGAACTGAGCACTTTCCAGCCTCAAATGCTTGAGAGCTCTTACTTGCTAGAACAGAGAGAGGGTCATTTTACTGATGAGGGAACTGAGGTTTGAGGGAAATGATGGGTTTATTTTTTTCATGCTAGTTTTATGGAGGTGCTGCTCAGCACTTCTGGAAAAAAACACAGTAGATTCCAAATTGGCTCCTGGAATCATTTCTTCTTACTTTAACCATCAGGAACATCACTGATTTCTATTATAAAGGCAGGAGATCCCCTCCCAAAAATCTTAATCCAGAAAGGGAGAGAGGGTTGTGACTTTGAAACAGCTCCCTCTCCACATGCACATTCAGTTCAGGAAAGACAGCGGAGTTAAGCAACGCAACTCTGAAATGGTAAACATGCACCTGTATGGCTTGCATGATATATGGATGGGAACAGAATGGAAGGGGTGAAATCAGGGTAGGCTGTGAGCCAAAGGATCTCAAAACATGAAAGTTCAAGCAAGCCACAGGAGTGTTAGCAGGATCTCCCCAGGGAAGGGCAATGGGCTGAATGGCTTCAGGTTGAGGGGCAGGGATGCAGGGAAATAAGACTCTTCAGTTACTTTGCTGTAAGTGACTAACGCTGTGATTGCAGCAGAAGCGGGTGACACCCACTGGTATCATCCTGCCTGAAATGGCAGCCAGGGTGCAGGGGAACAGCCTATGGACACTAATGCAAGATGACATGGACTTACGAATGGTCTCCCTTGACAGAGACTCCTCCTTTCCTTTAGCAGAGGTGTTTGGAGGAACTTAACTTTAGACATGGTTGCCTTTTGCTGTGGTGGGAGTTTTTGGAGACACAGGGTTAAGCAGCCCACTGTTTGGGCAGATACAAGAGCACGTTAGCCCTGCTGCAAACCCCAGCTAATGATCCCCACATCTGATAAAGAAACCCCCATCTCTCCAGGCTGCACTTGTCTTGGCTTGCAGGGTCCCATCCACAGCACCAGACATTCACCCTCTCCTCTGAAGCTAGCCAGTGCAGTAAGGTCTGTGGGCAGAATGTAGATAGAAGGTGCTCGGTTCACCTTCCCCAGTACCACACAGTTCCCAGACTGGAGGAAAGAGCCAGAGGAAGGTACTCCTCAAGCTAAATCCTGACTGCAGTCTACCTATGCGACAACGAAGAGTCTTGAACTTGTCCGCTCTTGTCATTCCTGTACACACATCTTGCACCCTCATTCCCATACCTGGGGTCAGTATGCCTCTGGTGATGTTTTTAGGAGTTTGAATACTCCTGGAGTCACTACACAGTGAAGCATTGGGAAAAAAAAAGGGAGCACAGCAAGCTAAAGTGAGAGCTGGATCTATCTTTCCATGATTCTCACACACCTTATGATCACTCCTCCACGGAACGCTGGGGCTCAGCCCTTTATTGCCCAACTCCTCAGGGTGCTTCTGCAAAGCCCTGAGCATCATGCCTTGGACCTACAGACTTCCCAGCCATAACACTCCTACAGTTTAACCCCTTTCTTGTTGCTGGAACTCTTGGGTTCGATGCAACAGATATGAAAAGAAAAGTCACTGGAAATTGCCTGAGCTCTGAAGACAATTACTGGTGCCTGGCCACCTCTGCCAGGTAGCGCTCAAGGCTTCAAGCAGCACCAGCCACAGCTGCAGAGTCATCGTTACGAGCAGAGCCTAGCTCCTTGCTAGAATTCATGATTTGAGCCTGCTTAATTGCAGTTTTCTCCCCTTTGCCCTAAATGTTAATCCCTTCTTCAGCCATGAAATTGCACAGGGTTTTTGTGAGCTGCTATCTTGCCTCTAATGGTGGTGTTTCAACTCAGTGAGGCACTGTAAAGTGGGATCAGATCGCCCGATACCTCCCCTCACACCCTTTCCCCAGGACCAGCAGAACATCACATAATTTTCTTCAGTGGTTTTGGATTCCTATAAGAACTACCAGCCCTTGCAAACATCTTCATCCCAGGAAAAAATCAGAAAGAATCTTGGAAATGTGTTTTGAACCTCAGAGAAACTTAAGTAAATAAAGCCTGACTGAGACAGCTTAAAATGTATGATTCATCGATGGCAGAGCTGAGATGAGATCTGAGAAAGACCAAGACCCTGCTCTAACCACAACACACTCCTGCAAACTGATGGCAGCACCCGTGCCACGGTGAGCGAGATTGTCGTAAGGAAATGAGTGTAGGTGCTGGGAAGACAACACAGGGAATATAAAGATCCCTTGAGACTTGGGCAGGCTTCACAGCTTGTTCTTGCCCGCTCTTGTGATTACTTATCATGCGAAGTGGCTGCAGGGGGTTGTTGCCATGTGGGAACTTCTGTCAGGTGCTGCTTTTGAGACACTGTCTCTGCTTTTACAGAGCCACAATCTGATTCCAGACGCTGATGAACTGCAACAGTGCATGGAGGCTGCAATGCGGAAAACCTGTTTCACCACTCATTTGCAAAATGCATAACTAAGGAGAAAACCCACAGAGCCCTGGTCCCTCCCTGGCAGCCCTTCATCCCCTGTTGTTTTGTGCTTGGCTCCATAATATTTAAATCTGGGATAATTTCATCTGCAGACAGACTCTGAGTATCAAGAAGGCAAAAACTGCTGCAGTAGCTTCAGGGATTGCTGAAAGTGAATTTAAGCAGGAAGCAGAATGACTTTTCCGGGGCGGTCTCATATGTGTAGCTCAGGCACTGGTGAAAAGGGAATAGACTGACGGAGGGATAGTCGTAAAGCAGCAGAAAAGAGAGACTTACATCAGAGCTACTGATTTCCATCTCTGCGTCACCTAGCAACACTCCAATTAAGGACTTCACTTCCGAGAAATTGATTCCCTGGGAATTTTCCCATTAGGTGGCACCACTGGCCTTGAGAAGGTTTTCCTCCCTCTGATCTGGCTCCTTCATGCCTGACAGATCTAAATCCCAATGCATAAATCGCCCTATCCCAAAAGCTCAGGAAGAGCTGAAAGATGAATGGGATTTGTGCAGACCCAAAAGTGACATAGGCTGTCAGTTCTAATTAAATTTGGAGAGAAACTTTAGATAAGACCCAGCCTATCTTTGCAAGATAAATGTAATAACGTAACAGAGATTCCAGAAAACCCCATGGAGTGACTCCATGACCTGGCTTCTCTGGGCAAAGAGTGTTATGGTTTCATTAAAACAGTACAAAATCTACTGAGCTGGTCCCTGGTCCCTGAGCCATGCAGTATGCTCCAGGACAACTCATGCAGACTATGACTTTCTGGCAGCTGGTGGACAGCAAACCAAAATGCTCATGTGGTGACACCACCACCCTCCCAGTGACCCTCATACCACACAGTGTCACAGACAGTGTATGTGCAAGGGTAATTTCTAGGGAAAGCCAATGCTTCAGCTGAACTCAGTAGCAGAAATACCTTTTCTCCTTGTCACTGGGTACTGTAATATCTGGCGTGGCTGCAGAGAGCTGAATGGTAACTCACAACAATGCTGTTCTTGATGCGTATATGAACTGCTGCTGGAAAGGGGACGCTCAGTTTTGCCAGATTCACATGCTGATAATGTCTGAGGTGTCATATAGAGCCCCCCAGAGTTGACAGTCAAAGGTTTTGTTTTGTTTCAGTTTGATTTGGTTTGATTGAGTTTTGAAGGGAGATTCAATTTGGGAACCCAGCACCGGTGTTCCCATTTCTATGATCTCTGTGTAGTGATTATGTCAGTTTTGAGATTTGCTTTGTTGGTCTTAAAGTCAGGTGAGAGGAATTTCACCCCAGGAACCTTTTCCAAACTGCTGAGATTTGCAGAAAAGAGTCCTGCCAGGCTCAGCAGGTCTGTTCTTCAGGTGTTTGTTACCTATCATAGTCATGTTCCCATCTGGCCTTCTAGGAATTTGGTAATCATCATCAGTACTAGTAATGCTAAATAGCTCACTGCTCTTAAGGGAAGAGCAAAATAATGCTCTTTCAACAGATTCACAGGCACCGATGTTTCAAAATAGCCAGAGTCTTTGAAGAAAACAAAAGTGAAGCAGGTCCACACTCCAGACATTAGTAACCCTTCAATGTAAAGATTTACATATGAGTAAACTCTTACGATAGAACCCACAATAATCATCTAACAAATCATCGGGCTTTGCAATCCTTTTCTCACTTCTTTCAGCATCCACATGAGGGAAAATATACCAGAAAGTGTTTTGTGTTCCTGCAGGCTGATCCAAGCTGTATTTGTAGGATTTTTAGTCACTGAGCTGAAGAAATTGCTGCTGTAAGCATCTTCCATAGATAAATATAACTAGGCCAGCTCCTAACAGAGCCTTGGTTTAAGCGTGACATTGGAAGGCCAGATTCCTATTACACTAGCAGTGAAGGAGGAGGGGGAACATATCAGGCTTGCTGGTGACAAACTATGGGATGATACATAGTGGTTGGAGGGACAGGGTGCTAGTACAGACCCTCAGCCTGTTGCCCAAAGGCATGCTGGGGACACTGCAGCATAGCCAAAGTCTTGCAGAGATGATCTGGGATCTCCTGAGGCAGTAGGAGCCAACAAGGAAGCTTCTGTGATACACCCTAAGGGAAACAAGGGATGTTCCTCTATAAAGGTGACAAGGTCAATAGCCCAGACGAAGTGCCTCTACATAAATGCATGCAGCATGGGAAACAAACAGGAAGAGCTGGAAGCTAGTGTGCTGCTAGCAAGCTATGATCTGATTGCCCTTACTGAAATTTGGTGGGATGAATCCCACGACTGGAGTGTGGCTATCAATGGCTACAGGCAGTTCAGAAGGGACAGGTGGGAAAAGAGAGATGGAAGTGTTGCCCTCTACATCAAGAAATCAATACAGTGTGAAGAGCTATCCCTGAAGAATAGCCACAAGCAGGTCAAAAGCCTATGGGTAAGAATCAGAGACAGAGACAACAAAGCGAACCTGGTCATGAGTGTCAACTACAGGCCACCAGATCAAGAGGAGCCTCCAGATCCAGGAGGCTTTGCACTTGCAGTCTCTCATCCTGCAAGGGGACTTCAACCACCCAAACATGAGGTGGATTGAGAACTGGCTGAATGGCAGAACTCAAAGGGTTGTCGGCTGCGGAGCTGAGCCTAGTTGGAGGCTGGTAACTAGTGATGTCCCTCAGGGGTCAGTCCTGGGCTCAGTCTTGTTTAACTTCTTCATCAACGACCTGGATGAAGAGCTAGAATGTACCCTCAGTAAGTTTGCTGATGACACCAAACTGGGAGGAGTGATAGATACACCAGAAGGCTGTGCTGCCATTCAGCATGACCTGGACAGGCTGGAAAGTCGGGCAGAGAGGAACCTGATGAGCTTCAACAAAGGCAAATGCAGGGTCCTGCGCATGGGGAGGAACAACCCCATGCACCAGTACAGGCTTGGGGTGGACCTGCTGGAGAGCAGCTCTGCGGAGAGGGACCTGGGTGTCCTGGTAGACGACAGGTTAAGCATGAGCCAGCAGTGTGCCCTGACTGCCAAGAAGGCCAATGGCATTCTGGGAAGCATTAGGAGGATTGTGGCAAGCAGGTCGAGGGAGGTTCTCCTTCCCCTCTACACTGCCCTAGTGAGGCCTCATCTGGAGTACTGTGTCCAGTTCTGGGCTCCCCAGTTCAAGAAAGATGAAGAGCCAGTGGAGAGAGTCCAGTGGAGGGCTACAAAGATTATGAGGGGACTGGAACATCTCTCCTACAAGGGGAGGCTGAGGGAGCTGGGCTTGTTCAGCCTGAAGAAGAGAAGGCTGCGAGGGGACCTAATATATACTTACAAATATCTGAAGGGTGGGTGTCAG
>Ga0065711_1028191_pt1 | contig 43064 bp, 24 predicted proteins | sample Hoacrofraction12_FD_59098 | JGI IMG/M metagenome (GOLD analysis project Ga0065711, IMG submission 59098) | Hoatzin crop microbial communities from Cojedes, Venezuela - Epithelial fraction 12 v2 (version 2) | ecosystem: Host-associated > Birds > Digestive system > Esophagus > Crop | place... | reverse complement strand
CCGCCACGCCGCGTGTGCACGCCCGCGCTGCCCGCTCTCCCCGGGTGGGTTTCTTGTCCCTGTTTTTGTTTCATTTTGAAGCGTGGCGTCTGCCGGCCCCTGGCGCGTATCGCGACAGCCCGGCGACCCCGGCGCTGAGGGCTCGGCTGCTGCGCCCGGCCCCGCGCCTGTGCCCCGGGAGGTGCGTTCGCAGCGTTCCCGGGAAAGTGACAGGGCCAGAACGCGGAGCAGCTTGTGTCCGAGGTGGCTCCCGCAAGCTGAGCCTGCCGCCCTCGCACAGCCCCTCTGCTTCTGACTTCGGCTTTCGCTCCCGCTCCCGAGTGTGTTCGCTCTGCCTGCGAAAGCTGCGGTCTGCATTCAGCGCTCGCTGGGGTGGTACTCATAAGCCACTCGTAACAACTCAAATTGTAGCTTGCATAATCAGTGTTTCAGGAAAATATTGGATGAAGGAATATGCCTTTCCTGTTAATGCTGTGGTTGCTGGGAAGAGTCGTTGATTATCTTTTAAATAGTTAATACTGCTGATGTGCTGTCCTTCAGAATGTTTCACTGATAACTGAACAGTTTGGTGCCAAGTATCAGAACACAGCATTGATCCACAGCTGGTAACTTTCTTTTTAAATGGTGGTGTCTGCCGCGTCATTTAAAGGGGTAATAGGGTAAGTGCTCTGAGAAAAGGGGTAGAGCTGCACAAACAAAAAGCACAGAACAGCCTTACCTTTCTGAAAATTACAGGCAGGCCTTGCTGGTGGTTGTGCTGCGTGGTCTGTCTTTTTTGGGGGAAGAGTTGGTCAAAAGACATCTCTTCTAAACATGTTGTTATCTGTTTAGGAGCCCCTTTGTTAAGCTGTTAATGTGTAGCTATGGTATTAGTCTTTTATTTGGGCTAGCAATGGAAAGAGAGAATGTCTGAGTACTGGTGTTTCTCAAGCGCATCCGAACACTGCTGCATGTTTCCTCAGTATGCCTTGGTTAAGAGTGCCTGCGAAAGTAAAGAGATCTGACTTCATGTTGTTGTCAGTTCTGTAGTTTGTCTTCAAAATCTTCTCCACGCAGGTGTGTGTTAGTGGTCTGTGGAAAACCTTCATGGCCCTTTATGTGAAAGGCAGCATGCAGTCTAAAGCAAGCATTTTCTGCACATCAGCAGGAAAAAGGAGAGCATGTGATCTGTGTTCAATTAGTTCAGATTTGCAAAGTACAGCTGGCTTTACAAACTTTGTGAAAGTATCAGCTCTTGCAATGATTTCTAAAATTCTGGTTATTTCCTAATAACAAGGTGTGTGCAGGCATGAATGATTATAATCCTTAAAAAAAATTCACAAAACTGTTAATAGGGGAGCTTACAGCCTTGATGCTACTTGAGTGCTCAATGTGATGCTTTTGAAATTGCTTTCGTCTGGAGACAGATAGCCTGCGATGTGTTCTGTAGTCTGCTCCTGGATCTTTAAGGCTGGATTAGGTGCCTTCTCTGGACAGTTTCGTGCTCTATTTTGGAGTGGAACATTGTCATGTTCATAACAAATTCTAACTGATTTGTGTCAGTACTTCTTATAACTTGTTGATCTTGGAAATTCATTCATAATTACATCTTGCTTCCATTTAGCATGAATTGTATTAAAAAAAGGTGATCAGATGAACTGAAGGGGTGGCTTAGCGAGAAAACTAAGAACAGCTTTTTTGGAAAACTGTCATTGAAATTATTTAAAGAAGTATATATTGAGCAAGAGGGGCTGCCAGATAGTTTGACAGACTTCTCAGACAAAGGGACTTGTTCTGACAAACTTGTTGTTTGTGTGTGGATGAGGAAGAGCTTGGTTCTGCTGCTTTCTTTGGTTCAGCTTCAGGAATCCTATATGTTTTGTGTATGCGTGTTGGGGCAGGGGAATATAAAGTAGAGGGAAGAGAGGTGGAAGAGTGGGGTATAGACTTGACTCTGAAACTTGTGTTTCCTCATGGCAGAAAACGCTGTGAAGGTGGTTTGGAGATAGAGATGGACAGCTGCAAGTCGGCAGGAGGGCGAGTACCCCAGTACTGCTCAGAACTGTCCCACGCTGTAGCACTTGGTTTTCTTTATTGGTGCTGGGGAAGCGTTGATAAATTTCATTTAGAGCCTTGGAGCACCATAAAATCCTTAAAGGTGGGTTTTTGGCAGTTTGTAGGAACTTGCAAAGTGCAGAAACAATGTTATTGTTTCATTAGGCCCATGGGTCTGTAGTAATGGATGTAACAGGAAAACTCTGCAGAAGAAGAGACTGTAAAAGTGAAGGCATGGGATATTAGAAAAACAGCCCGTCCTTTCATCCTCATTCTTAAAAATAAGGAAGGACCTGGAGATTGGTAGCCAGAACTCTTGGAGACTGAAAGAACGATCTGTAAACACTGGAGGGACTTGGTGGTCACAAGAAGATAAGAGGGAACCCCCCTAACAGGCTTCATCAGAATTCCTCGACTGGGCTCCTTCTCTCTGGCTGCTTCTCCCCAGGGGTCTGCATCTTATCTCTCTGGCTTCCTTTCCTCTGTTTGCCTCTGACTAATAGGCTTTGTCTCCTGGTTACTGGAAGTCTAATAATTTCTTTTGTCTCTTCCCCCTTCCTCCTTTTAAAAATACTAGATTAAATGACTGTGATGTTTTGCAGATTATCTGCATTGGTGACATGGATTAATTGTATACTTGACTCTAAATTATTCAGCAGTAATGACATAGTAACTTGACTTGAAACAATGGTAATTTCATGTTTCAATGTTCAAGGCGAATGTTGCCTTCTGGTAAAGAGCCACCTGCAATTTACCCCCTGTAAACACAGGACACAAGTAAACTGTCTGTGCTAGTTTTCTTGGTGTCTTCTGTACAGTAAGTTGTCTCAGTGTGTCTTTTGAAACAGTCAGCTATCTCTCTTTTTGCCTCCCCCTTTCTTTTGACTCTAGTTTGAGTCAGGTAATTACAGATCGGGGTTGAAGCCTTCCCAGGGAGTGATCAGAAAAGCCAAGACTTGCAGACATGCTCCCATCGTTCACTTGTACCTTGACTTCACCCTGTGACGGGAAGGTTTTGTGGAACTGCTTGGCTGCCGGTGAGCAAGGCTGAGAGCCCCAGGGCCGACGGTGGCTGGCGAACCGAAGGGGAGCTCTGCTTTCCCTTGCACAAATGCCGGTATTCTCTGTGGTGACATTAAGGGGTTCTCCTGGTCACGTGTGGCTTTGGTGTGACAGTTTGGTGATGGTTTTACGTTCTGATCTCAGTGTTAGCCAGAACAGAGCAAATAGGGGAAGAGAAAGTGAATCAAAGCTGCTTGCTTAAAAGATAATCTGGGAAGTAACCCATTTAGACTTGTTATGTCTCCAGAACTGTCTTGGGGGCCAGCTCTCCAGTCTGATGGTATGCATCTGGAAGGAAGCAAAAAAAATCTGGATTTTAGGAAAAGGTTGTTTAATTGTGATATTTTACTACTAGAAGAGTGACAGTTAGGGGACTATTTAGCTGTAAGTATTAAAGAACTCTTTCACAGAAGTAGGAATACTGTAGAGAAACCAACAAAAGCAAAGGTGGTGAGACAGGATTCCAGTAAAGAGAATGAGCTAGTGTAATCTTCTGGTGTCTCAGAAAGAATAGTTATAAATGCTGTTCTGTCTGTGACATCTGTTTAGTGAAAGACAAAACTTACTTAGCAAAATGTGAGAATGCTGTTACTGACCTCCTGTCACAGTTTGTTATTCCCAGAAAGTCAGACTGCCAAAGACAGTATGACAGTCGTAGTTATTTGTAGTTTCACTTTTCCTATTTGGTGAACATAAGTGGGGTTTTTTTAAACCAAAAGGATTATGTGCTCCTGAAAAATACTGGTCTTATTTTTGCATCCATGGCATCCATGTAGTAGCAGAAAGTGACAGTTTTTAGTTCTTACTTTGAATTTTTTTAGTGTAATACAGCTTTACCTTCTGCAACTTTGAAACGTCTAATGCAGTCAGTCTTATCCTTTTGTTTTAAAATTGAACGGGAGGGAGAAAAATCATCTTAAGGCCTGTGATTGAGAGGTGTATGTAGCTTAGTAATAGGCTCACAGACACAAATGTCCTAGATCTTGGTTTTGGTCATATGCTGACTGTTCAATATTTTTATTGCAAATGAGTCTGTACGGAAAGCCTTGAGTACTCTGGATCAGCACATAAATGGGAGGTCTGGAAGTACCAAAGGTCTGATGGATACCAGCTTCAAGCACAGTTACCTGTGCTTGGAGTTAGTGACTACGTCTCGTGAAGCACAAGATAGATACCTACACACCTTACGTCTCTTATGAGACACAGGACATGGAGTGAAATGAAGGATATGTGGTAACGAAATGTGTGTGTTGGTTGAAGCTGCCACCAGATTTCTCAAGGAGAGCTGAGAGTCTTTGTTACAACTGATGACCTGAGTTCAAGTACTTGGAGGAGCAACTCTGCAGCTGTTGATACAGTTAACATCTACGTACTGCAGCACCCTTAGTACAGTGTGAAGGGTTAGTGTCATTCACTGTAACAGGGAAGTCAGGACCCAAATCAGTAGAGAGAACTAGGGTCTCTGCAGGTGGCTTTGTGTATTTTCTGCTTTCAGTTCAAAAATCCAAGCACATGCTCTTAAAGCACTTTCAGATGTCATCCTTCCACTTAAAACAATTCTTTGTACATAACTTAAATATGATTCCAGTATTTATGTGGTCAGCTGGTAATGAAGTTCCTTCACAACTGCGTGAAATCAGTGGTTCTTTTGGCTGGCAAGCCTGTAAACCATGTTACACTTACCGAGGTGGCTAGCGGGCCTTCTGTAAACTGGTGAGCATCTGCTGCCAGAAGTGATCTTATGAGGTGCTCTGGCTCTCGTCTTTAGACTTGTCCCTTTGCTGCCCTGTTGGGTGGCTGTATGGGTCACGGTCCTCACAGCTGTGTTGTGCCGGAGGTGGGACGCTGCTCACCATAGCTGCTGGAAGGACTTCCTTTTTTGTCTGGTTGGTATGTTGTCTTCCTTGTTGAGAGCAGCAAGAAATACAAAGTTATTCACTTATTACAGTTAGTTTAAAGCATATCTTATTATTGTGGGAATCACTTGATATCTACCTGAATTATATTCAACTGAACATAATGGATGAAGGTGTCTCAGCCACTTCAAGGTGAAGTCTGCTAGCTGAACTCAGTGGCAAAGACAATCTGTGCACACTTAGCTCAGTTTAGAAGTAGGTGTTTTTTCCCATTGCAGAGTGGATTGTAGACCAGGATGTTTTTTCAAAGTTATTCTAGTTTGGCTACAGGGTAGTTGCAGTTTTCTGTAGATTAATTTACGGAACTGAGTGAGACAGAGTAAGATAAATATTTGTAGCATAGCTACGTTCAGATGCTTACAGCGGGATGCATCTGTGTCAAATATCTGAGGGTCATGGTTTCTGTTGGTCCCATAATCTGCAGGATTGCTGGGAAGATGTGAACCGGTTGTGTCTGAGCACAGAGTAGCTCTTCCCCTGGCATGTGCTGCTTTAATTATTCATAATACATACTGAGATGCTAAAGGTCTGTCATACTATGCAAAAGTTACAGTGTACCCTGGAAAATTACTGAAGGATTATTCTTTTACAGCCCTTTGCACGTTAAAGGGAAGAACCCACAAACCCTCATTAGGTGATGATTTGTTTTTTTCTTAAGTGCTGGACCTTGAGAGTTGTACAGCCATTGACAAGAATCTCACGGGAAAGAGGGAAGGTTTATAATTTTCAAGTGGATGGAGATGAACTGCTCAGTGACTGAATCTTTGTTTTTTTTGAAGGTGTTAGGTTCAAACTCATCCAGGGTTTGAGTTATGTGCAGTGAAATAAAGAAGTTTGTTCATGTCTAAGTATGTATAAGGTGGGGAACCGGATGAAGTCTGGTCGGGGTTCTGCTTTCAGCTTTGCTGAGAACTGATGGTGTGATCTTCAACAGCCACGCCGTTTGGCTGTCTAGATTTCCCCTCTGCCCGTTGTCTTGCTCATAGCCTAAATAGACTTCTCAGAACAGGTACTGCTGCTGTGTGAATTAGTTCATTAATTTATTTACATTACAGAAGCACCTGAAGGCACCCTTCTAAGATTATGTGCTATTTAGTTACCTGGACTTGGGTTTGCTCTGTGAAAAATCATAACAAATTGTTCCACCCACCTAATAAAGGAGGATGAAGCACATGACAGGAAAGGATTTAAAACTTTTTAATAGGGCCAAGTGGACAAACAATGAGAAGTAATCGGGAAGTAAAGTATTGTGTTGTCAGGGAGTGTAAAAGAAAGGGAGGGATCTGAAGATGATGCGTGTGGTTCTGCTGAATAAGCTACTTAGGGAATGTGTCTTCCATGAGAAAAACTAGAAAGGTGCTTTTATTCTCTCTTTGCCTATAATTTTTCACATTGTTACTCATTTTTTCTTAAGCTACGCTTGTATAATTAGCTGCACACAGTGAACTACAGATCGAAACATCTGTTCCATTTTTTTTTTTAAGACTACTTGTTGGAGTTTGAACATGAAATGTGGTGTCATGCCCTGCGTCTTAGTAGGGTGCTCTTCAAGAGTGCAGAAAGCAGGTTTCTTCTGCCCAGAGTCTTGAATGGAAAAATCTCCTTTGGCGTCCCAGCCCCGAACTGGAAGTGACACCACACCATGTCGAGGTGCAGTTGTTTAAGAGATTTTTGCCTGCTTCCTGGCAACTGTGGGGCTTCTTCTAGGAAGAAGCTTGGTGATAGCTCTGGTTCTTGGCACCGAGAGCTGGCCCAGCATTATGGACTGCAGATGTGATAAAGCAGTTTCTGAATCTGTTGTTACTTGAATTTTTTTTGTAACTGCCCCTCTCCTCCCTTCCATACTAGTTAAGCCTTTCCAGTATGATCTTTCTCAAAGAACTCCACATCTCATTTGAGACAGTATTCAGGCTTCCAACGTACGTGTTGTCTGCCTTGGTTTTCCCAGTGACTGCTGTTCAGCCTTCTGCCGCGTGGCAGCCGAAGCTCTGCACGGTCCCTTTGCAGGGGTCTGTGTAACTAGCTTCTGCTCCGATACAGGTGTGCTCAGCAGAGACAAGCTTTACCCAGGTTGACCAGATTTCTAAATCCAGTTTGTTTCCAAAGCTCAAAGCGAGGTTAATCTGAAATAGTTTGTTGTTGGAACAGATTGACAAAGTTCCCATCTGTATGCCCCCAAAATCATAACCTGGCTGTAGTTCGTTGAAAAGTGCTTGAACTGCAGGAAGCCTGACAAACTAATAATTCATTTTAACTAATTGCAGCAGGACATTCCTGCTTTTAGACTTCCTCTGAAGTAACTTTGCATAAGTGTATTCCTGCAGCAGGGGTGCAGAGCAGATCTGTGTGAGACACCAGTGCTAGCACAGTGCTTGGTTAGGGATGTATTGTGTGGTGTCTTCTGGGCTAGTGACAGCCCATAAAGTGCCAGTGGTGCTGGAGTCAGAGTGCTTTTGCTGCAAAAGTTTCATTGCAGGTTGTGACTTGAAATGCGCAGTTTCCATAACATGATGGCTTTTCTGACGGAAGCTTCGTTTATGCTTTAACACTTACACACCAAGTGCATACTATAAAACTCTTAACCCACAGTAAAATCTTCCATGTGCAGAGTTGATCCCCTCAGTTTCTGCCTGCTGAAGAGAGAAATGGTATCGCTAATTCTTCACTGATTCCCCATAGTAAAGCAAAGAAAGTTGCCTTTTGTGAGAACACTATTAGCTCTGACCCTGGAAAAGCGGCTAAGGCCAAGTGTCGAGGGCGATAGCAGCTTTGGTGCCGCAGCGTTCTGCAGCGTGAGCCTCCGTGCATCAGTGCTCAGGAGAACCGAAGTCACAGGGGAGTCAGACACAGGTGCAGAAAGAGGCAGGTGAGCAAAACAAAGGTCTCCATAATCCTGAGGGCACACACCGTTTACTTACTGATTTTCCTGGTGGGCTGCCGAGTGGGATTGCTAACGAACGATGCACGGTGTTTTCTGAGCTGCTGTGGCGTGACGCTCCTCCCATGCCAGCAAGGGGGATGCTTGGTGACCACAGTGTACGGCTGTGCTTTGCAAGCCAAACCCCAGGACGGAGTTAAAACCTGTGCCACTAAAAGGATGATGCTTCTTTCCACCCCCGCTGCAGTCACCTTGCGTGATTTAGGATGAAGTCAGCCACAACGCATTGCTGTGCTATGATAGCCTTTAAATACAGACTCGAAGAGCGTGTTGTTTTTAACTGCTAACTCACTCTAACTTTTTATCCCACATCCCATAATTGTGTTGTCACAGAAGTTTACACTTGCCACTACATTAAAAATTAAAAAAAGGCGAAATGGGCAACTTGGTAGAATACAAGTAATCAGAATGCAGGAAGAATTGTAGCTGGCAGTTCTAACAGATGTTAAAATTTCTGGCTTCTGGCTCCAGACAGTGTGTGTGTACAGGTCAGCCAACGTGGAATCTACTTCAGACAACCTGGAAAAGTTTGGCTGCTGCTGGGTAGGGCTGAACTCCATCAGATTCAGCTTCTTTTGAACTTGAAATAAGCGTTTGCATCCAGTATGTGCTGTAGCCAACTGGAAATGTAGATGTGGTGGATCGCAGATTTCTTCCAAAGAAATACAAACCACTTTGAAAAGTAGTTAGTTTGTTGCATAAAGTTGCCATCACAGTGGTTTTTAAAATGTGAGATATAAGATGTTGCCTGTCCTCTATTTAAGCAGCCTCCTGGGGAGGGTGAGGGTGTGCAGCACCCTGTGTCCCTCGCGTCTCTGCTCTCCTCCCCCAGTGCTTTGTAAAAGGAACTATTTAGTTGCAAGGGGCCCAAAAGACAGTAACGTACAAGTGCCAGATATTACATTTCCTTGAATTCTTGAAGTTCATGGGATGCTGTGGTCAAATAGAAAGACATCCAAGGTAGTACTTCTGCCGTGAGAGAGGTGGGAGCTCCTCTGTTCCCGTACACGTTTAAGCTGGCTGGTGGCTGCACAGCCGCGCAGGGCGGCCCTTCCCGCAGGATTGCGGGCGAAAAGAGCTGGGAGGCCGTCGGGAGGGGGCAAAAGGGTGGGTGGTTGTGTGAAAGATAAGGTTTGGAAGCAGAGGATATAAATCCAGAGGGAAGCAGGCTTTTTTTGACTATCCATCTCAAAAGTAAATGCCTAAAAATGGTTCAGCGGAGATACGTTTTGCTCCGTGTGTGTGTATTATGGGCAAAAGTACCACTCCACAGTTTCTAGGGGTTTTGAAGCATTTTGGATGCCTGTTTCCGTGGGCCTTTAAAAGCTTTTTTAAAAGCTTTGATCTGAACTAGGTTTTATTTGTTGGTCAGATTTGTCCTAATCCAGATACAGGACTCAAATTTGGGGAAAACTCAACTTATATGGAGATTGGCATATGTGAGAAGAACTTGTTTCATGGTTGTCTTTCTACATCCATTCCCTGCTTTCTACTGAAGAAAGCACCGAACGAGCTAATGTTCCTGCTTGTTTCCTAAGAAGTAGGTCTCGTGTAAAAAGTAAGCACGCAGAACGGCAGCTTTTGATCACCTGTCTGCTCCCTAGATGTACCGAGAGCTGTAAAAACAGGACGTTTTCGTGTTTCTCTGAGTATGGTAGACCAGAGGAGCTTTGCCAGGGCTTTCTTGTTGGTTTTTTTTCCTAGATCAGATACAGAAGTGTTGACTAGGTGCTGCGGTTGTAGCTCTCGCTACACAAACCAGACATACCTTTGCCTGTCATCTTCTGTTCAGAGCGTCATAATTATATGACAGAGCTGGGAAGGTAAGAGAAGTGAAGATGAGCCAGCTCAACTGAACATGGGAAAACAAACACAGAAAAGAATGTGCTAGAGAATGAAAAACGAGAATTACTTTCTAGACCAAATTATGCTTTGCTAGGTAGCAGCTGTCTGGCATTCACAGATTAAACAGCCACTTAGCTAACATGCATTGACAATGATAGCATGTCCTCTGTTTTGCTTTGAGTGCATGAAGTGAGGAATTAACTCTCTCATGCCGAAACCCACAAATGTATCCGAAGTGTGTGTTTACTCCGAACAAACATTTGAAGTTGTCTGTCATATTCAGTACCTGGTCTACGCTTTATATGACAATGCAGAGTTAATGGTGTTGATGCTACTTTAGAAGTAAAAAAGTGAAGTAATTTTTATAAAATGGCTCTTTCAACAAATGGATTTTGGCTTTGAAGGGTTTTAATGAATGCATAGTCACTTCTGAGTGATTTGGTGCATTTTATGTTTTTCATAGCCTCTTCTAAACATAAAGATTTGTGTGGTCTTTTGTCTTACAGTGTTCCATGTGCAACCCAGGGAGGCTGTGAATGAAGCTAGTGGAATGATTCCCTGTATAGCTGAAACTATGTAAGTATTAGATGTTTGCTTACAAGATCACTTGCCCAGCATCGAGCAGTGATTGCTTCTGGTTCAGCAGTCGCAATGATCCTCTCGTGCCTCCCCAGTGGAAAGCTGCGTGTATCTGTTCAGAACTGGAAAAAGACGGGGCACCCATGATACTGCTCCCTACTCTCAGCTAGTTTAGAAGTCATGTATTCCTGTCCACTAAAAGGTAGATAATGCATAGTGAAATTCTGTAAAATTCTTACAGAATATGCTGAAGTGTTTGCAGAAAAGTTGGGTTGAGGTGTGGGTAAACTCTAGCAATGTTGTCTTTGCCTTAGTTAGTGAACTGCTGCTTGGGAAGGGATTTAATGGTTGGCTGAGCTGCATCCTCTTTTGTTCTGAGATTTCCTAAATTTGTCTTTGAAGTGTTCTTGAATGTGTGGAGGGTTTTCTCCTCTTCTCTCTTGATACTTTGTGCGTTTTGAAACTCATTGTAAATACCTTCTGATGCAACACTTTAATAAAGGGCATAATACTTCTTATGTGTTTTGTTATTCTCTGGATGTATCCAATAATTTCTAATACTACAATAACATCGGTCATTACAGAAAAATACAGGTTTACTTAAATACCCCCTATGCACCTGCTATCCTCCTGCCAGCTCTCCCCCACTTCAGTGTTGCTGTTTTCAGTTGTGCCATGGTGTGTTTGTATGGCAGAGAATTAGTACTGAGTCACTTTGTTGTTTTGCTCCCTTCAAATCTTGTGTTACGTGTGATCTCGTCACTTGAAAATGGAGAAAAACTAATTTCCTTACAGCACTTAAAAAAAGAAAAAAAAAAAAAACCACGCAAAAAAACCCCACACTACAACCAAATACAAAAAAAAACCCCTAAAACCCCCCAAACCAAACCAAAAAGTTGCACCAAGCATTAGCGAGGTCTTTCCAATCATCTCTAGGTTTCCCATTTTGTGTATTGGGCAATACGGTTCTGCATGTCCTTTATTCTTAGAGGGTGGCTTTCCTTTAACTGGCTGTATTTGCCAGTCTTCCTGTGTTTCCAGTTCCTTGGTCCCTCCTAGAAAGGAGCAGAGCGCATCTTTGTCGATCTCTGCTTTGCATTTCCTGTTACGTGGAAGATGGCCTCATGGGCATCTTGGTGATTCATATTTACTGCAGGTTGTTGCTCAATACTTGTCTGAGTAATCAGACTTCTCTGGGAGCGCTGCATCCTGTAGCGCTGAGCTCGTTCCAACGTTAGCCCTGAATTTTAATCTTTCTTAGTTGAATGGCAAAACTAGTGGTCGGCGCTGCCTTGTGTGTCTCGCTGTTACATTGTACAAGCCTGTTACCGGAATTTTGCTCCTGGGAACTGATCCTTTTGGGAACTGGTTCTTTGCCACCAATCCAGTATAACCTTTGGGTACGCGAGAACTTTATACTTGTAGTTCCTGATCCAGCTGGGAGAAATATCTCGGCACGTCCTTACGCTCAGATAACTGTGATCGGCATGACCTAGACATGACATCTGCTTTGCGCTGCAGTTAAATGAGTAGCTCTGCTCGCTTTCCTGAGAGTGCTTTTTCATACTCCTTGACCACAGAGTTCAGTGCAGCTCCTGATGCTGCAACTGGATCCTCTCTGCAGCCTCTTAACAAAAGGGCCGACTTCTCCCACTTGTTCCTATCTCCTTCCGAGGCTCTTGTGCCTTTCATGCCTTGAAACCTGAGTCACGTAGGAAGCGGAGGTGACTAGTAAGTGAAGTGGATCCAGCTCAGCGAAGGCATTTTATAAAAGGGTAACTGATGGAGCGCCAAGAGACTTTTCTCTTACAAAACCAGATACGTGCACAAACTGCCAGCAGATGCAGTCTGACTTTATATTTTTTCAAGCTGGTTTTGCTATTTTTGGGGGTAGAATGCTTCAAAGTATCTGGCACGTGGCATCAAGTTTCATGTAGTAGAAAAGTGAGGAACTGCAGCAGCAACTGTACTCAGCATCTTCTAGGGTTTGTTCCTAATGAGTAGGATTGTGCTCTGAAAGCCTCCTCGGCAGGGAGGAGGTAGGAAGAACTCCGTTACGGCTGGAGGAGCAGGGCCAGCAGAGCCCAGGAGGGGCTGCTGGGGAGCAGCAGCCAGCCCCTGGGGAGGCAGGTAGGTTGGAGTGCAGCAAACGTGTTGGTAGAGGGGTGTGCTGCGGGGACGTGGCTGACTTCTGCTCCGTAAGTTAATGGTACCGTGCTCTCCAGTGGTCTTCTGAAGCAGCTGTTGGGACACTTCCTCCATGCAGGTGTTTAATAGTGCTGGCTGACCTTCCCTCTGTGTTGTAATGCTGTCTTTTTGTCACAGCAGATGACAATAAACCCCAAATGTTTCATCGCACTAGTGATGTCACTTTGTAGACTTGAATATTAGATTGTTATCATCATGAATACGAGCTGTTGCTTAGGATGCATGACAGCATGAATCATTTCTGTTGGGAAAATTTATGGACAGAGTATGTAAGCTAGTTTTGCAAACTGTCGTTTTTTAAAAGAAAAAAAACCCCACCACTTTAATTTGGGATTTGTGAAGTGAATTGGATTAATCTCCATCCTTTATCCTGCGTGTGATTTGAGTACTACCAGCTACTTCAGAGGAAAGTACGATTCACTAATAGGCAGCTATTTTTTAACCTGCCCATAGGGAAAAGCCGTTCCAAGTTCCCAGCAGCTAATAATTGCTATTATGTGTTTGAGTAGAAAGTTTTATAAACTAGCTAAATTCTAAACTCTAATACTCATTTTTACTCAGGATTTCTTTATTCTGTTCCTTTGCTTGCTTCTTCTCTGTAAAGTAAAACTTAGTCAAAGTAGTGTTCGCTGCCTTTGTGAAACTGATGGAAGAACAAGAATAAGTGTAGATTGAGCATTTGAATTCTGATGAATCTAAAGGCTGGTATCTGGGAATTAATCATTAAGCAGTAATTCATACTGCCTAATAATATTCTGTTTGTTTTGGTGTAATGAGAAGATGACTGGTGTATACTGGAGAAGATGATATTGCTCAGATGCGTGGCAGGACAGGAACCAGTGCCAGGCTGTGCTCTGCAGTTCACAAAGAGCTGTGCAACACCAAGGGCCAGTGAAATTCTCTTTGGGTTGCTTATGTGGAAATGCATATTTTAACAAATCCTTTAAAAGACAAATTAATAAGAAATTGAATATGTTAAATTGAACTCTGCTTGCCTATAAAAGTGATGCTACAAAGTTCATCTTTAAAGCAGTTTGATGAAAGGATGTACCTGCTGCTTAAAAATAGGGGTTTTTTTAGTTTTGTTTGTGGGTTATGGGCTTAAGAAGAGGGACTGGGAAGGGGAAGGGAAGCCAGGCAGTTGAAACCAGCATCTTGGCTGTTGTGATGATACAGGCAAAAATATTTTTTTTTTTCCCTCATGAAACTGCATACATGCTGTTTTGCCAAAACAGGTGTAATGGCTGAGGGAAGATTGATGTTTGTAATCCTAATATCTGGAGAATTGGTGCTGCTGTTCTGAGTTGGTTCGCAGCTTAGAACAGTCTCAGAAGAGCTTTACCCAAGAATACAGAAAAACTGACATGACATTCATTTTATTACTTCATTTTTAATTTTTCTTTCTTGTTATAATTCTGTAACCTGGGAGCAGTAAAAAAAGACAAGGCAAACCAAATTTTTATGTGTGAGGCTTTTGTCTAACTGACAGCGGAGATGAAATGCAAAGAAGTGGGTAAAGGAGGAATATGATAAGCAATTGCTTTCTTGGAGTTGATGTTTCTGAGAAATGGACTGTCCATGGCGTGGCTGCCTGCTGATAGGATAAAGTCAGGGTGTTATTTTGGTTTTAATAGGGAAAATTTAAGAAACCTTTTCTGTGGGTAAAATATCTTTTCCAAATATGCAAGGCTTTAACATTGTGATTTATAAAAACAGTATGATGAAATCATTTTGGCATTTTAATTTAGATTTTTTTTTTTTAAACGGAACTGGAATTACTGCTTCTTATCTGCATGTGTGTCTGTCTGAAAAAGTTCCATTACAAAGGCCCTCTCCCCGGGTCTGTCTCCTTACCTGAAGGGAGGAGCCCAGTTGAAACAATGAGTAATTCCTGAACACCATCTTGCATGAAAAGTGAGTGTTACCTCCTTTCTCCAAACTGGTCTGTGTTTGTTTTAAGAACAAAAATCTAGATTCCGAACTGTCTTTAAAAAAAACGCCCCCAACCCTGGAAAACAACAACAACAACAAAAAACAAACAAACAAACAAACAAAAAACAACCAACCAAACCCCTGCAAAAGCCCTTTTGCTCGTTTGCTGAAGGTACAGTCTGAATCTAAGGCTGAAATCTCTGCCGGCTTGTCCCATCAGTGTCCCTGTCCTCCCCCCGCCACTCCGGTTTGTTTCAGTATTTCATGTTCTATATATAAAATGTGGGTATACTTTTAAAAACCATTTCCTTTAAAGTATTTCTGGGTTGGAGTAGTCTGTCTTGATGAAGGCTGTACATGAATCAACCTCTTTGTAACCTATGTTACAGTAAGAATTTTAGGAATTTCCTTTATTAGGACCCGTTAGTATACTGCAGCCACTGAGTGAGCTGCATTGATTTCTAGGTAAAACAGCCTGAAATTGCCTGAAATTTATGACATATGCCAACCTTCTGTACACTAATCCTTTTCAGTATGCAAAACTTAAATATCCTGAAGTCGGGCTCTTACTGGCGAATGATATCCCATGTTTAATACTTACAGTATTCTTTGTGGAGAAACAGCAATTTGACTCTGAAACTGTTTTTCAGGTTAGTTGACTGCTGCTAATGGCATGGTGAGATGTGTTGAAGAGCAGCTGGGAGGGTGTCCGACGGCAAGGGGACTGCTCTAGAAGCTGGGCTTGCAACATCATGGGCCAGTGTGTCACAAAGTGCAAGAACCCTTCTTCTACCCTTGGCAGCAAAAATGGGGAAAGGGACTCCGGCAGCAAGTCGCACAGTAAGAGAAGTGCCGTCCACAAAGATGACCACGGTTCAGCCTGCGGGAAGTCTTCAGGAGATATACTCGTGAACGGGACAAAGAAAGCAGACGCTGCTCTGGAGTCCAGTCAGCCTCCAGCGTTTTCTGGAGATACAAAGAAAGACTCTGTTTCCAGCACGGAAGAATCTTCGCTCCAGAGGATCGGGGAGTTATTCAGGAGGTATAAGGATGAACGGGAAGATGCCATACTGGAAGAAGGAATGGAACGATTTTGTAATGACCTCTGTGTTGATCCCACTGAATTTAAAGTGCTAGTTTTGGCTTGGAAATTCCAGGCTGCTACCATGTGCAAATTTACAAGGTTAGTTCTTGTAGAACTTGTAATTATTTTCATATGTTAAAGTATATCCTGTCATCTGTATGTTGGATAGACAGCCTCATTAGCTTCACTTACTTATTCCTTCTAATGCTTGCATTTTGATCAAAATAATTCCTCCCACTGCAGAAGGTAAGCTTTGTATTGTGCTCTTTTCCCCTTCCCCTCACAGTGGGTTTCACAGCTGAAAATGTATTTTGGGACATTATGCTGCTAATGATGAACAGTGTAGTGAGATTCTGTGGACATTCATTTATTCCTGATTTACCATGAGCAGTTTTACTGTATCCAGCATTATCTTGGTGATGAGATTGGACACTGAAATTAATTTTCGCTTTAAAGTAATGTGAGATTCCTTAGTAATTGCAGCCAGCTCTGTTACCAGTCTGTGAAAGAATGACAGTTTGCTTCCCAAAAATTGTTCCTGCCCAGCCAGTGTTATGCTTGATGTCTTTTTCCAAGAGTAATCCTGTTTAAGCATAGAGAGGGGAGGAAACACGAGGTTTTTGACACTGGTAGCTGTTTCATACTGGTTGACAAATGATTAATATTTAAAGTGCTGTCTGTCCTTCTGGACAAGGGGGTCAGTCAGGAGGCTTGTAGCGTATGTGATGCTACAGGAAATGACAGAATGGCTAAAACTTAGCAGGAAAAAAAAAAGCCCCACAAACAGCCCCACCCCAACTTGATTGTCAATGTGATTGGTTTGAGTGATGCTACCTATTTTTACTCATAATTCTCAAAATTTCTATGGTGTTCTGAGCCTTGAACCGAGACTCCTCTGCTGTGTGCCGAGCACAGATAGCTTTTCTAGCATCTTCAGAGTCTTTCTGGATTGTGGGTGTGTGTCAAATGGATGAGTTACTCTGGAATGCAAGCGTGGATTTACTGGAGGCTGATGACGCAGGTATTTGCTAACATGGTAAAGGAATTGCAAGTAGCGTCTGTGATTCTGCACAACCATCATGAGTTTTATTAATGTTGTTTTGATTTTCTTGGAGAGAGGGCATCTCTAGTGACGAGAGGTTTGTTTAATGGCACGCTCCATGGTATGGGTGCTGATCGACTTCTTCCATCAAGGAAAGCAATGCAGTCTGCTGTTCTCCTGAGCACTGCCCCGTCTTCTGTCTTCCCTCCCGCCTGTCCCGCGTTACGGGCTGCCGGCTTTGGTTAATACTGGCTGGTGACAACACTTGCTCCTGAGCATTGGAGAAATCGGAGCTAACCATCTACCCCTGTGACCAGAGTATTAGTAGGCTAATTAGTATAGAACTGGTGCTTCAAGCAGTGGTTATACGTTGTGTTGTAGCCTGTGGTGAGTGAGGCTGTGCTTTCTTCCACTCTTCTGGCGGGTGCCTTGCTGACCATCGGCATTGACACCCTTTCTGTTTTGCAGGCTGGAGGAGTGACCGAAAACCACAGGAAAGACGCCAGTGAGCTGCTCTGTCCGTTGAGAACAGCTCGCCCAGAGCATGGGCGTTTAGGCATGGGCAACATTGAATCAACCTGTTTTTATTTATATATGTGTATATATATATACACACACGTATATATAGCGCTTCAGGGCATAAATAGGGTGTTTTCAAAAGTGTTTGAAATTTCTTCTGTGGTAAATTATACTCATTTTTTGATGTGGAAGGCACTGGATATGGTAGCATGGAGCAGTCAGAAACCCAGCCAGCAAAATGTCTTCCGAGTGCCAACAGTGCTGCAGCAGATTGGAGTGGTGGCTGTGGTTCCCTGAGCTCACTCCTCTCTCCATCTCTCCTTCCAGTAGCTCCCCTTGCCAGGATCTTTGTGTCGCCTGGGCGGAGAGCACACCTTGGCTTGCCCAGATGACCCTCTTCCAATCTGACGTAGCTGAATGGAGAGGGGAAGCGTCTGGGACGTGAGGTCGGTGGGAATTGCTCACACTAATTTCTCTTCTCTTGCTTAATAGGAAGGAGTTCTTTGAAGGCTGCAAAGCAATAAATGCGGACAGCATTGACAGCATTTGTGCAAGGTTCCCCAGCCTCTTAAACGAAGCCAAGCAGGAAGACAAATTCAAGGATCTCTATCGTTTCACCTTCCAGTTTGGCCTGGACTCTGAGGAAGGACAGCGGTCGCTACATCGGGAAATAGCCATTGCCCTTTGGAAGTTAGTCTTCACCCAAAACAAACCCCCCATTTTGGACCAGTGGTTACATTTCCTAATCGAGAACCCCTCAGGAATCAAGGGAATCTCCCGGGACACGTGGAACATGTTTCTAAATTTTGCTCAGGTGATTGGACCGGACCTTAGCAACTACAGTGAGGACGAGGCCTGGCCGAGTCTCTTCGACACCTTTGTGGAGTGGGAAATGGAGCGAAGGAAAAAGGAAGAGGAAACCAAATGTGTTACGTCTTCTGACACAGAGGGCCTGTGTGCGGAGGAACAGACTTAGCAGCATCGAAGCAGCAGTGACGAAAGCAACCTGTTGCCCTTCGTGAAGCGTAAACTCTGGATGTTTCTGGAAATTACCGAGGCTCCAGATTTTTCTACTTTACACCTTTTTCTGCCTTGTCTTTGAAAGGGCTCTAAAATGCTGTATCATGTTTTAGGCACTTTCTTAATTTTGGTTATTCCTTTTACTCTTGCCCTGAAATATTTGACCCTGGCTACAAGTTAAGCATTTTTGGGGTTTTTTTAAGACTTCAGATTAGTATAAGTAAGTCTGATATTTCTTGCACAATGTAGATCTTTTTAGTTAGGTTAAATTAACATTGCTAAATTATACAGTGCCAGATTAAGTTTTTCATACTACATCCGTCAGGGCAGGTCTGTACTGTGTGTAGTGCTGTTTACATTGTTGGAATTTTAGGCTGTAATAATTTTAAGGTTTTACACCAAGATGAACAGCAGTGTTAACTGTTAACTATAAATGCATTAATCCCCCTGGTAATAAGGCTCTAAAAAAGAAGATAAGCAACAGCTGTTTGTAATATGGCTAATTCCCATTTTAAGCTAACTCTTAGAGAATGAGCCCAGATCATTCCTTTTTTTGGAGTTCCAAACTAAATGTTGGGATTGTTTTATAAAACTACTGTACCTGTCAGTCAACTGAGTGGTAGATGACGATTTGTATCTAAATCTCTTACTCATCACGTAATAAAAGAGCAGTACTACCTCAGTTTTATTGGAAGTGAACTTCTTGATGGACTTCCATTTTCTCTGGAAGTTGTATTTTTGTGGTTACAGGAGAATATTTTTACTTGACTAAAAGAACCAAAGGTTCTGCTTCTTAAGTTCGCTAAACATTGACAGAAGCAACACGCAAACCCTAAGTCTTCAAGGAAAACTGTGGTATAATTCTGCTTTAATTTGTTTGATTTATACCTAAAGTATTCTCTTACTTGTCTGGCAAGCACAGTACTTCTATGTAAGGAACTATCTTTTGCATTAATTTTGATGAGCCAATTTTTTTAAAACCTATGTTTAATTGCTAAATCGCAGTTAATACTCCACGCTTTCTGGAGCAATGATATCGGCATCTGATGACAAAGTGAATTCTTAATGTGTTCTTAATGACAACAGTGTAGATGAGTCATTTTTAGACTGATTTGATAATATTTGGGTAGGAGTCAATTTATTATTTTACAATGCCTGTATTGGGACTATTTGCCTGTTGAAACTGTTGTGACTTAAAGGGAGTTTTATTAACACTGGTTGAAACTTTTTTGGTTATTGATGCTACCTTTTTTAATTTTAGTACATCAACTTTTTTACACCTTTTGGTAAAAGGAATGATTGCCAAGGCTTTCTACAGAGCTGAGTACTGGCTTAATGAATTTGGTACACTTCCATTGCACACCTTTCATTTTCAGAGCTGCATTTCAGGATCATAAACCAGCTTCAATTAAAAAACAAACCAAACCAAAACCAAACCTGGACAGTCATCCATAGCATCGAATGGCTTCTGTGATACCAGGGTTTTAAAGCTTAAAGGGAAACAGGTTTTAGGCGGCGCGCTGGCTGTGGGATCCATGCTTGGCACATCTGCTGTGGCCCAGCGGGGTCAGCAGGGAGAGGAGGAGGAGGATCTGCCTGAACGCTGTCGCTGGCTTCGCTGGTGCGCAGGCAATGCAATAGCTTGGCTCTGAGATCACAAATCGCTAACAAAGCATGGGCACGGAAAACTGCTTCGAAACAAACGCACAAGCCACAGATAGCATCTCTTTCATCTCATAGAAGGGGAGTTTGGTCCGTGCTGCTTCTGCAGGCTCTTGCTGGGAGACGTGTTAAGCTGTGGAAGACAAATGTAGTTGTTCAGCTGTGGGTGAGTCTGTTCCTTTGCAGGAGGGGAGCCCTGAACTTGCCGTGTTTAGGTAAATACACCCAAAGCTTTGTCCTTGCCGCTGTAACCTCCCAAGTTACTGTTTGACAGCAAAACTTTATTCTGATTTGGTGGGCAAAGCAGGCCAAAGCACTCATGCTGGTGCAATTGAATTTATGGTGAGACTTTTGCTGGTGCTATTATTTTAAAAAAAGAAAAAAAAATTCCCCAACAGAGGCTGCTTTGTTAGCAAAAGTTCCAAATGGAGACTGATTTGACAGTAAATGAAGTCTATGTTTATAAGTTTGATACTACTCATTCTTTCAGATATTAAATGCTTTGTTCATCTATTCATTTTTATTTTTTTTTCCTAAATGGAATTTAAAATGTCTGGAGCGTGAAAACTAACTGTTCAAATGGATAGCCAATGCGTGCACGCGCACACGGAGTCATGGCAGTGGCTGTGACCGATCTGTACGCTGAACTGCAGCAGCTCCAGAGGCTGAGGGAGAGAGCTCTTTAAGGAAGGCATTTATCTTCTGGTCTGAGTGTGGATAGCAGTGAGGAAATCAATCTGCAGCACATCAGGGCTTAGCCATTTTAGTGTACCAAATGTAATACAGCTGCTTTATAAAGACGGTGGTGGTGAATATACAGGAAGGGAAAATGTTGTTTCCTATTGGGGAAAGGACGTGCAATTCTCCGTGGCGTGAGTCCCGCGCTTTCGGCGGAGAGGAAAGCCTCGCTCTTGTTCTGCCGCTTTTGGCCTGGCAGGAGCAACTCCACCTGTAGGGTGGAATGCTTGTGAAAAATAGCCACCGTATCTAGCAAAATACCATTTCTTTTTAGCCTAACTTCAATTTTTTAATTACCATTTGCAGACTGGAAAGCAGTCCTGTATGGGTTTTAAACTGCTGAGCCAGGAGCTGGAGGTGTGGCTCCCTGGCAGTGCTGCTGGGCGCTGGACCTTGCCGTGGGCTGCCGGGGGTTCCATGAGCCTGCCCCAGAGCAGCCGTGCTCCCTCATGCTGCCATCCTGCTGCGCCATGGGGCTTTGCGCCTGATGCTGGGAAGTCTTTAGCGATATTGGAGCCTCTGGAAATACGCTTGCTTGATGGTCAGACTGTGAATTTCTGTGGAACAGGCCAAATACATTCACTCTTCATTTTTATATAATTTAAATTTTTATTGTGTAGGGCACAGGACTGTCGTGAGCAGTGATGCTGATGAAATCCTCAGAACCACTGCAATTATTTTTTTTTTAATTGGAGTATGCGTTAGAAAACTTTATGCATGCAGTGAATCTGCTGTGACTTGGGATAAACAACTAGGTAACTATGTAGATAGTTCTAGTAATATACTGGAAAACGGGTCTGACATCCACGCTCTGTGGCATTTTATTGCCTTCCCTTACACTCAAAGAAATACAACTCCTGTAAACTTTACTCCCGAGTAATACAACACTGACCACCAGCACCATATTATAGTTTGCAGCACCTCTAAACTTTGGCTCCCAGATCAGCTGGAGCCGCAGGTGTGCTAGTTTTTACTTGCGCGGGTGCATTTTTGAGGTTGAAGACTATTTGTTGGTTCAAGTAAGGATTTGAAGGATTCCACCCGTAGCTGGCCATAGAACATGGCCGAAGAAATGATTTGAAATTGAACGCTGAATTGTGAGTTTGCGTGCTGCTGCTGCTATTCTATACAGAGAATGACAGCTTTTTAATACTGTGCAATTGTAATGAAGGAGCCGCAGGAAGGAGAAGTGGAGGTGTGGCGGGTGGCATAGCATCAGGCAGCCAAAGCGCGTGGCAGGCCGGTTGGCCCCAGGCTGGCAGGGCAGATCTGTTCCAGGGTCAGCATCTGAACCGCTGTAGCTTTTCAGCCCAGCGCATGGAACGAGTCCACCCTGCTCTGCTGACAGGCGGTGACGCGGGGCTGGTCACAGGCAGGGGCAGCCGCGGGGCAGAGTGCTGGGGGCAGCCCCAGCTTTGCCTTTGCAACTTCTTTCACTCCTTGCACGTCCGTCGGAGCCTGAAGAACCCACGGATCCCAGGACAGGTGCTGGTCTGCCACCCGCGCTTCCCAGACACGGCTGGGCACTGACCGGTGACCGCAGTGTTTTCATGACACTGTCAACATGAGTATCGTCCTCACAGTTCCAAGCCTTGTTTCCAAAAACCCCAGCAAAGTTAAAGAAACACCACGTAGTTAATAGCCACCTCAGTTGTGACGTAGTTTGTTGGCTGAGGTTACATCATGCCCATTCAGTGGAAAATAACAGCCATGGTGAGTTTCTGGGTCTTGCAGCCCTGTTCTGCAGCGTGATCCTTTTTTAGAAGATCCTCAGTAAATTGGGCACCTAGTTCTTCCCTTGAGCTCGCTCGGCTCGATACACGTGCATGTGAATTTAGCCTTTCATATTAAAAAGGAAGATGCTTAACCTGAAACTCAAAATTCTTCAGGGTAGTGTTTCAATATACGCTAAACATAAATACTTTTTCAAGTAAGTATTGAAAGTTATGTGTCTGCTTAAATTTTGTTGTGTGCAAACAAAACCACCAGTGTTAACATTTTCTCTCTGGACTATTGAAGATGGAGTCTTTGGTTTTATGTTGTCACCTGAAGTGAAATACATGAGATTGTAAGACAGAAGGCTGTAGCTCCTTCACCGTGAAGTACATAGGTGTCTCTACCTCTTGGTCTTAGACTTGAATAGTTTAAGGTTGCCATCCTTTGCTCCCAGGATTTTATGCCTGGATGAGCAATCTATGTTTTTTTTAATTGACCCAAGTTAAGTATTATCTAATTGCCCTACTTTTTGGTATTCTGCTTTTAATCTGCATGCAGTCGGCCCTTGGAAAGGGAGCCAAATCAAGCTGCAAACAAAAGTGTCGGTCGTCACGGGCGTTCCTTTTGGAGTGCAGTGGGGTGACCAACGGGAGCTGCATCGCCTATGGCCCAGGGACTTCTGTTTTCACACATCCTCTGCCTTGGTCGGGCGACCTGTCCCGGCAGTGAATGGAAGATGGAGCAGCTGCTCCCCAGGAGGGAGCCACCAGCCTCTTCATTTGCCCTGGAAAAACTCTAGGAACCCACCTGATGCAGTGCCATGAGTGTATTTTTCTTTTGATGAAAAATACTGCGTTTCGTTCTGTTGGGCTGGACTTGCAACACCTAGCAAAGATGGGAGCTGCGGGAGTGTATGGGCTCCACGCATCCGTCCCCTCCCTGAGGTCAGTCTTGCTCGGGATGAAACCCCTACGCTTGGGCAGAGCTGGAGCGTGCTGGAGATGCCGGAGTGGCTTCAGTGCTCGTTGCGTTCATGAATGCGCTTGCGCGGCGGCGCTGCTCCCTGCGGCACAGCTGCGTCCCTCGCCTTCCTCCCCGAAGAGAACTGCGACAACGTGGCAGAGACCGAGTGGATGCTGCGAGATGGTTCTTCCAGTCTGGGGGCTGCTCTCAGGCTGTGACCGCTGGCACGCTCTCTCCAGGCACGCAGCTCATGGGAGCGGCGGAGCGTGTGAGGCAGTAGGTAAACGCAGCCTGAACGTTCTAGTCCTGCTAATGGCTTGCCGTAAATCGCTGGAATTACAGTGGTTCCTCGCTGCTGTTGCAATCCTCAGTCTTTCTCTAGTTAGGTTTTAAAATCCAACAGGTTCTGGAGGTTATACAACTTTATTATTAAAAAGCTTCTATCTTTGCGTAATTGCACTCTTCAGATAAGCCCTTTCTGGACAACCTGCAATTTCACACACAGAAGAAAACATCTGTCTCCAATCTTCTTGCTGTAAAGTTCTGGGGTTTTTTCCCATGTAAATTTTATTTGGGCTGTTGAATCTGTGTGTTTACTTGAAAGTTGCCATTTTATGCAGCTACAGCTGCTGACTCTGGGCCTGTGAGAGGGGAGAGGGTGTGACTGGAGGTGGCAAACCCGCACAGAGGATCCGCAGAGCTGAAGGCTGGCTGCTGTTTTTACACTCCCATACGTATCACATGGTAGAGGACTTCACAGAACAGGGCTTAACATTTTGAAGTTGTGACTGTTTAAGTCACGCTAAACATAGTTGTCTTAAAAATATGCTTGCTTCTTTATCTGTACCATTATAAAAAGGGAGATGGGCTGGCAGGAGCGGTGGGAGGGCCTCGTGCTGTTCGTTATTGAGCAGCCGGAGTTCCAAGAGCCATGGGTGCACCTGGTGGGACTGGGTCCTGCCCCAGAGCTGCTGAGGTCTGTGCTGGTGGGGCCAGTCGTGGCCGGGCTGCGCGGAGGAGAGGGCTCAGCCTGGCAGCGCTCGCTGAGGCGGCTGGGCTCCTGGGAGCGCTTGCTTGTGGATCTCAGCCCAAATTTAGCCTCTGGTCACCCTTTATGGAAGGAAAGTGTTCTGATAACGGGTTTGCTCCCAGAGAAGTAACTAATTCTGAGGCAAAAATGAGAGCAGACTTTCTTACGGCTTTCATTGAATTGGACGTGACCACAGCTAGCTGACTGATCTCTCGGGTCCTCGGTTAACCAGCAAGGGTGGGTAGGATCACATCTGCTGTTTGTCGTGTCGGGAGTGGTGTTTGCCTTTTCAACTTACCCAAGAGATAACCACGTATGGAGATAACCACGTATGATCCAATGTTCTTGCGCTGGGAAACGACGAATGTGTTGTGTATGGTGGAGCAGACCCGTGCTGCCCCTTTCAGTCGGCAGTATCGGAAGTGCTGTGTAAATGTCACACTTGACAATGGCTGGAGTAAATTCTGTTTCACGTAGGATTTTTTTTTAAAGGGATGTGGCCAAACTTGAAATCGTGATCTAGTGGAAAAGTTGGAGAAGGTCAAGACAATGCATCTACTGAGTCCCATTTGGTTTGTAGTTTTACAATTACTTTTCTTACATGAAATTTTGCTCACCATTTTTGTCTGGAACAGCATCTTACAGAATGTGCAATCTGAGGCCCAACGCAAACAGGCTGTGAGAAGGAGGGCGTCTTTACTTGACAGCAATCCGGAGTGCAATGTGTTTGTTGCGCCCCTTTTGGAAGGAGAGCATGAAGTGCAGTCTGAGGTTTTTCTTTTCTGATAAGCAAAGCATTGGATTGTCCGTTACTGACTTCTTGTGGAATTTGTGCCAGATGTATATTAAATATTTTGGTGCTTTTTCTAATCCAAGCTGCCATTCATTTACCTGTGAGATTATTGTACTTCTGTATATTGAAATGACCAAACCCCCGCCAAAAAAAAAAAAATCCTTTAGTCACAATGCGTCCAGGCTGCGGTAGCTTTGTAAAGTTTTCAAAGCCGCTGGGTTTCCTGTGTTCCAGTAAGGTCTGAGGAGAGGGAGGGGAACGGCGACAGGAATCTCCTCGGGAAGGGGACGGCGTGCGCCGCTCTGTGCACTGCGGAACCGCTGAGTAACATTTGTGGTGTTTACATAGTGAATGCCACGGTGGTGGTCACTTTTTTTGTGCTCCAGCTTTGTACAAAATGTCTTATTTAAAGCTGAAGTCCTTTTTACATTTTCAATTAAAAGGGGAGCGATTAATTATTTTTTCACGCCTATAAATAGGACTCTTCCTAGTTTTGTCATCTTGAGTTTCTCGGGCAGGAATCCTGGATGCTAACTAAATCCCGCCTAGTCCTTGCAGGGAGGTGGCCACATCATTTTTAAGTGCGTGGAATGAAAACTAGCTGGGTTTTTTTTCGATTTTGCAGTGCAAGTGTCTACAAGGAGCTGCTGCATGTGAAAAGTCCTAGCAGGCGCATGCTCGTAGCGGGACGAGTGCTGCGGTCCTGCTGCCGTTCAGCCCCGGGGCAGCCCAGGCTCCTGCTGAGCTGCCCTACGCCGTGGTCTGCGCTGATCCCAGCCCCGCAGAGGGGACGCAGTGCTGGGCGGCAGGACGGACCCCTGCTCACACCCCGGGCTAGCACTGACGCTGATGCTTATCCCGGTTTGCAATAGCTACAGCCCAAGGATGCCAGGCTCACTTGGAGAGGATGAAGTACATTTTTAAAGGAAAAAAATGGGCTGCATGCATCTTGCTTAATGACAAGATTTCCTTTCAGGAGTCTGGGAGGCTTTAGATTTGGGTTGAAACTGATGTGAGCACCTCCGACCTGCTCACGAGGGCAGCCGCTGGGCTAGTGCTGCATGTGCCCTGCTCTCCCTTGCCCGTATTTTCACCTGCCCCTCCACCCAGCAGCTCCTGGCTTCTACTCCAGAAGCTGCTCTTTGCTCAAAAGCCCAGCGAAATGAACCTGGGGTTGGAAAGTAGGCGGGTGTAAATACTCTACCATCAGCTGTATTTAATAATTTCTGGAATAATAACTGTTTCAGCTTCATCTCAGCCTATTCTAATGCACATCAAGAAATACTTTGTCTCACATTCAAACCTCCTTGGCATCTCCGTGCTTGAGAAATTCAGGAAGTTGAGAGGAGATGCTCAAGCAGCCTTTATTTTGGGTGGCAATGGCTGCAAAGCGCAGGGCTGCAGCTGTCAGCGTGCGCTCACCTCACCCTACTGCAGCTCTGCATGTCCAGCTCCCTGCTGAAGGCGGTGATGTGTGAGGTTCAGAGACACGTGTGCTTTCCTTAAAATGGCCCTTGCCCCTCCCACAGCCAGCCTGTAACTTCTTTTTTGTGTGTGTGAGGGGTGTAGGGGATGGTCAGGGTGGGAGGAGAAAGTGGAGATTGTCCAAGAAGTATGAATCACCCATTCCTCCTTTTCCTGGCCTAACTACAGTACTTTCCCGGAAAGAAGGCAGCAACTCTGCTCCAGAGCTGGCACAGCACATTTCCAGAAATCCACACAGTTCCCAAGAACAGCTTTTAACTGCTGAGCAGCAGCTGCAGGTACTACGTTAACCTGGCTTGCTGGTTTCAGTGAAGACAACCCTGGTGGGACGTCAGTCTCCGGCAAGGAGCGACTTGCCGAGTTACATCTTGCAGGCCAATACGGACCAGCTTGGATGCCACAGGGCCCTGGTTCACCCCCAGCTCTTCCTACACACTTGCTGAGCTCAGGGAAAACTGCCACAGCAAGAAGGGTTAATGGAAAAGGTTTTGTGCTTTAAGATGTTTCGAATAGCTTTTATTTTTAGCCTTTGTAAAAGATACAGAGTGAAAGCCTATTGTTCTTATGGTAAGAGATCTTTACAAAGACATCAATACTTCAAGTAATTAAAAATATCTTAACAAAAGACTTTACTTAAAACCTTGGCAGTTTAACAAGCACTCCTCCCTCCGTCATCTTTAATTGCCATCAGACCAAGGCCAGACTGTGATCCGTCCATGCTGCAACACAAACAAGAGGCAGGTTATTTCTGCACGGGGTAGCCTTGACGCACGTAAGCTTGCTGGTCTTCTAGTGAGAAGCTGACAACCCCCAGGGTCAGCACACTGAAAAGCTATTTCCTGTCCCCCCCCCATTTATTTGGCATTCTTTTTAATTAAGAAGCCGCCTCTGGACTGTCAGTCCTCTGGGAAACTAACACAGGACCCTCCCTTAGCAAAAAACCTCTTCCAAGCCTGGGACGGCGCTCCCTTCCAACCCACTCAGCAGCACGAGGGAGGGGAGCCCAGGCTCCGTGGGCTGCTGTAGGCTGCCTGGGGATGCAAACTCCTCTGTCCCCCTGTTCTGCTAGCGGGAATCGGACCCCGCGGTGATGCAAGACAACAGGCGAGCTCGCGCTAAGTGAGGCTAGTTTGAGACAGCCCTTGAAAAGTAAATGTGGACCCGCTGGGGCCAGCCAATCTGCTGCAGAAGACACACGGTGTGGACTGTAACGCCACAGCCATCCCCTCCTCCAACCTTCTCCCGGGGCTGACAGGGCAGTATGCCAGCTACGGGAGGTGACCCAGTGGTGCAGAGACGAGGCAAATGGCGGATCAGAAACGTGAAAACGGACCTGATTACAGCCCAGAAGGCAGCAGCAAATGATTGAAGGACGGCATGCACTGCTGACCTGCCCGCAGAGGCCAGCCCTCCCTTCAGGGCTCCCCCGTGGCGGATTTAAACTGAGGCGGTCTTTGACACTGAGCCTCTGCAGGAAACCGCTTACACACAGCTCCACGCAACCAGCACTGCTCTAAGGCAGCAGGAACTGCTGCTGCCTCCTTTTGTATGCTATTATTCTTTGGTATGGGGGAACAGTTTAGTGATCTTTATTTAAGAAGACACATTATTGAAAAAAAAACAACATAAAAAATTATTCTTTTTTAAAAAAAGTTACTAGAAACAGAACAATTAGAGCAAATCACACCGAGAGCAGCCCTTGGCATGCCACCTTGCTGAAACAGTTTGTCCCTGGCCTGAAGCCTAAATCTGCTCTTGCCTTGGGCTGCATCTCCCTTCTAGGGACACTGCTTAGTGCAGAGGGTAACACAGCATCATGATTCTTCTCAGGAAGCTTTGCAAGAGAGGGGAACCTGCCCTGGCTGCCCAGCCAGGCAGAAGAGATGCTGCTGAGCAGCTCTGGCGCCCTGCTTCTATTTCAGGGCATGTCTTCTGTCTCAAGGACTTGCACCCCTTCTGTGGAAGGGAAACTGAAGGAAAGCAAGGGTAGATGTGACCTTTCTTTGACTGTCTGAACAGTGACACAGTAAAAGAACAAAAAGACGACTGCTGAAATATGTACTCGGTAACTAGGGCCTTGCCTGGGAAAGATTTAACCTTTCTGGTTAACAGTTAAGCAGTTCAGACCCCAGGCCCTGAAATGCAGGAATCCCACCCCATCTGGAAGCACCCCTGATATTAGTGCTGAAGCCCGACTCAACTCTAGGACTTGCCCCTTCCTATGACAGCTTAAGGACTCCGGGAAAGTGTTCTTTTTTTCCTCAGTTGTGTCCCTCATTAGAACGAGGGCATGAACCACCTCCTTGATCAGCTGAAGCACATACATGTCGAGACAACTGGCAGATGGTGCCTTGGCTGCAGCAGTTTGTAGTTTTAAAAATCAAACACACAAAACCCCCACCGAAACCACCTAAAAACTCAGCTACTGTGGAACTGCTCGATCCTCTCCTGGGCACATAAAACTTACCTTGCTGTCAACAGGGATGAAACATCCCACAGTGGAGGGCAGGTGAACTGAGAAGACCTGTACAATTAATCAGCACTGTGTACTTCAGCCTTGCTAATCTGGACCATCAGCTACACTTGTGCTTGTTCGGGATCAGGCATGGCTTATGGGCAGAACTTACTGTTCAGGTTTTATTGGCCTAACGTGAAAGTCACACTGAGTAAGTCAGGCCTTCTCTCAGGCTTTCACTTCCTTGTGCAGTGTTTTAATAGATTAAGATAAAAGTATTTGACTATGTATTTTCCTTGCAATTATTCCTCTTCACAAAATAGTTGGCAAGTTACCTGTTCACTCCAGGAAAGAGAACAACGCACAGGGTGTTATTCTGCAGACTTCTATAAAGCTTTTTGATATGGTGGTCTAACTTCTTCACCTTTTTCGTTAGATCCTGCTCCTGCAAAACGGAATACAAGCATTAAAATCCCAAACTCATCTGCTGATCTGTAGCACTCCCACTTAAAAGCGTGTGTGGCGAGACCGACCCTCGGGCAGCGTCAGGGATGGCACAGGTGAGGACAGCAGTGATTCTGTTACTGGCTGGCGTTTGGCAGCGCAGTGGCTCTGCAGCAGGGCGGACCACATGCCCTACTCAAATGGCACTGCAGCTTCCTGCAGTAAAACGAGAGCTGCAACTGGAGCCGTTCTTTCCCGCAGGACTACACAAGTAGTCACCTCTCCCTCTGCTCCCACACCCCTTGCTGCACCTGCACACTGCTCCGTCTGCTCTCAAGTGGAGCCTTCAGCTCCTGCGCAGCATCACGCACTGCCCTGAGCTGCTATGCTGGTTTTAAGATTGTACAGTACCCTGCAAACATCACATATCTCATGTGTTTCTACCTCTCCAGCCTGCCTTGTGGGAACTGATCCTTGGCAGCCTCTCTGCTCCAGCACAAGGAGACCCCTCTGTTACATGCAGTGCTGCACCTAAGTCTGCTCAGTTATCGCTCCTGGTTCCCAGGGCGGTACCTCCTCAGTAATCGCAACAAACATCAGCGTAGCCTTAAACTCACCGAGTCAGACAGTTGCTTCATTCTCTCATGTAAGATGTTTCCTCCTTGCTTCCCATCGCTGCGATTCATTTGCCAAATCCACTTCCAGAGGTGACCTGAAGCAAGAGCGTTCCTACTTCTTAGTTTGCTGCCCTTCACAGTCCATCCATGTATAACCTCAAGTGCATCCACAGCACTCTGTGATTTCTGGAATTCTGAAACACAAAGAGAAGGGGAATGTGCTTTGGCAGTGATGTTGCTGCCCTGTTCCTCGGCACCTGTAGGGCAGGACTAAAGGTGTGGAGCAGGAAGGACATGAGAAACAGAAATCACTGCAGCAAGCAGATCCTCATTTTGCTACAGGTAAACATCAGACTACAGAAATGCCAGTTAACTGCAGCAGCACTCATCCAGTTCCTCTCCTCACCATTTCCGAGGTGATTATTTGTCTGTGTGAAGCCGCACAGTAGCCAGCCCTCACGCTGAGGTACTGGAGCCAATGAACTATCCTGGAACTTATTCCTAGTAAAGTTTACTTTTCTTCAGATAGGTTTGGGGTTTTTTCCTTTTAAATATTTAGGTGTAAACTGCTCCTCCAAACAATACATGCTTTCATGGCAGTATTTTAAATACCATCACTCTGAGCGTATATGAGTTTCAGTAGCTCTTGCTGTGTCTGTGCAAAGTCCCAAAGGCTGCTGAATGAGCTTATTTGAAGGAAATCAGCAGGCTGTGTGTGAAGCTACTTACTGAGGAAACAGCAGTTCCTGTGCTTTCCACTCTGGAGATCCTTTGGCAGGAACAGTGTTTCCAGGTCTTTCAACTGGCTGAATTCTTCTTTCAAGTCCGTCTCTGTTAATGACTTCTTTAGACCCGCCACATAAATCACACCTTCGTTTTCTACATCCAGTTCTAGTTCCTTTATCAAAACATCAGAGTCCAGCATTGCTGCAGTGACAGGTCTCTGGACCTGGGGTGGATTCAGCAGGAACAAACACAGCACACATCAGCCCAAGTGGCTCTGTGTTCTGAGCCTCTATTTTAAATCATTTTCTCCCATTACCAAAACCTGACAAACTATTTTCCCTCCCTTGAAAAAAATATGACTAATGGAGACTAACTTAATTAGTCATGAAAAAGGAAGAGAGACCGTGTTTGCAATGCAGAAGCACTATAAAATTAAAGAGCCCCATACTTTGTATATGGCATTTTAACAGCCTGCTACTTGGCTCTTCCTTTTAAAGCTGCGGTTGGAGGTCAGAATGCTTTCTAACTCCCTTCTGCTGACGGGCAGAAAGGAAAAAAGAGGGCTACAACCACTTCCTTTCTGCCAGTGGCCCAACATTGTCCAGGGACAGGGAGATGGTAACAGCACAAGCAGGCAGCGTTTGCCCAGACGCTATGCTGTGAGTAGGTGTTAAGAGACATATTGGATGCTGTTCCTGTCCTCAGCGTAACTTAGGCTTTTGCTATTTGCATTGCTTACCTTAATGCAGGATCCCGCTACCTCAGCTCCATTTAGGCTTTCGACAGCAAGCTGGGCAGCTTCCAGCACTTCGTATTGGATACAGACATGGGGCTTGAAACAGAACGGTAAGATACTTCAGGCTTAGAAGTAAGACATGTCAGCCCTCCCTTTTTAAAAGTCAGGTCTCAATAATGTTGTGTTTTCTTTTAAAAATAGAATATAAAAAGGTTTGGGGGTAATATATGTAACACTACATATATCGTAGCTGTTAAAAACAACCTTCAATTAATAACTTTTTTTTTTTTTTGGCCATTAAAGGTCTTAGCATATCAGTTCTCTCAAAAGGGACAAAAAGCATCTCAGCTTCTACCATGCTCAAAGCCTCTAGCTCGAACAGCACAATTAAGCCACATGAGCTGTGTTTATTCTTGTAGTTACACGGAGCAGCTTTTAGATACCCTGAACTGCTGCAGGTGACAACTAAACCACGAGAAAAAAACCCGAACAGAATTACTGGCGTTTCAGTGGGTCTACTCCGTATCTTTCCAAGAGATTACTCGGGCCTTCCATACCTTAATGCTTTGAGTGCTCCTCACCTGGTAGGTTTCAGTTACCACTGTAAGAGACTGGATTGGTCCACATCTGCCAAATTCTTTCTTCACAGACTTCAGGCAAAAGCCTTCTTCAAAAGGACCTACGTAAATTGTCAGCATGTCAGTCAGCTTGCTTCTCACCTGTAGGAACACAGATTAGAGAAGGAACTTCACACAGCAAAGGAACTAACTACTTAGTGCCTCCAGATAAATAATGTTTCTTTCCAAGCTCAGCAATGAAGACTATTCTCAGAAAAATAGTACCTTTTCACAAAGTCCAGCAAGAAGGTGAGATGCAACGTACTCTGGATCCAAACTGAACTGAACAATACTGAATGTTGACAGGGGAACATCTTCTAAGGCTCTCTGAAGAATCTGGAGGGAAAAGAGTATACAGGGCTCAAAGAGGTACAAGACAATTGTACTACAAAGGATCAGAAACAAAGCTATTGAACTTAATTCCCAACTTTAATTTTCATTATTGCCCAAATAAGCCCTCAGGCAAAAATTCTTCTTTAGTAAGTCACAGCAGGATGTAGAGGATCAAAGCTTATTTCCAAAATGTATCAATGGATTTAGCTAATGCGGTATTAACACTATTGCTAACAGTACTGTCAGTCAGCTTTTTAAAATAGGGCTCATCTACCCACCCCCAGAACAAGAAGAACTTTGAACTACTTTGATGCTTGCTTTGACCAACCCACTCTAAGTCCACTCACCTCTTTGTTTGAAATGCTCAGGTTACTCTGACACAGGCCAGAAGACTCTAGTTCCTGTCTGCCCAAAAGGAGGGGTCTTTGGCCAGTCACCTGCAAGCAGTCTAAAAAACTAACAGAGAATAGACAGGTGTGAATTAAAAGCTTTCCAAAAGTGCTTGTCAGAGAAAAATCACATAGTTCATTAAAGAAATTTGAAAAAATATCCCTGCCCTCAACATCAAAAGAAGCCTAGAAAATGCTCTGTGAAATTTAAGATGCAACTTCCGAAAGTTTTTCAGTGCTGTACTACAATTATTTGTCTCTTTCTGAAGATCCTGATGGCTTCTGAAAAACGTAACACACTTCTTTGATTTTAGTGAGGATTCAACTGAAAGAAAAACATGCATATTTGAGAATCTTATTACCATGGTTTGGCTAAATGTGGAGGCTTATTCAGCTTTTTCTGGACCCTACATCCTTGTGGCTGTAATGCAGCTTTATTTTGTGAGACCTCAGCCAGTTTTTCTGTTGTCAGAAGCATCTCCAAGTTTAGTTCTGCTACCTTGGGGAAGGAAAAAGATTAGCAGTTGGTTTTCATCTGGGCTAACTGTAGCTAACCAAAGAGCATGTGCTTTCTCTATGAGTCACCTAGGCACACTCCACAGTAGTGAAGAAACACAGGCATTAATTTCTTGCCTTCTTATTTTCTGTAGTCATTTTCAAGCATGCAGCACTCACAGCATCAACCAGCAATCTTCTCCAGAAAAGTTCTCTCAGACATGAACAACAGAAGCCAGAGACTCATAAAACCAGCTGAATCACTACCACAACATACAAGGTTTCTCACTTCTTTCATCTTGAAAAATGACAGGCCTTGCTGTAGGCTGGAAATGTCTCAATCCTTCTTTACCCAATGCCCCTCTTCAAGATCAGCAGCAATGCTGATTTCATGTCGGTGTTTGAGTACCAAAACACTGGTAATGCTCAGGTTATTAAGATACCTGGATATATCCTGAAAGTAACAAGCTGTCAAAATTGAGGCCTCTATCACAACTCTATTTTCTCTTTTAAATCAACATGAGGATGGGCAGGAATGCTTTTTTTCCTTCATAAGCATAACAATTTTTACATTCTGCAATTAAGGATAGAAATCTTAATTAGCTATAGCTACCTTTGCTGGTCCTTGCTCGATAAAGTACTGAGCCAATTCCAATGCAGCTCTAGCATCTTCTGCAGGATCATGCCCAAGCATCTGTTCACACTGAATCTCCCTCCTAGGGCATCAAAATCAGGTGTACAGGCAGGTTATCTGGTTTCCACACTGACCAACATCTTGCCTTTTCTAAACTGGGTTATTTTCAGGCAACATTCCCCTCTCCAAAATGGATTTCACTCCTGTGCAGCAGCATTCTTGTGAAATATTCCCAAAAGTTACTGCAAGAAATGTTTTTGCAATGCAGAACAAAACACTGTTTGCCAGGTTTGGCAGAGGTAATACTAATACTTGGTACTCTGATGCATGACTATTTTTAATTTGACTTCTTCTTTGACCAATGACCCAACTCATAATTTGCACACAGACAGCAAGGCAACCTCCAACTCAGTGCAGTCTGGCGCCGCAAAGTATTCACTACGTGAATGGTGAGAACTATCGCTAAGACATACTATCCAGTGGTAGCTAGTATACCGAGGAATGTAACTGAAGTCAGTAAATCATACTTCCACACCTTAGCCTTTCTTTCTTGCTACCTGCAACAGATCTCATTTGTGTGAGCCAGTGTCTTTGCTGCTCTACAATTCAATATACTGGTACTGCTACAAACCTGCAGAAAAGCTAATTTTCCTAGGACTCTGTTGGGTCACAGCGTCTCTGCTTGCTCAAAGACAACCCAATTTATTATGCTGCCTGATGTTTCAAGCAGGCAGTAAATTCTTCTTTACCATGTATACTTGCACAGCCTGCTTATTCCTTTTGAATTTTAGTGAAAAAAATAGTAATTCTGAGGCTAGTAGTGGAAGAGCAAGACCCTGTGACTCCCCCTGACAGTTTCTAATATTTCCCATGACAACACAGTAATAATCTTACCCTAAAACAGCTTTGGCTAGAAATTTTAGCTTAAATCTTCGACCTTCATTTCTGGCAAAAAGCAATGAAGTATCAATAACACTGGGGTGGATCATCTGGAGGAGAGAAAACATCACCAGTTTAAGAACAGCAGTCATACAGAATTGGGCAGTAACTCCATTGTCATCCTTGCCTCTGCCATTTCATTTCAGTTGCCAGTTACTCACTGATAGATAACTGGTCCCCAGCAAGAGAGCAGACGGGAATAATGAAACAAGCCCAACTCTCCTTTCTAACACTCTATCGGGAAGGTCTAGATTGGGTTAGAAAGGTTAATTTTGATTCAAGCATGTTAGGTTGGTTAAATTAAACAAAGGAAGGACTTCAGTTCTTCCCATGACACAGCTATCAAAAGCAGTTGGCTAAAGCAGAGAGGTAAAGCTTCTGTTGCAGCCATAGCTATGTCTGGACAGACTCCTCCCTTCCTTTTGGGTTCTGAACAGCCCCTTCCAAGTTTTATAGATGTAAGGAGAGCCTTTCTCTTTTAAATCCTTACACACATAAGGCTTTTCATAAGAAAAAGCAATTAAAAAGCATTCACTAATGAAAAAAAGGAATTGTTTTAGAGTTTTCAGGTCTGACATGAGTATCACAGGGTTGGGAAAAATAGTCTTAAAGGCATACTCACTTTCAAAGCCTGAAGATCAGAATTTAAAGAATGACCCACCAACACTGCATCATGGGGAAGCATTTTTTTTAGTCTGGTTTGGATGTCTGGCAGTCTTGTTTTCACTGGACAAAGCATTTTCTTTGTGATTCCTGAGAATCTTCCCCAAAAAAAGTTGGATGAGGTAAAAGCAACACATTAGCAACTGCGCCTACTGGAGAATATTACAAGCAGGACATGTAAAACATGAACTCGGTGTAACTAATGACAGAATGCTATTTACTGCTTTCTGTTCCAACATAAGAGGATAAACTGCAGGTATATTAAACTGCTATGAGTGCTACCACATCTGTCTCAAGTACAACTTATTCTTAAGTGACGGAGTTCTTAGCATCAGATAGCACTGGTGAGGATATACTGCAGGACGGATGGTGGAAGGCAACGCTTCCAAGTAACCTGAGGGCATTGGGACGTCACCTCCTGGATAAAGCCGGGCAAAGTTTTGGAGAAAACAAGGCTTGAGTTTTGCCCGCTTTTGTTACAACCCTGAACCCAGCCCCAGAGGTGTGAAAGCTGATGAGCTGCTCTATTCATTTTTTACAGATGAGCAAACTTAGCTGTGGAGCAGAGAGAGACAGACTGCAATCCTGTACTCTTACCCTGTATCCCATTTTATGGCTAGAAGTAAAGAGTAACTTGTACGGTGTCACTAAGCTGTAACAGAACTTTTCCTAGAACACTGCAGAACGATAACGCTTCTACCTAGCCACATGGGCGCCACGTAGCAGAGGGTATACATAATGTCGGTTATTCTAAGCACATAGCAGGAACTGTAGTCTTAACACTGAGTAAAATGCAGTAGACATCTGTGCAAACCAAAGCCTTCTAAAAGGTCCTGTGTAACAGGTTTAATTTGAAAGGGCTGCAGCTCTTAACGATGAAGAGATAAGAAACTTCTGTGCAAGTCACCTGGTGCAGTAGTTCACTATTACGCCTTCAGGTTTGACTAGTTCATTCAAGAGGCACTGACCCTGTGCGTCCACCAAAGAGACACGAGTGACTTCGCTCCCTTTTGCAGTCAAGCACTGTCAGGAAGAAACAGAGGCAGTGGTTGAATCAGCATGATGCTGTCACTCAAAAACCTTAGCTAACATCTGTTTTGGTTGCAGCTAGTATCACTACTAAGGAGTTATTCAGCTTTGAGATCTACTGCTCACAGCTAGTTGTTTTATACTGTAGCATGCCTCATTTTGTTAAATGCCCACCATAAGCACAGCAAACACACAGGCAAGCACAACACAAAGAAAACCATTACAAAGAAGTGCTGCTTTCACAGAATCAGCCTGTGCTCTGCACTGCAGAGCTGTCACTGAGAGCATCTTCACCAGAGAAGATGCACAATTTAAAAGCAGACCCCAGGTTGTATCGTTAGCTACTCAATGCTGATGCCAAATAGGCACCTCTGCAAGGTCAAAACTGCACTAAAGGAGGAATCTTCACCACAGCATGCTGCCAGAAGAACTGTGATGGCCAAAGGAAAGCTGCATGATAGGCAAGTCTCTTTCCTCTCCCAAATCTTGGGGATGGCTGGGAAGAGGAATTCCACAGCAGTCTCAAGGGTTACTGCAGCATTGCTGATGGGCCTGGCAGATCCAGCTGCTGCTCTGACAGCCAACGCCGGACTGAGCTCTCTGCTGCACTGCTCAAGACAACATTTCTGTCTTGTTGCTGGAACCCCATCTGAGTCCTTCCCACGGCTGCATTAGCACCGATACCATCAGGGAAGGGACTGGCAGCAGATATTAAAATATCAGAAGTAGTTTAGCAAATACACAGGGTGTTTGGCTCACTTTGGAATAGCTGGTAGGAGTTTGGTCCCTTGACTGTATTTTGTAAGGCCACACACATTTGTTTTTACCATTTCACAATCCAGACCAAAGAGGGGGCTGCTGTCCGTCCTCTGCTGATCACACTCTGTATATATATAGCCCTTACACCCTGGGGAGCCTAGAAGGAAAAGAAACCCATGAATAAGAAACAGACTTCTCTCTTCTAAAACTCATGATGTATCTTACATGACCAAACATACCACTAACTGTCAAAATTTAGAAAAAAAACCCCCAAAACCACAACACAACAACCAAACAAAAACCATCATAACCTGACCTTTTATAGGATAGTCATTTTTTTTCTGCTCTTCTAAAGTTAGAGTATAGCTAGTAAGGCCTCGTTTTTTTTCTCCGTATTTCCGAATGATGGGATCACATTCTAAGTCCGAGCTTTTAGGAACACGTTCACTGCCAGCAGAAGTCAAACCTGTAAAATACAGAAGCACCTGTCAAGCTCAGATAGCACACTCTGCCTGCAGTTGGTTTTCTGCATTAGTATACACACTAAGAGACTACACCATTTCAAAGGAAACCACTACCTGGAACAATAAACTGGAGAGACAGAGAGACAGATATCTCCGTCTGTCTGTCTGTCTACCTATCTCCAGTTTCTTTTATATATACATCTCTCTCTAGTTTTTATACACATATCTCCAGTTTATATCTCATTTGTTGTGTGAATATATATACACAACATATACATTATATATATAATTATATACACACGATATTATATATAGTGTATATACTATATATGTATATAAAATATATACTTGATATTCAGGATATTTGAATTTTACTCCCAGTTCAGCTACTGACACTGCTGGCTGATGCAGAAGCAAGTCCCATCACAAGCCTCTGTCTCACACTCCTTTCAGAAATAGAGAGAACAACCTTGCCTCGTAAGCATGACAACATAATCACCTGTTACTTCATGTAAGCTGTAGAGGAAGTTCTCTCTTCCTTTCTGCCCTCTCTGTGAAATTCTTTACTGCAACTATCATCAGGAGAAAATGTGCTCTAAGTGTGGCTCACAAAGAAGCAAGCGCTGAACTGACACCAGAATCCACAGCTGTATAAAGTTTAATTATCCTGTAGGTGATTCTCTGCAGATTGCACTTAAAAGAAAAATATACCTGACATCTCAGATCTGTGACTGGGCAGTATGTTTACAGTCAGGATGCTAGAGGACTTTGTCAATACATTGAAAGTAACAGCTGTTCATTCTCCCCTTTGGGACTTGAATTCAAGAGTCTTTGTGACACTTCTAACCATTTCAGTGAAGTTCGCATTGTAGTCTCTTGCAGGGTTTGTTACAAGCCTGTTGGATTACAATCACCTCTATAAAGAGTGTAAAAATAGGAAATCAGCTGTCAACACATCCATTCTTTACTTTGATTTGCTGCTCAGTATAACAGAAAACTAAGAAGAAATTAGTAACTACTTAGCTTGAATCTAATTTATATCTCTGTATCTTTTATTAGATGCATCTTAGAATAAAATAATCACAAAATGGGCAACAAAGCATCAGAAATTTGGATTAAACATGTTAAAAACTTTCTCTCTGCTTTTTGCATTTACTGGTGACAATAAGCCCAACAGAGAGTTACTAAACTAGTTAGGGTAACTACTCTCATTGTTTAAGCCATTGTACGTTTTTCTTTGTAAAGAAGTTTACCAGAGCAGCATGCTGGGACTGCACAGGATGCAAAGTCTTAAATTACTGTTGAAAGTGAATCACTGTGGCTGAAAGAGACGATACAAAAGCAAGCATGATACCTTGTGCAGTGTTTTCAGGTTTCAGGTTTGCTCCGCCATACAGGCTGGCTAGGAAGTTGGTGGAAGGTGTTAATGTGAATCTCTGAAAAAACAGACGTGTTAAGAGAGTTTGAAATAGAAGCAGAAATATCAAGCAAATCAGATGCTTCTTCATCCGCGAACCAGCCAAATTTAGAGGATGGATGAAGAAGTAGTGGAAATATGTTTTGTTTTCCCAAGGAAAAAAAAAAACCAACACAAACCAAACCAACCAAACAAAACAGGATTCTTTGTACTAAGCGACAGATTTGCCTTGCCTGATACGATCATGAAGGCAAATCTCAAGACTTTCTTTGACAGAAACTAAAGCAAGTTCCAGGCTTTCCAGTTAAGTTGTGATTTGCATTTGCTGTAGTTCAAGGAAAATTCTCTAGAAGTCTGAATAGAAGTGCTTCCTTCTTTCTTCCTTTAAAAATGTTGCTTGTAACTCAGAAAATTAAACTAATTATTTCAATAATCATTTTGAGAAATGGAAGAAACTTGTCATAAAGTGCTAATAGTAAAGGTGAGATTTCTCAACCAGTGGGAACAGAACAACTATTGAGAGTCTCCTCACTCACTCAGAGTAAATTCCAAATTAACTGAGATATTTTTAATCTCACTGGCATCCTGAAGACGCAGGAAGCATAATAGTCAGAGGACTGAAACATTAATACATGTTCCACCTGGTAAGGCTTCAAAGACAAGTCTTGAAAACTCGCTTCTAATATCAAAGCCTTAGCCTTTGTTCTGAGCTGACAAAGCCTACAAATAGATCCTCTCAGTAACTTTTGAGAGTCAAAGATGGCCACTTCCTACTGGAAAAGGTAATGATTTCACTGCAGCGATTAGTCCTCAGGACATGGTTTCAGGACTGGAAGACGTTTAGAAGACAGCAATACAGTTTGGGGACTTACATGCTGGAACACTTTTCTGAGGTGTTTGAACTGCAAATAGAATTTGTAGAAATGAAGTTGGCTCATTTCATGTAGAACAACAACCACAACCCCAGCCAGGTGGCTCTGCTGATAAATACGGCACCAGCTGCAGCGAAGAAAAAAAAAAAAAAAAATCAAAGCAAAACAATTATCCAGCAGTCTTAAAAACAAACTTGGAACCAACCCAGCTTTTAAGTCAGTGAATGGCAAAGTGCCAAATGATTTCAATGAGCAGAGGCTTTATAGCTTAACTCAAACAGCCACATATTCCTGGAAGCAACATAATATGGGAGACAGAGGAAGAATGAGTTATAGCAAACTTCTGCTGCTGGACCATTTCAAGATATTTATACTTCATTTATATGCATCAGAATGTGTATACAGATGAGTAACTTCAGCTGTAGTGATGCAGTCTAGTGAATTCATGCATAAAAAAAAGTTTCATAAAATAATTTTCTATTCACTACTAAAAATCTCAAGTGGGATCATTTTTTGCCTTGAGTTTCATTTCAAAATTTCACTATACTTTTGCCATCTGAGGTTATATACCCTCCTCGGCCTTTCTCTTCTATTGCTGAGGAGTTGCCCTGAAAAAGGGAAAAGGGATCAGAACATTTTTCCTAAAACACACTCTAGAACATTCTGTTTCAACTATATCTCACATGAAACCTATTAATATTTTTTGTGTTAATATTTTTAACATGGTATTTCGTTTCTCAGGGTGTGAAACTTCTCCGGTTCCACAAAATCGTTTCGTTTCTGATAAATGCATGAAACAGAACTAGGAAATTGTAGAGCTTTTGTCAGAAGAGGAATTCTGGTCTCTGGCCAAGTCTAACAACAACTGTATCTACATAACACAGGCCGTCATTACGGTAACTGCATTGCAAGGATTCCACAACCAGCATGGCCAATATGCCTTTAAGTATGTTTTCACAACACATAAGGAAATAAGACAGAGTTGATTCCCCAACACGAACGTGTTATACCTGGGTTGTGTTGCATTGTGGCATTTTCCCAAAGCTGCATACTTTAACAACTCATACAGCTGGTCACAGCTGATTTCGCAGTCCTCACCAAATAAAGCTGCTGACAAGCGAGATGACTTTTCCTGTAAAAAGGGAAACAATAGTAAAGGTTTTATGTAATCACACAAGTTCATGGAAAATGAATTAAACTATACATTAAACGGAAACTATTTACCATTTGGATACAATAAACTACATTTCAAATAACTCTTCCCCTCATTACGGGCAAATGTTTCCTTTCAGATCACACTTTCATATTAAATTAAATGTCAGTATTTCAGTAATCCAGGTACTCTACCTTCAAAGGTTTATTTAATAAAAATCAATGTATGTAGATGTATGTAATAAAATTTAAATTGATATGATTTGCAAACACAATGTTCTGCTGTCTCAACCCATTCATCCACTTGCTGCTGTAGAGCTCTGGGCATTTACACAAATGTTATATGCAGCCACTTCACTTAGGCTTTTGATGAAACCCATTCAGTCTATTTACATGATGTGATCTGTTTTGGCAGATGGGTTTGCTGACCCCTGCAGGAAGCTTCAGTAAAATCCAAGGGAACTGCAGGAAGAAAGCCTCGAGTAGATGAGATAGAGTGCAGACTGTACCACACAATTCAACACACCAGTTCTTTAAGCCTAGATGCACAAATTCTCCTAAAACTAATCATCAAGTAAACGCATGGCTTTGCAGACCTCCACTGACCATATGGCCTGTTCCAATGGAGCTCCCTGGATCTGTAAAAATTTTAAAGATACTCTTTTTTTTGTGATGAAAACACATACCAGGGAAAAAAGACCACAGAACACTACAGAATATCAAATCCCACAGGATAAACAGCCATCAGAAGCCATGCTAACAAGCCTTGTGCTCTTTACTTTTGACAAAGCTCACCCACATGGGACTGAGCTGGTGCACTTTTAAAGCCATCTGTCACTGGGCAAGAAAGCCAAACAGAGGGGACAAGCTCTGAGGTGCAAGTGGTTAAGAATCATCTGTAATACTAACACAGGGTGGTGTAATTGCTAGTCTCTCATCTTTCATGCTAAGTTTGACAAATAAGTGGTGACGCTGTTGTTTTCAATACAGCTTAATCAGAGCTTTGTAAAAAAAATAAATAAATAAAAAAACCCACACCAAAACCAGGCAAACAGCAGAAGTTTCATTTCACCACGCAAAGGCTACCTGCCTATCACAGGAACGTCAGTCTCTAATCAGACATGCTTACGCTTGTCCCATACTGGGCACTAAGCAAGTGGTCACCTGGCTGTGTAAGGTGTGGTCATGAGGTTGAAACTTTGGGTTGATCTGCATCCTTCAGGTGTGAATGTGCTGAGCAGACACAATGCTCAAGATCTACTTTGTTTAGGCAAAAATCAGGTCAAGGAGCACATTTATTGTTCGACAAAATTCCTCCAGTGGGAATGCCCAGCCCTCAAAACGAGCTCATCTCCGTGTTTCCCGCAGCAGAAGCCACGCCATCAGCTGCCGGCAGTCTCTCCAGCCAAGACTCCAGGCAGGCTGCCAGCAATCCCCGGTTCTGCGGGGCTCCCCGCGCCCCACGGCGGGAGGCCGTACAGAGGGGCTGCAGGAGCAGGGCCGTACAGAGGAGCCGCCGGAGCGCAGGGCCGCGCAGCCGCCGTCCCGCTGCCCGCCGCTCACCTCGGGGCCGCCGCCGTCCGCCTTCCTCCTCCTCTTCCGAGCCGCCAGCCGCCCGCCAGCGCCCTCACCGCCTCCGGCGGGCCGTTTGAGCCCGTTTACGCAGACGGCCTTCGCCATGGCCTAGAGGAAAGCACCGCGGGGTCAGGGCGGTGCCGCCAGGGCCCCTCACGGCGGCCAGCCCCGCGCCAGGCCCC
>Ga0065711_1028190_pt1 | contig 43064 bp, 18 predicted proteins | sample Hoacrofraction12_FD_59098 | JGI IMG/M metagenome (GOLD analysis project Ga0065711, IMG submission 59098) | Hoatzin crop microbial communities from Cojedes, Venezuela - Epithelial fraction 12 v2 (version 2) | ecosystem: Host-associated > Birds > Digestive system > Esophagus > Crop | place... | reverse complement strand
TCCAGTGCTCCGTCACCCTCAGAGGGAAGAAGTTCTTCCTCATGTTCAGATGGAACTTCCTGTGCTTCAGTTTGTGCCCATTGCCCCTTGTCCTGTCGCTGGGCACCACTGAAAAGAGCTTGGCCCCATCTTCCTGACACACACCCTTCAGATATTTGTAAGTATATATTAGGGCCCCTCTCAGCCTTCTCTTCTTCAGGCTGAACAAGCCCAGCTCCCTCAGCCTCTCCTCACAGGAGAGATGTTCCAGTCCCCTCATCATCCTTGTAGCCCTCTGCTGGACTCTCTCCAGTAGCTCTTCATCTTTCTTGAACTGTTTAGCCCAGAACTGCACAGAGTACTCCAGATGAGGCCTCACTAGGGCAGTATAGAGGGGAAGGAGAACCTCCCTCGTCCTGCTGGCCACAGTCTTCTTGATGTACCCCAGGATCCCACTGGCATTCTTGGCAGCCAGGACACACTGCTGTCTCATGGTTAACCCATCATCCACCAGGACACCCAGGTTTATTCAACTTCAGTTACTTTTTTTTCTTGGTTCTTTTCTTTTTTGGTATTTCTTTTTGCTCATTGTGTTGGTCTGTTTTCATTACAGTCGATATAAGCCATATATAGAAATTTTGAAAGGAGTCCATTACCATTGCATGGTTTGGACATGCCTTAGGGTACTTTTTGTTGTGACTTAATTCTATTAATTTTAATTCAAAGATTCTTGTACTTTCCCTACTTTATTTCTACTATAATGTAAAGTTTTCAATTCTATTTAATCTTGTTTCAGCCCTATATCTAATGTAATTTTGATCCATATTGTACTAATCCCATTTGGCAGTTTTGTCATCCATTCTTTCCTTGAAAGTGAACTTGACTGTTTTTAACTAAGTTTCCTACACTGTACACCACATAGGTCAACATCCTAATTCTATCCAGTATACTCAGAAATATCGCTTCATTATTCCCTTCTGCTGCATTTTAGATCTTTTTAATGTCCCTGTTGTTCCATATTTCTGTTGGAGCTTTATGGAGTTAATTCTTCATTTCCCACTTCTACCCACACATACATACTATAAAACCATCCTATTTAGTATTTTCTGGAATTTTTTTTCTTCCCTTTTGCAAAAACAACAATGTGCTAGTTAGTTTTCATTGGGACAAATCTAACAGATTTTGCCAATAAAATAACTTTTAATCTCCAGTTTTCTTCTCTGCCATTAAAAAGCAGTAAATTTAGAAAGAATAAAAGCGAATGCTCCTTTACACAGCCTATAATCAACCTGTGAAATTCACCCTCACAGGAGGCCATCAAGTCAAATACCCTTGTTGAATGTTAAAAAGAAGTGGGTTAATTTTATGAACACTAACAACATTTGTAGCTATGCATGCCAAAATAATTAATATGAGTAAACCTAATATCGTGCTTCAGGGCATAAATTGATTATCTGCAGGTGTCAGGATGGATTCCTACTCTCCACACAGAACTTTGTGCAGTTGCTAAGGGGTTTTTTATGAGGATATGAAGCAGCTACAAGAATTGGTTTTTTGGTTGCATTTGGGGGGGTGTGGGGTGTTTTTGTTTTTAATTTCATTTCATCTCCTCTAAATAATCTCATGACGCTTTCTTTCAGTGTAAGAATATAGTAGCAAATGATATGGTAACGTAGCCCCTACTCACGCACAGATATAATGCAGGAAAGAGACTGCCTTGTGCTCTTCTGTCTACAGAGACAGTGAATGCTACAGAGGGAGGAGTTCTCTATATATCAGCTGTCGCAGTGTCAACAGATCTGCCTTTAACTCTCACCTACATCTTGGTGCTACTTGACAGTGGTCAAGCAAGTGAAGTGCTGCCATCAGTGCCTCTAAGTTTTTATATTTCCTGGCTTTGATAATCTCTTTTGTCTTTCTTTTTCCCCAGTTTATCTTCCTCATATTCTACCTAAATTCTAAGGGTATTTTTTTAGGCTAGGATCATCTTATTGTTATGTGTGAATGCAGTAAGTAACAGACTAGAGTCCTCATTATTCTATGCTAATATCTTAATTGTAAGAACAGATGAAAACCAAAGCAGTCAGCACTGTACTGTGGATCTTTGCACAAATCCTTTGCCTGATTATTCTTTCTCTTGGAAAACTGCTGCCTCTAAAAATCTGTTTTCCTATCTGACAATGGCCTTCTACACAGTCATGCCATTTACAAGGTTTTTCTGTTCTTAGCTTAAACTTTTACTTCTTTCCAAACATTGGTCTGCCTAAACCATCTCAAGCTTTTTGACCAATGATTTTCCTCACCTTTGAATCACAAATATGTGATAATCTTAGAGAAGTTCAGCATAAGCAAATTTAGTGTCAGGAAGTTAAAAAATATGTACTCTGCTGATTCAGACACTGCTATCTAGCAATAAAACCACTATATTATTTCTGATTTGTAACCATGGATTATCCTAAATTTCTACAGATATCTACAGTGAAAGAGGAACAACCCAGACCCAAAAGAGATAAACTTGTAGGCTCCTTTAGATAATCTCTTGGCAGGGTTCAAATCAATTTTCATAGTCAGTTAAGCTGGGTGGCCAGTTCCCATGTAACTCTTGGCAAGTCCTCCCTGGAATTTTAATAGGAGTATTGATGAGCTCTAGAGAAAAAAGTGTGTGTCAGCTGGACCTCCCTTTAAATGCTGGGGAGATAATTTGGCTCATGTGAAGCTAAAATACAGAGTCAACATGAACACAGTACAGTAGGTATGCAACTAACTCCGTCACTTCAGAACAGAAGTGATTTTGTTTTCTGTATGTTACTGTCTACAACATTTCTGCCTAAATAGAAGTCTGTAGTGAGCTGGTTCAGCCGATGGGAAGCTGCAAGTTTTATAATTATTAAACATTAGCCTTTTCTAGAAAGTCACTGGCTAATAAGTAGTGACCCACAAGATAAACTAATGTAATTGGTATAATAAGATAATTTTTAGTCCCTTGCAGTGGAAAAAAAAAAGAAGAGAGAAGGAGGGGAGAGTTGCAATGTAGATTATAGGTTCATTCTGCGTTTGAGTCCATTTTATAAAAACATTATGATCTACAGTCTTAGACTTTTAAGAAGTTGTTAACTGTTGTTTAGTTTTAAAAGCATATTCTGAGGAACTGCTCTGTAGACATGTGCTTTCATGCTCATTGAACATTTCAGCTGACAACCTTTAAACAAGGCTAACCTATTTATACAACAAATGCATGCAATATATCTGAGTCATTCCGTGCACTTAGCCTGGGAATCCATAATAACCCTTGTTGTTCTATACCTGAGGTCATTAGCCCCATGTTAATGTGTTCCACTTTTATACAGTCAGATTCAGACTGGCTTCAGCCAGAAGGTACAAATTTCTATGAGTTTTTGAGTCTGCTATCACCAAAAACACATCAGCCAGGTGTGGTATGCATATTCTTGCACAGGCTGCAGCTAGTCTTGCCAGTTCAGCAGCAGTTGGAAGAAAGAGTTTCTACAGAGCAGAGGGGACACCTTGGAGAAAGACATGATGGGTGACGATTTATGAACTGTGTAGTATAACTAATTGCTGGGATGGAGCATGATATTGGTAGGTAAAGAGTTTGAAAACACTGGTTTAACTTATTACTCAGATAAAATTCATGCACACAGAGACATATACATACACACATATATATTTACAGAAAGTAGATTTATAAGATAAAATCATTATAAAGGCTACATTTTCAAGTACAGAATGCAAACACTGTTGATACCGGTCATTACTGAATGAGGATTATTTGGCTAGCTGAATGACAAATGTGCAGTTAAATGGTGACTGATATTTCGTACTTTTATGTTGACTCACAACTTTTCCTCCATTTATAGAATTCTTCATAAAATGGTACAAAAGGTTAACATAAAACTGAGCTTGTTTCATTGTTGCCTTAATTTAGTTAAAGCCAGAAACAAGTCACTGAAATAAAAAATGGAGTAATGGAAAGGATAAGTGGGGTTTTTAAGATTTTAATCATTAAACCACTCTTCCCAAGAATTAGTTGATTACATGCCTGAGTTTGTTTTGTCTTGATGAAAAATTTCAGGACCTAAATTGTAGGAGAAGTTGAGCACCCCTAAATCATTTCATTAAGAAATGAAACCACCAAATAGGAGAAAATAAATCAAAATAACCTGACTCCTAGTAGCAATTAATTTTTACAACACTTATGAAAGGGTGGTAAAACAGTTACATGTTTTCCTCATAGCCTTTCTTTGGACAACCTGATAATGTTAATAAAATATTGTTGTCTGTATGTAGCATCCAGCCCTAATTTATTAGGTGAAAAAGACATATCTGCTTATGATGCTGCCTTTGGATGTTCCTTTTTAAATGTCATCTGCTAGAATATTCTGATAATGTTACTCAATCTCAGGAAGCCTTCTTTCTATAGGGAATCCAGGTGAAATCAACCATGCTACCCAAGCTAATAAAGAGCTATGCTAGAATCCAAATGGTGTAATTCAATATACAAATCTAGTACAAAGTTTTTTTTTATTACAAGCTTTCACTGTTCTTAATTGCCAGTCTAACTTACAACACACACTGAATGGCATGCTACTAAATGCTTACTTTCGTTTTTCACATATCAAAGCATATGAAATGTGATATTACAGAGATCTCTGTCATCTCAGATGAAGTCATCTAAGAACAGCAGAAGACCAGGAGATAATACTTACAAAACTCCCTGCAAATCTGTTGAAGGTGTTAGTGGTGCCATAGATCTGATTTTTCATTCTCATCCCTTTAATTTGTATAAGGAAAACTGTTTAGTGAGGAGCTGAAGTGCATTCGGTACATCAATACTCCATTGATGTTGGTATTTGTCAGCATTTTCTTTAACTGGTGATTTATAGGGTGCCAGAAACATTTATAGAATACTTAACTCTTTGTCATGTCTCCATTTGCCCTGCTCACAAAATGCTTATTATTTACTACACTGTATTTTTACCAAAATGAAGGACATGCCACATTAGACTATTTATAAGTGTACTTAAAACAGAGTTATAGTACCACTAGGAGTTATTATGTTGATGTTACTTGGTCTAAAATCTTGTTAAACTAGTTTAAAAACCTATTTTTCCTAAACAAAAAAAGAAATTACTTTTTAGCCAACACTGCTTATAACAGTGGAATTAATTTGTATCTTTTAATCTGGACTCTTTTTTTAAGAACATAAAAATAATTAAGTTGAAGTTGAATAACTGTTGCTGATGAAATTAAATCTGAGCTCTTGTAAAGTTTTTTCCAAGATCTGTTAGGAAAAAGACTTGGAACAAGGAAGATGTATCTTTCTGTGATAAAAAAATATATTGCAACCTTCCTAATAGAAAATGCAATCTGCAAATCATAATCAGTAAAAGGGGTAAAATAGCTGACTAAAAATAATGTCTAGCTCTTACATAGCAATTTTTATCATAAACTTAAGAAGAGCTACTTTCTTTTTCAGCTGTTGTGAATCTAAGATGCATAAAGCTGAAGCAAATTCTGCAGATCAAGGTCTAGGCTACGGCAGATTCAGCCACAGAAGTTGGGCTCATGACTCGTGACACAAAGTTCAGCTGGAGGCCAGTTCCTAGTGGTGTACCCCTGGGGTCGATACTGGGGCAAATACTGTCTAACATCTTCATTAATGACCTGGATGATGGGACAGAGTGCACCTTATGCAGGTTTGCAGGTGGTACAAAATTGGGAGAAATTGTCAATACATCAAACAGATGGATGTGCTCCAGTTCATATCTAAAGTAGAGTATAGTGTCCAGGTCTGGTGTCTCCAGTACAAGAAGAGAACATACTGGAGCAATCCCAGCAAAGGGCCCTGAAGATGATTAAGGGACTGCAGCTAAGGCTGAGAGACTTGGGACTGCTCAGCCTGGAAAAAGAAAAGATTCATTGGGATCTTATCAATGCACATAAATATCAGATGAAGAGAAAGAACAAAAAGGAGTCAGGCTCTTATCAGTAGTAGTCATAGATGGGACAAGAGACAACAGCTACAAATTGAATACAAGAAATTCCATTTAATCATATAAAAAAAAAAAATAAGGATGATTGAAAACTGGAACAGATTGCCCAGAGAGGTTATGGAGGCTCCATCCTTGGAGGTACTGAAAACCCAGCTGGGCACAGTCTTGAGCAACCTGCTTGAGGAGACCCTGCTTGAGCAGTGAGGTTGGACCAAATGATCTCCAGGTCCCTTCCAACCTCAACAAGTCTGTGAACTCCAGCCCTCTGACGTCCGGTCTGAGCACACAATCACAAACAACAAGCTTATTTTCCTACTTTGTTACTCTAGTGAGGAAAAGTTCTTCATCGGTGAATATACACTAGTGTAAAAATTGAAGTAAGGCAGTGGTAAAGTATAAAGCAATGTAAGACAATGTTCCAAATACAGTGAAATATTGTTTTAAACTCAAAAGATATTGGTTTGCTGCTAAGGTAGTAAAGAGACACCAACTATTACGGAGCTGTAGTATACTGATTACACAAATAGACACAGAAATGTCAATATTATCTAAAATAATTTGTTTTACAAGGGTTTTGATATGCTTCATAGTGAAACAAATCATGTTTAGTATTTTATTCATGGATTAGTATAATATATTTCTAAGTAAAATCCGTACTGTCTTTTTATTAAGAACAACGTTGTCCTTCTCAGCAGAGAAACAAAATGCACCATAAGAAAGGAACTGAAGAACTAGAGAAGAAATTTATAGTCAGTGCTAAAATGTATCACTATGGACAATATAAATAGTTCTTACTCATGTGTATTTAGTCATGTGTCTATTTTTTTTTTGTTACTGGGCCTTTCTCTATTTTTGCAAAAGACTGATCCTAAAACCAGCTCAGGGCTTTATTTACAGATGACAATAATTGCATTTGTATGATGCATTTGGTGAGATCCCTGAAACAAACACAGCCCAAAGGTAGAGTACAGGGAAACACATGAGAAGGTTGATTGAGAGATATAATCAGTATAAAAGAGAATCAATACCTTTACTACTGGCAACCAAACACATGGATTTTGTAGAAGTGCTGTCTCAAACGGCAGGATGTTCAGGCTGATCTAGAGGAATGATTATAAAAGGCAGGGGAGCATTTGTGATCATTCCCACTCTTTGTTGTGCAAGCCTGAAGTTTAACAAAGGTTCAGTTGTTAATATGGAAACAAAAGTGAAGAACAATGATAAAAAACATTCTGAACAGCACAAGGAAAAAAGGGAAAGAAAAGGGGAAACAAATGGCTTCCCAAAATACATCTCTTTAAATATGTATGAAATGAAAGGACTTTGTCAGTGAAATTGGAAATTGCAGATGAGAACATCACGCTGCTTTTTAGTTGTACTTGGAAAAGCTGAGGAGTTAGGTAAAAGGAAATAATCTGCTTAGGACACTGATAGATCGTTAGAAAAGAATTGTTACAAAATCAGAAAAAAAGATCAATAGAAAATTCTGTGTCTACTACTGTCAACTGTTAACTCAGGAAATCTATGCAGTAAACAAAAGATATCTGTCTTTTGCTGATTTAGGGCATATCTGACTATCTTTGCACTTTGAATAGAAGCTGTAGGTTATTAGAGGTGTCTCATTTTGGGGGTAACAAATTAACACGTGGCAAAGAACACCAAGCCTTTTTAAAGATGATCACCATTCAACACTCCGGCTGATGTTTACTTTCTCTTTTTAGCCATTCACCAAGACCTGGTGCCTGATAGCACTTTGATTTCTGTTACTCCAAAACTGGTCCCTCCAAAGTACTGTACTTCCCTGGCAAAGAGTTGCACCTTCAAATCCAGTTATAGTAAACTCCCTTTTGAGTGTAGGTAACAAAAGAGGAAGGCTGTGATTAACTCTGGTCACTCCTTCCCCCTGCTTTATGAAATGAGGTTCTGAAAGGGCCTTTCCAAATGGGACCTCCCCCCCATTTTGAGTTCCCTAAGAGAAGGTGAGAAAGCTGTAGTTATTGCTGTTATGATATCTGTCCTGCCATCTAGCTTAAAATCATACCGTTTAAAGAAAAAAGAAAATAAAAAATGAAAAAAATCCCTGCCCCACAGACATAGAAGTCTGTACAACTAACTGTATTGACCAAGTGGTGACTCCTGCCATTCCAAATGCTAAATATTTGAGTTTTGGCTCTGCAAAATTTTTAGCCCACATCAATATCTTTACCTTCATATCCTGTACAGGAAGTCCAAAGTGCTACTTGGTGCCCAAAGAGCATAAAGTGAATATGCTTTCACATTAGTCCAGCAAGAACAATTCATGCTCCACCATGCAACCCTCTGGATCAGCTCCAGGGTGTTCATTGTTCTTTGACTGGCTCAGTAGCTTCAGCACTGTGAAATAAGATCTTCATGACTGCTTAGGCTCTTCTGTAAACTCCTCTCTACTAAGTCCTGTAGATTCATTCCACATAGAGCACAGAGAAATAAAAAAAAACCCCATGAAACGAAAGGGGACCTATACAACAGATCTTTACCCTATGACCACGGCATTTGCTCACTCTCTGACAGACTTGTGTGTGTGTGTTTCCTTACGGAAGATAGTATAGAGTGACGCTTTCTTGATAAGGTTATTTCTGTGTATTCCCTTTGCCCTTTACCTGCAGTGATATTGCTTAATTATTGTTTAACTAGAGATTACATTTCAGTTAATGCAACAAAAGTCAGCAGATGGCTTTATAGGTATGAAACACTATAATTCATATATACTAAAGTAATGAGAGCTTTCTGTTCTTGATGATTAGGGGAAAAATAATTTTTGTGGTTTTTTCCTCATTCGTGAAACTCGTTGGCTGAAGTGTCTCTCAGGATAACAATTTGAGGTCTTAAGTGAGACAAGATTATAGCTGATGTCTTAATATTTTTATATGAGGGAAAAAATCTTTGCCCTGAGAAGTTTCCAGCCTAAATAGGTAAGACAAAGACTTCAAAAAAAAACAGGAATAAAAAAGGGAAGGAGTTTCATAAAATCACATGCACTTTCAAAGCTCATCTTTCCTATGAGATTAAGACATATCATGTGTGACTAGAAGAAAGAACCATCCAGGTCTCACAGAGTATGGTGAGAAGCTCTTGAATCTGTGTAAAGAAAACAGGGAGAGAGGCTAAGGAAGAAATAGGTGTGTCGAAGAAAAGATCAGGGAAAACATGGCACCAAGATCTTCCCTGGCTCTTCCTCAGAGGATTTCAGCACCAAAAGTAAGTGGCACGAGCCATTTAAATTTTGAAAAACTGTATTTGTGTCAAACATCTCCCACAGTACGCTTTTCCATACTGACAAATATTTTCCATAAGTTTCATCTTTCAGATCTATTGTATCTGAATATGCCACAGGATGCTAAGATTCTACATTTTAAGGGGTTTAAGGGGAGAATGCACAACTTCAAGGAAGATAAATTCAGTAAGAATTAGCAAATACATAAACCAATTCTCTCAAAGTCCTGAAACATAACTTGTCAGAGGCAATATATAGAGAAATACAGACTAATACTACAGATCTGGAGAGAGAAGTTATCAAAGAAGTACCAAACTCAGACATAGAAGCACAGAGAACTTGGCTTTTAGAAAATGCTAAATTAGAAATGAGAGCTTTAGGTCTGAGTGTAATGAGATAAGAAACTTTCTTTGTTCATTTTTTTGTCCTTACACTCAAGGGAACAGTATTTAATCTGAAAAAGAAACCCATACAAAATCCAAAATGCCCAAAATAAAATAAACAAAGAAAAAAAACAACAAAAAAATAAAAACAGCAAGAATATATCAAAGGTATCTGAAAAATCATCAGCTTCTCCTGCTCCTACTGACAACTTAAAATTTTGACTTCATATTATTTACTATTTCTGTTATGGCTATGTGATCTTAGACATGGATCAGATCTCTACATCATACTTACAAAGAATGAGGCAACAAGCCTTGAAAGGTTATATGGAATATGGCCACAGCTTACGATAAGCTCTCCTCAAGTGCTATTCTGCTCTGTCAGGCTGTCCTGGGTCTGGCTGGGGTAGGATTAATTTTCACAAGAAGCTGTTTGAGCTGATCGAAACTAGCCAATCAAATGGGATATTTGATACCATGTGACATCATGCTCGGTATTTAAATGGGGAAACTGGCTAAAGCAGGGGGAGATGTTACTCTGGAGCAAGCTGAGCATCAGGCTGTGAGAATATTGTACTCTGTATATTCTTTTTATCAGTACTATAGTTGTTATTTTCTTCTCCTTTTGCCATTCTGCTGAACTATTTTTATTCCAGTTCATGAGTTTTGACAGTATTTTCTTTAATGTATGTTCAGCAGCTGACATGGACATTTTCATGGTGGTGTACCACACAAGTGCTTTTCATGCCTGATGAAGCCTGACTACTCTGAGCACTCTAGTACTGTCACACTTTAAGATTAATACTTATTGTAAAAGGCTAGTTGTCTATGCAAAAACATACTCTTCAGTTAACTATTAAGTTTTCTCAATGTATGTAAATTAGGGGCTAAATCAAAACAAATAAAAAAACACTGATAAATACATTTACTATGCATTCTTAAACCAGCAAGAATGACAGTATCAACAGTGAAAGTGATTCTGGAAAAGGCATCTCCATGCAAGTGAAGTAAGCTCTCTGTAGTCTGCCTCCCAGCCAGCAGTCAGAAAGCAGGGCTTGGCTGGCAGCAGCCTCGCTGAGGCTGGTGCATCATCCAGGAGAGCCATACAACTGACTGCCACACAGTGCTCCTACACAGCTTTACTTAATGTGTTTTTAGGTCAGTGCTGCCAGCCTTCTCTCACTCTCTGACCCCACAAATCAGGCACAGCTGTCCAGTATAATCTACAATCTGCCAACAATCAGTTTTGGGCACCTGGTGTCCCAGGGTCATGGTACAGCTAAACCAACAGAATTCAGAGGAGTAGACTGGGAGACAAATGCAACTTTCAGTGATAAACCCCAGCTGTTGCACTTTTTTTGTCATGGCTTATTGGCTGAAGCTTGTTGTATGGCCTGACAGAGGTCTCTCAAGTGTTTGTGGACAACTGCTGTCTGACTGGAGGTGAGGGCTGGGGGAGGGAAGGGCTGTTCAGTGTTAAAGGCCTTTGCTCTAATGCGTGTGTTGTACCACCTGCCTGCTGTTTTGTAACATCATTAAAGACTTCATATTCCTCAGCTATATTAATCTGTTCTTCCAGAAGCAGCCTCAGAAATGGCACTTGCCACAGAAGTGTCTAGAGACCAGCTTTTAGCATTGAGATGGCACAGATTATCAAAATGTTCTTTATTAAGAAAGATCCCTGTCACATTTTTTTTTTTCCCAAACATAATGGAAACTCATATTGAGATTTTCCAGTATGTTCATGTTCAGCACATTAGCTGAACTTTGCTTCACCTGTACGGATTTTAGACGTTGCCTTGCATAATGAGGTCATCACTTGGAAAAAGCTGCTGAAGTTGATACTACACGGAAAAGTTTTGCAAAATAAAATCAAAATGGAATGCATCTGTTTGGTTTGTAAGTTCAGTTAACCCCGTGTTTAAAATGTGTGGTATGATTTAAAGACATAAGGCTGGATGGATTGGTCTTCTTCAGTGTTTTGTGTTGTGTATTACAGACCAAAGTCATGTTTCTTTGAAATTGCACCTAAGGACAGAATTTGGTTTTAATGATATACTTTTGGGCAGCCAGGCATTTAACCTAAGAACTGTGTTGTCAGAAAATGTGTTTGATGGTGGGAATTTTTATGAACAGATTATATAACTCTCTTTGCATCACTTCTCACACAGTCCCTGTGAATTAGGCACAACTACTTTATTGAAGTGAATGGAGTACGATTGTCATAAAATTGGTGTAAATAAGGGAAAAATTAGTTCCATGAAATTTGAATTGTGACTTTCAACATCAGATTTTAAGAGTTTGTTAGCCTTCAGTTTTCAGTGAGACTGCACTTTCACACAGTGAATGGCATTATAGACATAACCATAATTCTGAGAAGACGCTATCATATCTATTAACATGCATGCAATTTAATGCAGCCCTATGAATACAATATTGTCCACTTTTTCTTGTCCACCTAGAACATGTATTTTGCTACTGTATTTCGCTGCTCACCACGTTATTAACACTACTCTAACTATTGGGATTTTTCTGCTCTGAGTTGCTTGTCACCTGCAAATAATAACTCTTCCTACCACAGTTCTAGGAGATTTTTTGCGTATTCTTCAGTGTAGTTAAACCTCTAAACCACATCAGAAGTTCTTAATGTTTCTAGACCCTGAATTAAACTTCTGTAAGAGGAGATTGTTTTTCATAAGGAAATCCTATGAGTATTACTTTTCTTCTTACAAACTAAATCGATCCACAACTGAAACAAAATGTACTTCTTCTAGTTCTTAGCATCCCTAATACATTTATTTATTACAGATGTTTTATTCTGAGTCACATCAAAACCACAGGGTTGAATTTGTCATGAATTGCATTTTATCAACATAAATGAGAGGTTTTTGCCTCATGGAGTAATTATTTCAGCTCAAGCTGTGACAGTTCTGAAGAGAATCATTACGCATATATTAGGCAAAAAATAATAATAATTAATTTTAGAGAGACCCTGCAATGTGGTCTTCCCCGTGGATTTTTTTTGCTTTTAATCCTTGTACACGACAGTAATTTGCTATTCTGTTACTATGAGTTTGCTGAGCAGAGAATGTATGTGGATTTCATGTAAGCATCTGGCCATGTGTGTGGTCTCCTAACTATTTTCTGATATTCTAGGATGACAAGGAATTATGGATTTGGAGCAAAGTCATGTGGCTTCATTGTTCTTTATTTTAAGCTGTTTAGTTTTGTAAGTCGGGGGAGATTTCAGATCTTAAAATACAGAGAAGGAAGCAATCAAACATTCTGTTCAGTGATGATTCATTTATTCAAAAGCCCATGACAAAAGATGTATGGTTGACAGGAACCCTGCCATTTGCAAAGGTGACTTGAAACACAAAATAAAAAGAGGTTTACAGTAATGTCATAGACTCTTTAAACTATATTAGCATTGCAAATATGTCCAGACAGGATCACATTTTCTGCTTATGCCATATTCTCCATTCAGATGTGTATACTGAATTACTCACATGGTCCTCTTCTTTCAGTGAAAGCCAGATTCACAGAGAAGAGGTAAAATTTATAGGTCAAGGAACAGAAAATTCTAGTAGTAGTCGAAGTAGCAGTAGAATTAGAAGTACTCTTATGCCAAAAAAAAAAAGTGTAGCTCTTTTCTTAAACTTCAGGTACTTTACATCTCTCAGGTCCTGGAGCACGGCATTCTTAGAGCTAAGATTTCTGGTATGACTTCTGCCTCATATTGGAAATTCCTATAGAGGGCCATACTCTAACACTAAAAGCAATCTGTTTGCAAGGTATTCTTTATCGGTATGTCAGAGTCCAAGTCGGAGTAGGAAACACCTTAAAGTTGTTAAACTCTATTGTATGTCTGTGTCCTGTTCTCAGTAGTCAAACAGTTCCCAGAATATATACCCAACTGATTTACAACAACCAACAAAATAAGGTATTGTTTTACAATCAGCATTGGCACCCCACTCAAACTAACAAACAGTATCTAAGATGGATATATTATCAAAAAAGCCTCAAACCAACCAAAACCAACCAAACCAACAAACAAAAACACACACCAAAACCCCAAAAGCTCTTCTTATTCTAAGTTTCTGGAGATATAGTCTCTCTCCAGCATACTTTCTTACCCACTTCATTGCCTGCGTTGTTATATATGATTTAGGATTTCTCTAGGTCAAGTGAAAATAAAATCATTCGACCAGCAAAATAAGTGAAAAGTGAAACTATGCATTGTCACATGGTCTGGATTTGTTCTTTTGTAGTGCTAGAAGAACCCTCATACACATTAGGTTTGAAAAATTAGTTTTAACCATAAGTTTCTATAGTCAGCAAAAGATAACTGGTCTTTGTAATGACGACCACCCAGCCTTTACCTAAATAGAATTGGAGATTCTAATATTTATCAAATTATAAAAATTACCAAGTCAAACTACTTTAAAGAACGTCAGAGTTCAAATTCAGCTATGAAAACAACAAGTAATTTCTAGCAGCAGTGACCTACAGTGAATTGTTCAGCCACATTCATTGAAGATGACTTGTTTTTGAGGTTTGAATACAACATACAGGCATCAGAAAAAAATCCCTGGAATGAAGTAAGGAGTATAGTATAGTGGAAATATAACTACTAAAGTAGAGTATGCAACCTGTATGGGCAAGCCTTTGCAAGAGATTATGGTTTTGCAAAGCCATAACCATGGGAAAATAGCCTTAGAGTAGGAAACGCCTGTACTTCCATAGTTACGAGTTCCATGTATAATACAGGGATCTGTTTAGTGATTTTGTGTTTAGTCTGTATTTTTCCATGGTTAAATGAAAGACACACAAGCAATGTAAACTGCTGGTGCAGTCAGGCAGAATACTAAAGGATCAATATTTTCCTTTCCTGTTCTCATAGGGAGGTTTACAAGCAATTCTTTTTCAAAAACAGAGTTAGATTACACTACTTAATGTGCATTTTGCTTTGACAAGTGACTGTGAAAATGCTACCTTGGAGCTTTACCTCTTAATAATTCCCGGATCAAATGTGCAGTTTTCAAATTAGGCATCAAGTTAAACCTGGAAAATTCACCAAGTCTCAGCATATGCTTTCTTTCCTTTTAGATGTGCTCTCATTGATGCTCATGAAACTTTGAAGAATTAATAAAAAGGAATATAAAAATTACTTCTAATGATGAGACACAAACCCAAGAAGAATTCTTTCCACGATGTGTTTTCTGTATAGGCCTATAAGGCTAACATAACAGCAGAAAAATTAAATCCTGCATAGGAAAGAAAACAAAATAGTTATTTTTTAAAATCTTATTTTCAGTTAAGTTGTTATTTTCTGCTAAACCTCGTAAGATTGTGTTGTTTGCATGTGACGTTGCAATCTCAGAGAGACCTTCAGTGCCACTGATCCTACAGGATTGGATAGGAAAAAACCTATTGTCCTGGGTTCAGCCAGGATGGGGTTAATTTTCAAATGAAGTCAGGAGGGGACACAGTCCTTCTGGCTGACCAAAACTGGCCAAATGAGTGACGTATTCGATACCATGTGACGTCGTGCTCGGTTCTGAGTGGGGTAGCTGTCCAGAAGGAAAGCTAATAGTGGCTTGGGAGTGCACTGGGCATTGGGCTGTGAGAGAGATGCTCCGTGTATTTCTTTGGCTTTGTATATGCTTCTTATCAGTGTTGCTGTTACTGTTTGCTTCCTTTACTGTTCTGTTAAACTGTCCTTATCCCAACCCATGAATTTTGCCTTTTTCTTCTGATTATCCTCCCCACCCGAACGAGGGGAGGGGTGATAGAGTGACCACATGGCCCTTTGCTGCTGACTGGGGACAAACCACGACATCTATACAAAAGAGAATAATTAATGAGAAGTAGACAGTGACTTCGGCGCATGAAAAATGAAGGATGCAGACAATTTAATACAGTCCAAAGCAAACTCTCAATCAAAAATATCACGTCTCCAACCAATCTCCTATTGATGTAAACTTGTAGAAGCTTCAATGACGACGGAAAATCTTCATCGTCCAAGATGCTTTGAACGGTTCAAACATTTTTTCCTGTTCCTTGATACAGCTAATGCCTAACGGTAGTTCAGTAATTCGATCAGCAAGCAGACTAGTTAGAACTATGAAGTTTTCTCAAAAACTGTATTAGTTTTGGACCATAAGTATGAATACAGACCTTTCTATAGAAAACAAAACAAAACAAAAATACTGAATATGAATCTAAACTCAGAGATATAAAGTTTTGGGTCGAGACATTCAAATGCAAGATTTTAATTTCATCTGATATATTCTAACTATGGGGGTAATAAGCTATCAAAAGTATATATAGAAGAGTCTAAAGCCCCCACATATGTACTTTAGGGACAAAGAGAATAATATGAATTATTCAGTAAAGAATGAACAGTTAAGTAAGAAAAGAACGTTTCAATCTGTTCTGAAATTAAATACTGTGGGAGCCTCTCTTAAATGAACTGTGAACAAATTTATCATGGGCAAAAGAAGACATTTGATTATGTAGTGAGAAGCTATTCTATAGAATCAATACCATACATAAGAATTGAGATAAATAGTGAATTTGGATGCAAAAGTGATATGGCAATACACAGCAACAAGTTTAACATAAAGCAGCTTATCACAAAAAATAGAAATAGAGACACCATTTCAGGCAGAAGCTATTAATCGGTTTTGTTCATAATCTCATGGGGGTGAGGTGACAGGAGATAATATTTCCCCATTAGAAATGCAGAATACAGTAGCAAGGCTACTACAATACTAGTATATTATTGTGATTGAAAAATAAGGTGTTGCCCAGAGACGTGGTAGGTGTCCCATCCCTGGAAACATTCAAGGTCAAGTTGGACGGGGCTCTGAGCAACCTGATCTAGCTGAAGATAGCCCTGCTCATTTCAGGGGGGCTGGACTAGATGTCCATTAAAGGTCCCTTCCAACCCAGATCTTTTTATGATTCTATGAGTCTATGAAACCTCAGAATCTATGACCAATAAAAGCCCAACCACAACACGCGTCCCCTCAATTGCTTCTTTGTATAAGGTAGTTTTTAAATGTTTATGAGGTTTTTGTTTGTTTTGTTTTCTGTTCAGAAGAGATATCTGCTAAAAAAAGCACCAAGTGGAGGCCTCCTAGGCAATGTAGAAAATTATTTTCTCAAATTTAATTTTCATCTATCTTATCAATAATCTTACCTTATTAATCTTACCTTTACAAACCTTACACTTCTGTGCTTTGAAGGTAAATTGGGTTTTTAATCTGTAGTGATGGGATTTTGACAAATTATTGCATCTCCCATTTTATATGAAGAAGCTGCTGTCTTCTGTTATAGAAGAATCCCTTTCTAATATTTCAACTTAATCTTGCAGTCAGACTGTTTTATCCATAAAGCTTGATAGTTAATTTCACAAGGGCCTATTTACTAAGTTTCTTTTCTGTATCCATTTTTAGTTTACATTTGTGTTCAAGAGGGAAAGAGGAAAGAATCCTAATAATTACCTGTTCAATGTTTCCATTTCCAAATTTGCATTTATGTATTTTTCAGATGTCACTTGATCTGTATTAAATGATTTCTCTACTGATAGCAGAATTTCATCCAAAAAATCAGAAAATAACCTAATCCTTCATCAGAATTCTCATTCAGAAAGAGTGCTGAAGAGTTCTCAACAAAAATAGCATCAGCAGACAAAAAGAGGGATATGGCTGACCCTTATTTCTCTACTTCTTCCCTTTCACATGTAAAGAAAGGCGTTCTTAGGATCTGAAGAAACTGAGAGTAAAAACTAATAGGAGATTAAGAAAATTAGGTATTGCAGTAGCACAGAGAACCAGGCCAGCTAGGGAAGAGACATACATTTAAAAGTTCTGCAATATTGAAGGAAAAAAGGTTGACCCAACACTGGTTTTGAAATTTAAAATAATGCTAAAGTTTTAGGAAATGTAATTTCAGGAATGAAGAAATCCAAGGGACTGAATAATTCAGGCAGCACTTAGTAGTGAATACTCTGGGTTGGGGATTGAAGTGGGCGTTTTTGATCTTGGAATTTGCATCTTGGAGCATTCGGAAGGAAAATTCAAGGCCAATAAAAACTAAATGAGCCACAGGAAAAAAGAAGATGCAAATAATTTGAAATTTTAGCTTATTTACACTTGAACTGTATCATGCCAAAAGGTTGATGTTTATTTACTGGATGCTTGGAAATGCAACAGATTTTTTTTCCTTCAGAAATCTTAAATTCATAAATTACTTAAATACTCAGGGCTTTACAGACTGGGGTTTTAAAGTGTGTTTGCATTTATGACTGGTCGTTTATCTTGTACCCAAGTATGCCTCTTCTGGAATAATGAAAGTCTAATTGTCTGTGCTTCCAGGGTTATATCAGCCTCTTTCAGCCTTTGATGCCAGATTAAACTTTATGAGTACTTTACTCTCTTTGAGAGTGTAAGACTTTGTTTTGGGGAATATCATGATCCTTGGGATCTCTTTTTTCTGAAAATATTTGACCTTCATAAGCCATAGAGGGCTTATTATCTCTGATCTACAATGTAGCCATCTTTGCGTAGAAAAGTAACAGACAAATTCTGGACTAGCCCCTGAAGACCAACAAATACTATAGTTTTGGACTAAAACCTAAAAGCTATACATTCTTTTGCTTGCACAAAAATTAAAAGTCCATGGAGTTATCACTCCATATCTTAGCCAGGCATTCCTTCTCACTTCTTATGCTATATCAATAGTCACCCCCTACAAAATATGTGGTAGTGTCTAGGTAATACACTGTAGCCCCTGAAGGACATAATAATGGAGGAAAAAAGTTGAAGAAGTAGCTGGTAACACTTGTCTGAAGCACAGCAAAGCAAAACTGTACGCGGAACAATACTTTTCAGATACTTCTTAATCTTATCAGGGTTTCCACCAGCATTTACCAGGCACCATGTTGAATGTCTCAGTGTTTGCTTGTGACTCAACATGTAACACATCAAAATAGAAGCAGCTTCTTAAAACATAGATTTTTTCACCTTTAGCCTGAATTGGGTGGCAACCACTGGAGCGTGGTCAAACAGAGGATCAGGCTTCCTTGAGAGGCGGCCAATGCCCCATGCCTGTGAACATTTAAGAGGCATTTGGACTATGTTCTTAATAACATGCTTAAATATTTGATCAGACCCGAAGTGGTCACGAAGTTGGAATAAATGATCGTTATAAGCCGCTTCCAACTGAACTCTTCTCTTCTCTTCTCTTCGCTCTGCTCTGCTCATCGGCTGATTCCTCATTTGCCCATCCAGGCAACAAATTCAAGGTGAAGGAAGAATAACCAGACTAAGCTGAACTTAATCAGTGTATAAAAGAAAAGGTTTTCCTCTCTGTTATTCTGCATTAAAACAAACAAAGCAAAAAGTGTTGGATTAAGAAGAAAAGGAAAAAAAAAATCTTTTTATACCACTTTTAACAAAAAAATGCTTCTGCTCTACTAGGTATAATTTTAACCCAAAAAAACAATAGAAATGAAGTTGTAGATTCAGACATATTTTGCAAAATCAGGAGGCAGATCATAGTTTACTTGCGTTTTACATCTCCCCAGTCGTGAGATGCGAGAATGCATGAGAAGTTTATCCAGTTATGAGGGATTCGCTTTCAAGTGACATTACTGTACCTATTGCACAAGATTTTTTGGAAGTAGGCTGCTCTCCAGGTCTCCTACTGATGCTGTTCCTCCTTGTTGAAATATCTAAATCTTTATTGAGCTAAAAAGGATGGACAAGAATAACTTGATAAGGAGCTTACCTGGAAAACTGGACACTTCCAACTCAGTCCTTACTTTAATGAATGTTTATGTACATTATGACAGTGGAGAAGATCCTGATACTATTTAAAACACTGGAAATTAACGTTCTGCTAAAACTTTGTGTTTTGGCAAGCCAGACAAATTTCTACTACGTATTCAGAATCCTGTTTGATCCCAAAAATATCTAAATAAATATAAACAATGATGCAGGGACCAGAGCTGCTTCAGAAACCCATTGGAATATAGGCACAGATATGCTTACTGATGCCCTGGGGTTACTGCAAGTGGAAACCTTCTATTTAATCAAAACAAAAGCTCTCACAAAGCTGATTTACAATTCATACACTTGAATTTATAATAGCAATGAACCCTACCTTTCTGATAATTAAATTTTTAATGAAATGTCTTGATACTTTCTTTTATTTATGGTCTGCTTTTATGGGGAGCCCTACAAGATTTTGTTTAATATTGATGGAGGGTTTTGTTAAGAGTACTTTGGAAACCACAGACCTTGTTTGCTGTTTACCAGCTGTTCACTACTACTTTTTCCCTAAAGGTTACCACCCCAACAGCTGAGCTACAGTAATCATGTGGCAGCTCCTAGTCCACTTCATTACAAAGCCAGAGAGTTTGTTAAAAACACTGAAGTTAATTAACATTTACTATGGTTTTTGAGTACTAGATGGGCGAGATTCAACCTTCTACCCAAACATTTGTTGATTCTGCTGAGGTGGCTATTTGGTCTATTAATTGGGCTGCAGTATATTCCAGAGTCTACCTCTTGGCTCCTATCGAAAAGATGAGACTTGAAACCTTAATTTGGCCTTTGTGATAGACTGAAGTCAGCCTTTCTCTGCTATACTAATTATTAGCAAGTAATGTCTTAAAGCACTTCAAAACTAAGTAAAAATTCTCATGCAACTTCAATGTATTTTGTTAATATACAACAATGTGCTAGCAAACAGTTATCTAATACCACCTCCCACTATATTAGCAATCATAGTGTATGTGATGACACATATTCCTGGAGAAATCATGGGCATACTGCAGGTGGGGGGATAGAAGATCGCTGTGTATGCATAGAAATTTCACACTGCCATAAACCGTTCCAGACTTGGGAAACAATTCCCACCCACACTCATTAACAGAGGCTCAAACTGAGATCTAGCCCCACCTCTGGCATGCTTTATCAAGCCCTGATTTTGCAGTCCCATCTGTTCTTCAGAACTGCCAGTTTATCTGGCAACCAATCATATTAGACATTTTTAAACTGTGAGAGGAGTTAGTTGGAGCTCTTAACAAATTGTTCCTGTCATCTACCATCAATTTTCCCATTATCATTGACAGCAGGACCAGCCCATGGCCAATACCCATTTACACTTCCAGCTGAGAAAGTTCCCCCATAAAACTTCATTTAAGCTATCACAAATTTTGTTCAGCTGAACTACACTGTCTGAGGACTCACCCATCCCTCAATAAAAATGTGGAGAACTACCTTTTGGCCCTAGAAAGACGACCGAATAAAATTTTATCAGATAAAATCAGCTTAGGAATCTCTGTCCACATTAAAAATTGGAGACCGTAAATTACTGTGGGTTCAAGGAAACATTTTCCAGCAGTTTAGCAAAATACTCACTTAGATCAATGTTTTGGAAAGCTGCTTTGACATTCCTTGGAAATGTTGTACCAAGCTCTCATAGGGTCCTTCAAAAACCTAGGCCAGCATCATCAAGATTGCTGGATAGCCTTCCACTGTGCTAGTAAAATGTAGGATCATACAGAATAGAGAAGTGGCACACAAACTGTCTGCTGGTGCTGGAGAAATGTACATAGCAACAGTCTGCAAACATCTGAGTGCACTGGGTAGCATTCCTGCAGGACAGACCACAACTTCCAGGGCCCAGTGATGTCCCCAGACACTGTTTACCTTACTCATACAGACCTAGACGCTGAGTCCAAAAATTTTGCTGAGTCCTTTAGAATTTTTTCTGAATTGGTGTTAAAGTAATTTCCAATGGAGCCACAAAGTATAGTCATCACTTGAAAGCCTTGAATATTACTTCCATATCTCTAGAGATTGGGTTTTTGCTAATGAGCCTGACTTCTGAAGAAGCCCAAGTTTTTCTGAGGATGTTCAAACACAAGTAGACCTGGTTAAATGTGGGTGAATAGAGCACAGAACAGATATTTTGCTACAGCATCACAGATTTCCACATCAGTGTGGATTTTTTCACCAGTGTGTATGACAATGTTTGTTTTGCATATTACCCTACTGCATATGCCTCTTTATAAATTTCTTTGTACCTAGTTCTCCTATAACTTTAAGGACTAAATGTTATAAATATGACTTTGTGACATGTGAAAAAAAGGCTTATATTATTTTTATGTCTCTACATTTTGTTCTTATTTCACGATCATTGATATCTTCCCTTAATATGATAACATTTACTTTGAGAAGTCAATCAAAATTTGTTGAGAAGGCATCCAGAAAAGTAAAAGAAAGGGAGGTCTACTAATTATTATTCAGCTTCCATTTGTGGAAGACTACCTTCTCAAAGTAAATTTTAGTTCCAATGATAGACTGAATCAGCAATTTGCAACAGTTCAGAATTTGTTCTCTGTGTAGCTCTGGGACAAGAAAGTAGGAAAAGTGTATGTAATTTTCTTTCGTTATGAAGATGGCCAAAGACTATTTAAATTAATAGTTTAATGCGAAGCAGTGGTACCCAGACCTTCAGTGGAGACGCACAGTGGAGTCTCCCATTTAACTAATCAAAGATCGCATTTCATGACACTTCCCAAGTAATACAATTACCTGAGCACTTCTCATGCAACAGGAGCTGCCTATATTTATAAGTATGGGGAATGACAGAAGTAGGAACAGTTTATATGGCTTGAAGGTTGCTTTCTCTCCAAATCTGAAGGGACAGAGAAGAAGAGAACCTGACACTGGGCAATGGACCCAAAGGAACTGCCATGGCAAGAAAAATTCACAAGTTATAGTTGCAACCCCAGCAAAGGCAGCTTTCCAAATTGCTCCACTGGCTCCACAAGAATCAATCAGACATCTTATAAGCCACTGGCATATGTCTCCCTTCACTGTCATGCAGTGTCTCCATGTAAGACAAGTCAGTTTTGGTCAGTTACCTGCTGCAAGTCAGCTGAGATCAGTACCATGACTTCTCAGAGAGACTAAAAATCCTCCACTGGATATCTGGGTTCAATCATTATTCTACTTTGTCCCAAACCCTCTGTGGACTGCTTCTTGAGTGGCTTTTTTGTCTCCTTCCTCCAGTCACAAAGAGATACCTTTATCAGTGGTTCTAATACTTGTGGTATGAAAAGGGGGTGTAATCACACTTGCTCGGGTCTCTTTTGCTTGAAGAAAACGTGTAGGGCAGAGGAAGGGAGAGAAAGTGATATTGTACATCAGGAAATATACTAGCCAGGCAAAGCAGTATGTTCTTTGCTGTTGGAACCTCATCTCTGTTGCTTCAGACAATTTTTTCTTGAATCTTTGGGGTCAATGAAAGTCCTTATGTGACTAAGATGATCCATCTTTGCTCCTGTGAATAGTAGTTAATGAAAAAGTAAGATAGCAATCTATAGAAGAGTTGTGGAATATTACTCTTACTGTGATTAGCCATTGTTTCTTAGTCAGGCTTCCATCTCTGCTAAATGCCACCGGTAGATAGGAAGGGGAGCATTCAGGTCAAAATCAGATGATCTGAGTTCTGATTGAATAAAACTTTATGCTTCTTATTTTCCTCTGTATCCTAGAATTGCAGAGAACAAAATCTGGGAAGGCACAGAAAAAAGCAGCAGCTCAGAATGCAGCAATCATGCTCACTTCTAAATGCATAATGTGGATGATATTGAGGTGAATATCCACAAGGAAACTTGAATAAGCCAGTTTTGGCATTTAGATATTTACTGATTCCAAACTGTCTTTGTGAAAACTGCAATTTAAGGAGCATAGAAGCTTAATTCAGTATTCCCTGAAATAGAAAAGAAGCATGGTATAATTTGACTGATTTATTCTGCTTCTTCCTTCAACAGTGCCTTCATTTTATTCTCTTGAGAAGACTTGTATCTTTTGGAAAAGCAGACTGGGAAGCTAACCAGGTATTGTCAATGCACCATGACCTTGCAGCTGGGAATTAACTTGATGAGCTGATTCGTGGTGACATAGGTCTTAAAATACAGGTAATGTAAATGAAGAATCTATACAGTTGTCAATAGTTTTGGAAAGCTTATTTGTCATCACCCCAAAGTTTAGAAGACGACCAGCTGAAGTTTTCTCATTACTGGATGGCATTTTGCAGTGGATAATGTCAGGTTGCTGGGCTAAGACTAAAAGTAGTTAGCACTATAAACAGTGGGATAGTGAGAGGATTCAAACATACCCAGATCCAGATCCAAATCCAGATCAAGACTGAAATAGTCTTAAAATTCAGTAGCATGCAGTTGCAGTGGTTTGCTCCAAAACATTTAGATTTTTACGATCAACTTATCACATTTTCTTGCAGTTATCAAAGCCTACAACAGAGCAAATAATTCATCACATACATTTTATTAGATTCAGATCTTACTTTATGTTTGTAATATGTTGTTAACAGTGCAAAGAAGCAATGGCAAATAGTTTCTAATAGTCCTGACCTTGCCTCATTCTGTGCTGGGGTAAACTGTCATGAAGATCTATGTTCCTAAATGTTATTTAAAAAAACAGATGTCTTCAAATGAGGAATCATTTGCTATGTCACTCTTTCATGATAGTTAAACGATACTGTAGGAATCAAATACAGATGAAGCTCTTTGACCTTGAGGTGTGACAGCTCCTTCAGCTTAAGGTATCTTTATGGCTGCTCTAACGTGTACCTGAAGATGTACTTGATTTAAACTACTTTAAAGTCATGGGTCACAAAGAGCACTTCAATGGTTTCTTCACTTAGCTGCATCAGCTTATTAGTTGCAGACAAGATTCCTACAAGGAGGCCTGATGCCTCACCTAAAAAGGACGAAGGTGCTTCTACAAGGGTTGTAGTGTGAATTACAGGCCCTAACTATAATCTGACCTAGGGAAAACTTTCTCAGTGTTCAAAGATGTTTGTCTGAAAGTGTTACTTTCTCAGTGTTTCTATCCAACCAAACTTTTCTCATATGATGACAAAAGCTATATGTTATCACAAAATCCTATGATGGCTTTTCCCTTTGAAATTCATGCTTCCTTTCCTAGGACTTGCACTGGAAAGTGACCTTTCTTTGTCTGAATAGGAAGATATTACTGAATGCTTTGCTTTGAACATATTCTAGTGGGTTTTTTGTTTGGTTCAAATTCTGTTCGTTATGTTTGAATTTTTCTCCAGTGCAAAATCTGTAGGAATGCAAGTGGAATGGAGGCTATTGAGCAATTACTGACCATTCTTGTGTTCCTCCCAGTCAAATGTCAGTCATGGCCTTTGAGTATAAACGATGTGTGTGTGTGCACACCAACTGTTATTTAAGATAAATAAACCATTTCTACTTAATTCCATGGGTGCCTTTTTCTGCCCTCAGCTATTATGCTCTTCTGATGGTCTTTCTTTATCCAGAGCTTAAGTAAACTTAGGAGTAAGTAAGCACTTCTATTCTTCAGTCAATCAGACCCGAGCATAAAGCTACAAATCACTTATTCATATTCATTTTCTATGGATATCTGTAGTCACATTTTTAAATGAAAATGAGAAGGTGAATAGCCAGTTTCAGCTCCGGACAAGGTGGCTTCTGGAGTTTCTTATATAGTTCATACTCAGGGGTGCTTTGTATTCATTGAAGAGCCACCCAGCCTCCAAGTGCAGTTAAATAGAAGCTTTCAGACCCTCTTTTTCTGCTAGCTATTTCCCTCACCTCCTTGCACCTAAAATTCTTAATCTCCTTTTTTCCCATCTCTACTGTCTGCTTTTTTCCTGCCATGTATTCCCAACTTTTTACTTTCCTCACATTTCCACATTAATCCTCTCTACTCCTTCACCCAATCCTTCTGAAGCTACGCAGTGACTTGTTCCCTTCATTTTCTTCTTTCAGAGTCATTATTGTAATGATGGTGAATCTGGAAATTATTCAGACACTGAAAATTACATGATTTTATAGCAAGGAATATTTTTTAATATGGTAAAGAAGAAAAATAAATCTTGGAAGAGTCTTACCTTTAACAAATACTATTTCTTGTAAGGAAGATGTTACACAAAAAAACCCCACATAGAAATACTCCCAAGACACCTTACTTCAAAAAGTGTCACAGCTTGTTGGAAAACAGAATTACTGTCCTCTGGGAAATTTTACTGTTTGATGTTTGTTTTTGCAACTATCATATTTCTCTTTGTTGGCAGCCAAAGGCAAGACTATCCTTTGAATATATTTGTGGAGTTGATGGGGCATGATGATGAGGACAGGACATTACTTAATGCTCCTGTGGAAAAGAAGCATTTGGAACACATGGTGCAGTGATCCTGAATGCTCCAAACACTTTCCCAGGGCTACAACTCTTAGGGTAGTAACCAAGCACTGCTTAATTTATACAGAGTGTGTAGCTGTCTTTGTCCAGGTGGCAAGAGAGAAAGGCACAAAACATGCTGCTCCTGTAGCAAATAGTAGTGGCCTCTAACAAGCAAGAGAGGTCCAAGATTGCTTCTACAGCCATTAGCTGCAGTACAAGTAAGAACCCTAATCCTTTACCATGCTCTGCCCCATACTGCTTCTATTTTACCTTGTATGTCTAGAATTAATGCCCACTTCCATTCTGTTTGGGAACAACAGAAGTTCAGCTTGCTCTGGGATCCCAGCCCAAGAGAATAACACACACAGAGCTTATTCAAGGATTTCTTTACATTTCTAATATTACTTTCCATGCATAGCAGCATTGGAATTGGGACTAAGAACAGAAAAATAAAATCTTAAAGCACTGAAAGTTGTGAAGTGCCTGTATAATAAGTATTAAAGATCCAGGCTTATTCTTGGATAAGTGTATGTCTAGATAGTTTGTGTAAATTTAATTTTGTGTATGTATGAAGCTCATTGATTTGGCGTACGTATCTTCAGATCACACGACTCTGAGGGACCATATATAATCTCAAATGAATAATTTGCAGTGTGACTTGTTGCCATTATTACAAAAAACAGTTGCAAGAGGATTGTTCACTCATCATCTGAGATTCCCTGTTCTTTATTTGTTTGAAAAATTTATGCAGGGGTTACTTCTATGGATGTAATGCACTTGTGTAATTTTCTTTAACATGAAACTGATTGGAAAAATATACCAAATTGACAGAAATAATTTAAAATCAAATCGTTACTTGATGAAGGCAATCCCTTCTCCCCTTCTGTATCTGTTTCTTTTCAAAGGCAACATTGAAAGAAGCCAAAACTTTTTCAGTTCATGGAAGTATGACATTATTTTTTTTTCACCTGAGCCACAAATTGATTCATCATGGAAATCAAAAGCAAAGAGGAAACTTTAGAGCACTTTAAGAGGTGTAGTGTACTTAGAAACCAGTGCTCCAGAGACAATATTGCAACAGAGAAGTCTAAGAACTAAAATTTCCTTGAGGTATTGCAGGTAGTACCATAGCCATGGTGTACTGACCTATGTTCATTTCTCAGGGACAGGGGAGGAGAAGGAGTATAAAGAGTAATACTTCAGACAAATGCAAGAGCAGAAACAACCATGGGCTAGAAAGATGAAAACTTCATTAAAATTAATGTACTACCAGATCATCAGTCAACAGAACAGAGATGGAGAAAATATAGTTTCCCTAACATCAGAGAACAGCTGCTCTACCTGCTAGCCCTACATTTTATATACCTCCTGCCACTTCAGATGTCAATCAGTTTGAAAGGTTGATGAAAATGACAGAGGAGAGAGACAAATTACACATGGCTTGACAAGTCAACACACCACTCTGAAAGCCTTAAGGGGCAGGAGGGACAAATGGAGAAAGAAAGGGTAAACCCAATACAAAAAGAGTTAAAAATTAATACATTTAGTTGTCCAATAAATTACACAGTCAAAAATTGTGCGTATGGTTAAAAAAAAAGATTATTGTTTTTTTAAAGCAGGAATTATTATTAAATTTCTGTTATTTGCTTTTTCAAATCACTAGCTCACATTCTGGAGTTGCTTTCCAAGAAAACATAAAAGGGAGAAATTTACTTTTAAAAATTTAAAGCTGAAATTCAGGCAATCTGTTTATTCCAGAAGACAGAGTTTACAAAAAGCACCAAGTGCTGAAAAATGCATGAAAAAATAGTTGGCAGAAGGAACGGGCAAAAATCCAATAAAAGAAGATGGACAAGCAAGAAAAGTTTTATATCATTAGTGATATTGAATCCCAGCTTTGCCTTTCTGAAGGTGTGTTATTTATTAGTTGGGAGGGTTTTTTTGGTGTATGAAGGTTAACCTAGGGGTCATAGGTAAAGACAAAGAGCGTTTTGAATGAAACAAGTAAAAGATAAAAAGGACACTGTAAAATTCTGTCAGTGATTGAAAGCGGCCAAGAGTTTTATATAGGGCTTACAGAGCTAAGAGCTTTGTGGGATAGTATGCTGCTGAAAAGAAGTGCAAATGTAGCTATAGCTAGGGAGCAAGAGTGGGTGGTTTGCTAGGTCGACAGATATTAGCAGCAAGATCCTATTCTTGAAAGGTTCATCAGAACTTTGTTTTTCAGACTTTCAGGAGCTGTTCATCTTTAATTTGTTGTTTCGTCATTCTTTTTTCTGGCATTGCATCTTCCCTTGTAGTATGAGCTAAGTTATTTACTACCATAAAATAAAATAAAATAAAATAAAATAAAATAAAATAAAATAAAATAAAATAAAATAAAATAAAACAAAATTACCAAACCATGATTTTATGTGCAACAGAAATGAAATCTGCAAGTCAGATAGTTCAGTGTCAGGTGTATATTCAATAAAAATACACAAAGGAATGTATTTTACTTCTTGCTTCTTATGCTGCTTTCTGATCACTGCAGACCAATTGAATAGTAAATTAATTATGATCAAATAAAACATTTCACCTTTGACCTCCACTCAAGGGAAAAAAATACTGTACAAAATAGACTGGCACCTGAGGATAAAGATCTAGCTGAGAGATAAAGGACAAGTTTATTTTATTTCTTAACTTCCACAGTATGGCAGAAAAGCTCAAAACAGCAAATGTCTTCATGGAGAGCTCACTGGAGTTCTTGGCAAGTCTTCAGTGAATTCTTTTACATTTTTCTCCCTCAGAAAGCAGCAGCAGATGTTTTCACCCCATGATGCTATACAATTGCTCTGAGAGATACTACAAACAGAAAGTCTCCATAGAAAATACATTGTTGATGCCCTGCGACAACACAGCAGAAAAAGTAGAGTGCCTAGGGATATAGAATATAATTCATGAAGACGCCTAAGTAATTTAGAAGTCCAAGTTCCATTTCGAAAAGTGAAGTGTGTGTGTAAGCCCAAATCCTCAGAGGAACATAGGACTTCGTATAGGATGCAATAAACTCAGTGCTGCCACAATGAGACTGCTACCAGTACCTGAACTAATCAATTTGAAGTTGGCTCACATATCTGGGGTTGCAAGACTGCCCTGAGGGTTATTGACTCCAGTGCCTAATTCATTTCTGAAAATGGGACTTGGGACTCTTAGATGGCTTAGACCCTTTGGAAACATAGGATATGACTCAGACATGCAAGGCCCAGAGTGCCTGTAACTACCATTGCCATCACAGGGAACTGGAAGCATCAGAAGAAAAACAGCAAAACACAAGTGCAAGAGTTAACAGAATGAAGAGAAATAGTGTACTTTGTTTTTTTCTTTTTCTAAAGGTCTTTTCCAACCTAAATGTTTCTATGATTCTATCTATAAGTATAGTGATTATATGTGGTGTTTATATATGTCTATGTCTACATACACTATCGATGTTGCTAAGGACAACATGACATACCAAACCAAGTGGTAACCCAGGCATAAGTCCAATGCACCTGTACCAGGATTCTATGCATATAATGATTAATGAACCGAATAAAGAACAGATATACAGTAACCTCCCTTCAGAATATTCCCAGTCAACCTAGATAATTAATTGTTGCTTCATCACCTTTTGCTGCATATTTTGGCTATATAAAAGAAAGTCTCAAAATATGACTATACTCTCAACATGTATCTGTTCTTATATATTAACCATGTATTGCTCAGCCTTGTCTTGTAGACTCACAAAAGGGATCTGATCATAGGAATACCATGGTTGATACAGCAGCAAGCTTATAAGAAAAAAGAAAAAAACAGAGAGTATGTTGTAGTGGTCATGCTCTGAACATGTAGGATTTTTCACAGCAAGAATACCTATAGTTTGCTCCGTTATTAACCCATAGCAACCATATGTAAGGATCATGTTAATAATTTTTCTTTTTAATTTATGGTGCTTACTATACCTTGAATTAACCACATCTCATCTATTGAAAGCACTACTTCAGCTTCATGATAAGAGTTCTCTATAACGGAAAGGCAAAGAACCTTGCAAGAAAGTTGTCTGTATTGTCTTGAAATTTACTACCAAGCTTTAGCAAAATTCAAGACAAGTTCTGAGTAATACTCGGATCTATTTTTCTAATCTGATGTTTTATCACTTGCCCAACAAATTTTTGTTCTCTTTTGTTTCATCATACATACTCGCTGTCTGAAGCTATGATAAAAGCAAAAAATTTTTCTTTACTACTTGGGTACTTGTAGAGAAATTATTTTCTGGAAATTGAAATAATTTTCTGATCCCTAAAGTTGCATTGTCTTTATGCATGAGGGGCATTATCATATATTATTTGGAATGGTGACTTACTCCACCATATTCTGCAGTAATGACTGCAGTTTTGCTTTTACGGAAGTCGGCATGTATATTTTGTTTCTTGTGTTTCACTTTTGTATCATTAAGGTCAAAACCATATTCGACCAGACTTGTTTAAGGTGAAGAGTCCTTTCAGTATCCACATTATTGCTTTTGTCACTTTCTTCTTTCTAAGCTGTCTTGCAAGGATCTCGTTAATTAATTTTTCTTTCAGTTAAAATGGCACAGGTCTGATAGTACCCTCATTACCCAAACTGTTATTTCTTCCTCTGGCCTCACAAACCGTATTAAATGATGTTTCTTTGGGGGAGTCCAGCAAAGACATTCAGAATAATACTTTAAACAATGGGTCTCAAACTGGATTTAATTTACATTCAATAAGACATGTATTGCATAGCAAATTAATTATAACTGACAGCTGAATGTGGTTTTTGAGAATTAATAGTTAAGGAATGAAGAGTATGTTTATGATATAGGGGTTTACAGAACATCAGTTATATTTCTTTCCAGTAAAGAAGTGGTATTTATTTGACTTAAGTTAATTATTTAGACAGATTTACAAGAATAATTATCTGAGCTCTATGAACAGGCTCTGTTAATTAAAAAAAAAATATTCTGTTAATTAAAAAAAAAAGATAGAAGGCTTCACACAAAAGTCAAATTGATTATTACTTTTTTTAACTAAGTCTTTCTTTTCTGAATGTTTTTCTGCTGGTAATTTTGAATTTCATCTCTTCTACAAGTGACTCCAAATTAAGTCATGTAAAAATATCTTTGTAGCCATAAATTTGCACTCAATCCACTTTAAACAAGGGACAAATAAGGTATCTTTTCACAGTACAGTTCTTTGCAAGGTGTAGGGGTCTTTTTTTGTATCTTTGGGCTACAATGAATCTGAAAGAAACTAACAGATAAGACAAAGATTCATTCTTGTATGAATTTTTTAAGGTATGCACTTCAAAGAAAATTTGATACCAAAGTCTTTGCTGCTTAGCCAAGTAAATTTGAATAAAGTACCAGAAACATATCATATTGTTTTGGTAGTTTTGTTTGTGGGTGGGATTTTTTAGTAGTCTGGCATAACAGTTCAATTTTTGTAGATTTAAAATTTCCCAACTGACCCATATATCATCTCACTTTTACTATACAAGTTTTATAAAAGTCTATTAAAATATTTTCTGTAGGTATTTAATGAGTATTTTAAGAACCATTAAATATTGGCAGTAAAATAGACCTGATTCTTCATCATCTTGTTCCTTCTGAAGTCATTGGCCTTTACGCAAAATACTGGTAGGTGAACCGTAAAACACAACAAAGTACTTTTGTAAATGTTTACCCTACCGCTCACAGCTTTAAGTAAGCACTTAAGGGGGAAGTAAAAGCAGTCCCAGTCACTACAGAATATATTGGTATTCCAGTAGCAAGGTTGGTCACGTGTACTGGAGCATCATTTTCATTTCTGTAGTTCTGACAGGAAGATTTCCAAATTTTATTGTTGTATACACTCTTGAACTCATACATGTGTATGGTATTAAATTGACCATTCTGTTATTTTGCAGTTTTGATTGGATAGCCAGTTCACTTTTTATTCTATATGCTACTGTATAATAAGGCTATAAACAATGCAGGAGTGAAGTGACCACCCAATAAAAGTATAAAATATAGAAAAGGTCAAAAGAGTGCAGCTCACTACTAAGATTCATTGAATATAAATTAGGCATTAAACTCCTGATACCTCATTCCCTTGACTGAGAAGTAATGAGAATGGAAAATGGCAGAAAATTAATCCCTGCTCATTAAAAAGCTTGTAATGAGAATGTGGAACTTGATAGAAATGTAACCTGTTCTCATTACAGTCTTCAGGAAAGGGTCTTTGTGGTCTTCTTCAGATTTCACAGCAGTGAACTAATTGTCTCTAATAAAATAGTACAGGGGATGTGGTTACATTACATACGACTCGCTTGCATAAGTCTTCTGCACTGTAAAAATGTCCAAAAGTGACATAACCTTTTTCATTCACTGACACTGGAATTTCTGCTGTTAATGTAATGATCTGTGTCAGCTGTGTTTTCGGTGTTGCCTAAACCTGGTATATGCTCACATCCCATTGAATTTCAGTGTAATTTGCAGATTAAGTTTGCTTAGAGTCGCTTGCAAAGTCTAGCTAGAGGGAAGTGACGTAAAATGAATATCCCAATGATAATTATCCATATAAAATTGTGTATGCATAGGTTAATAAGTGCAGATTATCAACAGGATAAATACCAGAAATGTGCTTACACACCTACCCACATGCACACAAATTTCTGACAGAAAAAGACACACAGATTTCTGTTCTCCACATTAAATTCCACTGTGCCCACAACCTATAATTTATCATGGTGACTTTTACATGCTCCTTGGCTTTGAAGTGTATCCAGACTTTTTGCTAACAGTATTTAGATTGTTAGAGTAGGAAAAATAGAAAACAAAATACTGCTACTAAATAAATCTGTATTTTGTTTTCCATGAAAGAGTAGGTATGAAATAAAATATTTTGATGGAGGTCTATAAGTTAATGTTCATTTTGGTTCTCAGTAACTGCACACAGCAATCAAGAAAGCAACCAACAAGTACATTTATTTTTTGTACTGAAAAGTACATGACAGAGCAGTTTGCTTATGAAATCTGAGGGGAAAAAAAAAATCACATCGTGTTCAATTAGGTTACCAGAATGACTTGTGCAGTGCTGGGATGCATTTGTCCCAGTAGGAAAGGTGACCCCTGCACACTGGCTCTGCATGGGGGTGCACACCGGCAGGTGGTCATGGGCTGGGGATGACCAGTGGCACTTTACTTACATCTCCCGCCCCAGGACGCACGTGGCAAGTGCAGTTGTTTAAGGAGCGAGGCAGCTCTATCAGGCATTTTAAATTGCCTCTTTGGGAATGAAACCACAGTGCTCCTCTGGGATCTGGTAGATCCCTGGTGCAATCAGAAGGGGTTTGTATGAAGCGTGGAGAGTCTTGATGAACTAGAGAGAGAAGGACTTCCATAGGAGCAGAAATTCCCAACCTACTTATCTGTATATGCACACACTTGCTCATTCACGCATTTTTTTCCAGGGCTATAAAAACTCACATTCCAACCTGAGACAGCCAAACTGAAGGTTTTTCCAAGTAAGCACCAGCCCACTGTGTGCAGTGGGAAATGGTAGCACTCAATGCTATGGCTGCTTCAAATACCCTTGACAGCTGCAAGTTGCAGAACTACCCACAGGCAACCCAGGAAAAGCATCTGTAATTTAGAACAGCAGCTTGGCCTGTCTAAATTGTTCTGGCAGCAGTTCTGGCTCTTGAAATGCTCCACAACCAGGAAAGTCAAAAAGGGCTAATCTCACCTTTTTCACCTGATCTGGCTGCACCAGTGTGTGAAATGACTCCTGCTATCAACATAAATGTATTTTATTGACGTTGCTGGTGTGATTTACAGATATACAAATGCATGAGTAGACACACATTCATATGTATCCCCCCCAGCACTCCTCTCTCTCTGTAGCGACAAATGGAAGCATAGATTAGATAGATGCATTTTTTTTTCTCTGAAAATGGTCATGAAAATGGCCATTTTTGATTTGACATTTCTCACAAAACTATTGCTAATTTCTCCAAGCAATCTGCTCTTCTTAATTTTTTTGTAGTATTATTTTATTGAAATTTTGTGGCAATTTCTTGAGCAAAACATTTTCAGATATGCCAGTTCGTTTCATGTCAGTATCTGTGAAAAAAAAAACTTGACATGTAAGTAAGAGTTGCCTAGGAAGAAAGAACTGTACTGCAGATGCAAAAGGGACCTGGTATACTGCATATTTCCCTTCACACCAAGGGACTCTGGAAGGAATACTATCTCAGTGAAGCCAAATTCCGTCCAGTGTCTCTGTGCATCTTACAGAGTCACACAACTTTAGGCAGATCAGTGCCACTACCGCACAATCAACCTGGCAGAACCAACAAATATACTGACACCTGAGACTAACACCATAGGTATTTTAGTGTCCATAAGCTTTCCAAGACTTTGCCAGAAAGACTCGCTTATTTGTTGCACATTTCCGTGTCCATACAAAAGACTCACTAGTACAGACATACCTGCTCTTTATCTATCAACCAATTTCTCATCCCGCAAAGGCTATGTCCCTTCACGGCTTTTGTTAAACCTCTATGGGATACATTCCCAAATACATAATTTCCCTTTCTTTTTGCCTTTTTATTCCTGAGGGTTAGACTGCAGATTTCATAGAATCTTCTTTCATGGGCCCTTGTGATTTGGAAGCTTCTCTCTGAACACTCTCTTTCCAATATATATTTTAGACTTTATCATGCTGTTGGATTACTTTTATTCTGGATTTCATCATGTGAAGCATCTGAGATCTCATCTGCATGACCAAAATTTTCCACATCATTTAATACTAGGAGGTACCTGCCAAAAGTAATTGTTATCCAGATATGCTCATGTAGGCAGTCAAGGCCTTTGTGGGTGTGAGGGGGGAGAACAACTCATTTCATTTTCTAAATTTCACATCAATAATCACAATTCACAAACACTAGCCCTTCTCATTGCATCTTCTATCTTTGCAGTATCATATTCTGTGTTTGTTTCAAGAGGCATCTCATTTTCACTTTCCTTCTGAACAACCACATTCTTGAGAATCCAGAATGTCAAAATTTCCATGGACAGTGGAAGTCATTAAAGGGTTACCTAGTCTCTGAAAGTCTAGCATTACAGTTGTGCCATTCACCTATTAACTCCCTTGTGTAAAATCGACTAAACATCTTTCTCTGGAATCATGTGGTCAACAACTCCAAAAGACCTTGTTGTTTGAAAAGTACAGATCCATAATTCAACGCTCTTTGCAACCATAATTCCTGACCCAACTGTGTGAAATTTTGACAGTGGTAGGAGCACCGTGTTCCTTTTGAGTGACTGCAAAAGCTTTAGAGCCTCCTTTCTGAACCACAGATGGACTAGGTAATTGATGCTTATTTGGCTACTGGAAAAGTATTTTGAAGTATATTTAGAAATCCATAAATAACAGTTAAAAAAAAAAATGTTCAGTATTAGGTTAGAATCTATTAAAAGGAAAAGACTTCTGTACACCTGCTTGATGTGACTGGAGGTTGTTCAAGACATATTGCGTTAGAAGTTGCCCCAATGGATAACAGACATTGGGGGTGACCCAAAGAATACAATGATGAAAAACACCTTCCAGCTACTTGAAGTAGTGCTCCTTGTAAAGAGAAAAAAGAAAAGCTGGTAGATTGAAAAGCATTTGTCAGTAGATGACTTGCACTTTTCTTGACTTCAAACATGGTATGATTCCATCTGTCCTCAGCAAGGCATGCTTACCTAAGCAGACTGACTGAAGTAGGATTTAAGCATGTGCTTAGTGATAGATAGAGAGTTATAAACACCTTTGTGAACACTAGTAGATTTAAGCATGAATGTATATTTTGTTTTCAAAATTGAGCCCACAAAGTAGCTGAGCATACCCAAAATGCAGAGCCCAAAATGCAGCATAGTCCCTTTTGGATCTGCAATAGGGCAAAGATGATGTCTGGATCTTCACCACCACTACCAAGGCAAATCTTCAGCAGAGATGATAAACAAAAATGAAATACATAAATATACCTTGTGAATAAGTTACTCCATGTGCCTCCTCTGAACAACAATCTTACGCAAATGAACATCACTGAATTGCTTTTCATGTCAAACATTCAGAAAGGATATGCTGGAATTCTATTTTTGACACTGGCATAAACATGTATTTATACCACTGTATGAAGAAACAGGGATTCTTGGACCTTTCCTTTCATCCAGTATCGCTTACAGATTAGTCTATGATGCACAGACACAAAAGCTTATACTCTTATAAAAACAACTACTGTGTCAGGAAACTGACCTTTCTGAGATAATTTGAACTATTTTCTCTCTCCAGTGAGAAATGTTAAGAGTTAAGTGAACCTGATGTACTAAGGTGAGCAACTTGACAAGAAAAGAATAGGAGGGGGTGGAGAAAAAGGCAAACTATGACTATCTCACTCCCCCACTTCTGATCATCCTTCTCGTTACTGGTTAGAAAACTATCCTTACAAAGCATGGAAAATTGCTCTCCAGTCTCAAAACTGGGACCTTTTATTGTGTAAACTGTTGTATAACACAGCTATATATTTTACTAAAAATAAATTTTATGCCATGTTACCATTAAAGGATTGTTGAGTAAGCAAAACTAAGAAAAAAGCATGGATTAAATAAGGATACTTAAGCATTTGGCTAAAACCAGCATTAGCTTCTCTCAGGCTACTAACTCTTACTGTGAAAGAAGTCAGTACAATGGCATTAGTAAAACAGTGATAATTTTTGGCCTTCAGTGTTGTCTCCCCAGTACAAAATAATGGAAAATTATCTACTTTTGAAGGACCTTCTTTGGCGAGCATAAATGTATAGTCTGTGAAAGAAGGGTGGATTGGAAAGAAAGACAGAAGCATTTGAAATGCAAAAAAACCTTGTGGATAATTTTATTTTCATCTTCAGAGTCAAATTCTCCTGTCCACAAGTCAATGGGTTGATCTGAAGGAAAAATCTGACCATATAAATAATCTCTTGGTTCAGGTTAGATTCTGCATGTTGACAAAGTATCTCCTTTCTATTCTCTATTTGTGGCATCACATTGTTTATAATCTGCTTACTTGTGGATCAAATAAAAAAGGTCACTTACGTTAGTCAAGAGGTCTGTAATGTTCTCAGGAGTCAAAAATGATCTTGAATTATTTACTTGTTCTTTGTAAAATTGCATCTTAATAGGCAGAAACACAGTGGAAGCAGAATATCATTTAGATCTTCCTGCTTTACATGCTATGCAAAATTTCAATGACTGCCATGCTAAATGAGTTGGAAATTCTTATTATAATTCTTGGAATTACAATAAAACACACACCTTCGTGAGTGTGTGATCCAATGCCTGTTTGGCCTGAATTTTATTAAATGTGCTACATAATTTTAACTCAGCTTTCAAGTAATGCAGCTGTCCCAGCTACACAAAGATCATTCTCTTGGAAACAGCTTATTTAAGACACACTGCCACATATGTGTCTTTCACCGATCCCTTACAAATAGTCCATTGACTCCTTGCTCAGCCCTAGAATTTGTCAAGTTCATGAGACATTAGGCTAAACCAGATGCAGGCTGGTGAGGTAGCTGGCCTGGTGATAGACACTTTGTATGTTTGGATTTCCAGCTCTCCCCTGAATTTTTCATATGACCCCAGCAAATACCAGATTCTCAAGCTTCTTCCATGCTCTAAGATGCAGGTGATAGTGCTTCTTTTTTCTATTTATCCTCCTTAAACTGAGCAACAATGGTCATGCATTTAAACTAAAAGAGGGTAGATTTAGATTAGATGTAAGAAAAAAGCTCTTTACTGTGAGGTTGGTGAGGCACTGGAACAGGTTGCCCACAGAAGTTGTGGATGCCCCCTCCCTGGAAGATTTCAAGGCCAGGTTGGACAGGCCTTAGAGCAGCCTAGTCTAGTGCAAGGTGTCCCTGTCCATGGCAGAGGGTTTGGAACTAGATGATCTATAAGGTCCCTTCCAACCCAAAACATTCTATGATTCTATGATTTTATGATTGCCCATTGTGGGACAAGATGTAGGTTTATGATGCTATCTGCTATTCCACATTCACAACAGCTGCCTGAAGGCCTGTGCAACAGCCCAGAAGAGAATGCTAGCAAGCTCCAAGTCACACCTCCAGTTGATGACTGGTCTTTGTGTCTTTTATTTCTATTGACTGATGGAAAGGCACATTACTAACCCTGCTTTGCTTGGAGGGCTGCATTATTCGTGTTAACCCAAGCATTTAACATTTCTCTGTATAAATAGAAACAGTAGGTATATATTGCCTATACCCCTAGAAGCATTCTTTGTGCACAATTTGGAAATTCAGATTAAAGGAAAAAGATGTCATATTATAAAGCAAGCCTACAGCCAACAGCCTTCTCCTATGGCACAGGACTTTTTGAGACACAAAGTTCAGTGACAACAGAATACAGCACTACAACATTTGCAGTTTCTTTAGGGGATTACAATGCATAGTGTGAACAGGTCATCCAAAGAGAGCTTTGCTACAGGAATGCTTTATTATTACTATTATTATTTCTATTGTTATTACTGTGAATCTGTAATGATTGCATTGCTGCTGTGTATTTCCTGCTCTGACTCCCAGGTACAGAAATGACAAAATACTTCAACAGATCAAAGGCTGTCCTTAGGGTATTTCCAGCTCAGTAAGAAGTGGGAAGTACAAGACATCTCACACGAAAGCCTATCTTTCAGCAATTTATAGCTGTATTTTGCATAGCCTGAATCCTTTGAGCAGGATCTTTAGGGCACTCTCCTTTTGTCCATCTGAGTATACATCCTTCTTTGTCATCCTCCTTCTTTTTTTTTCCTTCTTCTTTTTTCCTTAAACAAGGGTAGATGCAGGCTGCTCCTCTTGTTTCACTAGGGCTTTAGCCTTCAGTGTTAGATCAGGTCTGTGAACTCTCCTGTCATGTTAAAAATCCTGAGACAAATCCTAGTCCCCTTGTGGTCCATGAGAATTTTGCCTTTGACTTCAACAGGACAGGATCATAGAGAGATGCTTTCGTGCAAAGATCAAGGAAAGGAGGGCTTTCTTTTCCTTCCCATTTAACCCTTTCCTAAAAGGCACTGAAGGGTTTGTCATTTCAGGTCCTTGAAAGTGTAACTTCTTTGAAGTAATGAAATTATATAGCCCTACAGTGTAGACTCTCTCACATATGTTTACCAAACCACTCAACTGAAGGGGGTGAAGATTGTTAGCTATGCTTAACAGACATTAAAACTAAAGGACTGAGGCATTTACTCAAGATCATCAAGGTGACTGCTAACAGGAAAAGGAGCTAAGCTCAGGCTTTCTCATTTCAAGGCCAACACCTTACCCTCAGGAGCCAGACTAGCACCTTGAGGGACGTACTTACTGTTTTTTAATTGTACTAATTTGGTTTCTGAAAAACTAGTTGTGTCTTATGCTCTGAAACAGGAGTCAGACTACTACTTCTGTGTCCAGTTCTCATGAAACATGGTGAGGTTTTTGGGAATGGACCTCGTATTTCAATGATCCTATATAAGTACATATAGAAGTCTATATATATCTGTGTAAGTCTCACTCAAGTATTGGGACCACAGCTGAACTCAGAAGGTAATAACTAGCAATAATTTATCAGACATAATTAATGCAGGGTCACCTTTAATAAGATACAATCTGAAGTTTCTGCATGGTTCAGAAATGGGTCAGTGCCTCAATCAATTTGAAGTACCTAAACACCACAGAAAAAAACACTGCTATGTCTCGTGGGAGCTGTTTAACTTGAAAACTGGAGAGCTGCTTTGGTACAATACCCCCCAAAACTTGAATGTCTGTGGATTCATCTAGATCAGAAACATTGAAAATGCTAGACTTGACTATGCACTAGTTAACACCAGGACTGGAATTTAAATAGTCATTTCAACATGGTTCTGTGACCACACTAGTAAGCACTAATGAGAAGCAGTTATTGCATCTTTCTGATAGCAATAAGCAATATGTCTCTGCAAAGTGCTGCCTTGTACCACGTCAGCTCTGCACTTCTCTCTCCTCTAACTTCCACTATGTGGTGAAAAAAGTATCTGTTGAGATGTTGGGGTTTTTGGTTTTCCAGTCCAATAATCCAGAACAAAAGAGGATCTCATAGTTTAAACATGCATAAGGATTTGGGGAAGTTCTGTTTCTTCTGCCGTTTCTATGCCCTTCCAGAAAGGTTTTAAGAAAAAAAGGATAAGTGTATTACTTTTGGTTTTGTATGTCCAATGAATTATGCCAATATGTTTTTCATTGGTTTCTATGAATCTTGTAGTACAGAAAAGTTCACAAATTTGGGAGCATAAGATAAACATTGACAGAAGTACAGAAAAGTAAGCAGCAGCATGGTTACAATGTTAAAAACAATATTTTACAGTATTGATCGACTGTTGCCCTGACTCATCATTGCTATGCTAGCTACATAGAGTTTACTGCTGCCAGTATCAGACTATCCCATATTCCTGTGAGTACCTATCATTATTGCAACATTATACTGAGACATTAGGAAAAGAAAAGTAAGCACACATATATTGTGAATACAGCCATAGATTTTACAAAGAGAGTGAGCTAATGGGTCAAATTTTGCCATTGGCTATTCACCTGTAACAACCACAGAGAGCCAAGAAGCTGCATAGCTGAGGTTGCTGAATCTCATAATAATCACAATTTAACTTGCTTATCTGCACATAACATTTTATATTGCTGTTGCACTTTCAGCCTGCACATTGCCACCTGTAAACAAACAAGCCAGTCTGAGTGCCAAAGTTAATTTCTTAAATCCTTATCTGGGCTTGTAAATGTGAGCCCCATTTTTCATAACAGTGAAGCAAATGTAGTCCCTGCTCATTTTAATAAGATATCAGGATGCTTACTGAAAAAACTAGGAAGAAATATGGATATTTACAAGTTCTTAGATGCTGCTGTACAATTTCTTAAAAAAATCTGAAGTTCCCCTTCTTTTCCCAGTTGGATGACAACTTCCTGTCCTTGAAATCATAAGCCACATCATACCTGTCACGGTGGGCAGACTCTGTAATGCAGCATGCCAAAGGCAAAGACAGACTGAGCATAACACACAACACAATCTGCAGCTGCTTTGTCATGCTGCAGATTCCCAATGGCTTTGGAGAAACCAGAAAAAAAACAACATGGCAGGTATGAGCAAGTTCCCTATACTTCAGAGACAGATGGAGAAAAACTGAAGGAGTACCTAGGACAGACTGTGGTACTAAAATTCCTGTAGTCCAGCTAACAAACCTATATTTACATTTGTTTGGTCTCCAAATTCTGATTGAGTAAGATTAGTAAAATGATTGCAACCAAAAATCTTAATGATTGATTGAGCTTCCAGTTTCACTTCGTGAAAGTCAAGACTCAATGTCGTATGAAACAGGTCTAATGACTCTGTAATGGACAAAGATCAGAAAACAAAAGATAGGAAAACATTTCTGATACTGTGGTCCTCCAAATTCTTGAAGAAGTGCCTCCAGACCTTTGAGAGAGCAAATAGTCTTACACTGTCATGATTCCTGCCTTCCCTTTTTAGAAGCCTCTCAGGGTGTGGGTGGGAAAAAGACACAGATGTACAACAAGTCTCTTGAGTAGATTTTTACAGCTTTCCCTCAGTAGCGAAGTTAAAACAACTGAATTACTTTAACAAGTACATACCACTACTATATTCATGACGTTCTGTGCATTTTTGCAGTTCAAGGGAAATAACCATCTGATACATGGTACCATCAGCATACACATAATATACCATCATGTCTTTTCTGACCCTTCCAGCAGGAAAATTCTGGTGCCTTCCTGGTGCCTGGGTGAGATTGAATCACCAACAGGAGAAAGCTGTTTAAGACTCAAGAATAACCAATAATGTCAGGCATGTACCATAAGTTGTGAGAAAAGGAGAAGGAAACACTGAAAATATTAAGTAAATTTTTCCATTTTAAAATTTCAAGTCTTCAGCTACTTTTTCTTTGTTCTAATAGGAAGAAACTCTGCTTGTGTCGCTGACTACAAAATAGGACAATTTTTGGTCTTACTGTCAATGAAGAAATTGCACATGGCAAATATTCAGAGGTGTAGTGGCAAGAATTGTCAAAAACGAACACACATTTCTGTGCACGACTTTTTTGTTCGTGTAAAGACAAGCAATCATAATTTTTGTACACAGAGGCGGCAGGCTGGAGTATTATGTTTATACGCACTCTACTCTGATGGCATCATAGTTTTGGGGTTTTTTTTAACAGTAACAATTAAACTCTTAAAGTAGTTGGGAGAGATTAGGGGACAGAATGAAAGGTACCAGCACCAGTATGTATTAGTAGGGAACCAAATACAGGATCACGTAAAATGAAAAAAAAATATCCCCGATTCAGAAATGTGTTTATGCTTCTTTTGGACTTTGCAGTGAAACCACTCTGTATGTTTTTGCTGGCCACTTAATACCACTCTGATTCTTGACCTTCAGAAGTAAACAGAGTTCTGACATCTGCCTCTTGGTTGTCTCCTTCCCAGACCTTTGTGTCTGTGGATGAATATTTTCAGACTCTGTCTCATTCTCACAATGTGAAGAGCTTTGTGAAACAGGTTTTCAAGTAACATTTTAACGAATAGAGCTCTAATGATTTCATTAACATAATGGCTGTTCACAGATTTAACTGTAACTGAGCCAATGCATTGCTATTTTAGTGATGTTTAACAGAGTTCATTAACCCTGGATGCATTTATTTATCAGTGTCGTACTTAAATTTTAATGTGAGAAATGGACAGGACACATATTTACTTGTAAATTTGGCAATTTTCTTATGTAAAATTTTTCATGAGGATTAAATGTATTTTCATTTTTAGGAAAACTGTCTTTAAAAAGAATTGGACACTACTTCACTTAGGTTTTCAACACATTCTTTATAATGATATGCATGTCTAGTGAAGGTGGGGAAGATGATCAGTAAAATTAACTTATTTTCAGTATCAAGTCTGTAAAATGAATAGCTAAGAATTATTGTCCCAATCCAATATCAGGGAGGTTTCGATGTGATCCCAGGAGATGAGATTAAGATGCAAATGCAGTCATATGCCGTGCCACCTTGTAAACTTTATTTT
>Ga0065711_1001461_pt1 | contig 43064 bp, 22 predicted proteins | sample Hoacrofraction12_FD_59098 | JGI IMG/M metagenome (GOLD analysis project Ga0065711, IMG submission 59098) | Hoatzin crop microbial communities from Cojedes, Venezuela - Epithelial fraction 12 v2 (version 2) | ecosystem: Host-associated > Birds > Digestive system > Esophagus > Crop | place... | reverse complement strand
GTCCTATGCAGCCTGCTGTAGGTGACCCTGCTTCGGCAGGAGGGTTGGACTAGATGACCCACAGAGGTCCCTTCCAACCCCTAACATTCTGTGATTCTGTGTGATTCTGTTCTGTTCTACATTCATTAATGTTATGCAAGGAAGCATTCATCAAGGAAGTTGCAGCTTTTTCTCAGAGTAAGACAAGAAAGGAGACATGGCAATATTCAATGTGTTGTGTTGCTCTGGCTTTCTGGACAGTATTTTGTATGAGAGAGAAGGAGTAGATACATTACCCTCCAGAGGCTGGCTTAGGCTGTGATGGATTTTATAGCTTAGCCATAGTAATGGCCTACCAGAAGTTGCTAGATTGGCACAGGTCTGGACTATTGGTTGTGGAGTGGGCTCAGAATTGGCATTCGAATCAGTTGCAGGCTTAAGACCGAACAAGGCTTTGTCATGGGCACAAACCCTCATTCATATACTAAGTGCAGGTGAATAGACGCTGATGGAGCTCAAAATATTGATGGATATCCTGTGTGTGAGTCCTTGAAAGTACTCTTTTGAAACTTTGAGACTGAGTTAAACCAGCAAGGTGGATAGGGCTCAGCATAACTGAACTCCATACTGCAGTTGGCAGTATACCTACAGCCAACGCAGCTGGCAGTGACAGCTAACGGGAGAAGATACAAGAGGCTTTACACTGAATTTCACTGGATGTTTTCCTTCTAGGGTAGGTTTTAAAGGTCCCAGCCTCACTGCTTGGTTGTTCTTTGGGTCACTCATGTTCACCTTTAAAATCAGGGTACTAAAAATTTGAAAAGCAATTTCTTTTCATACAATGCCCACCACTCCAATTACAAAAATAAGTACATATATCTATATAAACAGGCATCAAGCTTTACTTGAAATTGAGGATCTCAATTTGCACGTTTCTTACACATGTAGACATGCTTAACTTTAAACTCATAGCAAGTGCTTTGCTTAGTGAAAGCCTGTAAGTGATCATAAGGATGTTTGAAAATCTGGTGTTACGTTAATTTTTCTGGCTCGCAGAAAAGATGAAGACTTTCAGAAGTTCTTTGCATCCATCAGCTCCTGTTAATATTGACTTTCTTTTTGTAAAAAAGCACATTGCTTATTTATGAAAATAATTTAAGCTTTGCAAGTGGTAGAGCTTGTGTCACCTGGCTGGTCTAGTTGAAGGGTTTCCATCCTTACCAGTCCTGGACAGCTGGATGGTACTGTGAACAGTGTACATGTTCCAGTAGATGTAGGTTGCATCTGCTCAGCAGTATCAGACATCAGGCTGTCCATGTCCCTTGAACCAGGCTTGTGCTGCTTGACACAGCCTCATGCTAACAGCTGTGGGCTCTAAGGCCGTAAAAAGTTTGGCTAGGGAAAAAAAATTTCCTTGCAATACTCACTGTGGTATAAACACCAAAGAAAAAACATTGACTCACAGTATTCTTGAGAAGAGCAAGTCCCATTAACTTCTTCAAGCATTTTTTCTTATCAGCACTGTATGTTTTATTACCAGGTCTTTGATTACCTAGAGGCTATGGCTCACCTGTAGAATTTGCAGAGATACAGTTGCTTCTGATTGTTCATTCAAATTCAGGAGTATTTTACAGGAATGCAATCAGGCAATATTTTTACATTTGTTTGGTTTTGTTCCGGCTACATCTGTTTCATCTGGCAAAGTATTCCCCCAAATACTGAAATAATATCCACCAAGTAATTTGTTTTACGATGTATAGAAAGCCAGGATTTGTCTGCGCGATGTTTTTTTCTCTGCCTTTCCCATAACCCTTAACGGTACTCCAGAACGTTCTGGTTGCTCTGCTTCTTCGTGAGACCGTTCACACTCCAGCCTCTAGTCACCTGCACCAGTTTTTCCTGCTATTAATCAACAGTTGTTTTAAGTTCCCAGAGAGGAGAATACTTCTGAAATAAAAGCGGGAACAGTTTGCCTGTAGACAATAGGCTGACATGCCAAACACAGTGTTGCTTCACTTGAAGACACATCACTGTTGAGCAGGTGACAATGAGAAACAGCTTTTTTTCTGTAACATTATCACAGTTGTGGCAGACAAGCAGAAGTATTTAACTGCTGTTGCAGGGCTAATGGGCAGTGTGATTAATGACACAGAACTGAGATACTGGGGTGAAGCAACTCAGGCAGCAGGCTAAGAACATGGGGGAAGGTGGAACAATTGCTAGGTAACTGACTGAAGAGGTTTTCGTTATTCCTGCTGTTGCTGTCCCTGTTACCTGGCTGATTAGATTTCAGAAACCTGACCAAGGCAGCTAGCTAGACATTGACTGCAGAGCCTCCAACAGACCCTGGGTAAAAACAGTGCAGATTAATCAGTATCTGTGGCACACTGGAAAAAAAACAATGGCTGGTAGGGATGCTCTTGTAGCTATTTCTGGTAGGAGGGATTGAGGAAGAGTAAAAAGTGTGTCACTCTGAAATTCAAAAGATTTGGTGAGGCAGTTTTCAAGCTGAAAGATGGAAAACATTTAAATGTGGAAGAAGTGTTTTTTAACAGTGTTGAGGGAATGTCGTATACTTTAGACAGGTGGAGTCTCTCTGTCACCGAAAATCTGGGAATAAAACCTCGTAACACCAATGTAGTGTTAAAAGGCAGGCATTCTTTATTGCAGCCCTGGATGCACGGGGGATAGTTCCACCGAACGTGCATACCTCATACCTTTTCCATGCAGTTTATATAGATCAAAAATACACGTATTCATTAGGTTACATAACATATCCCTTTCATATTAAAATCAGTTCCAATAAGTCATTTCCGTATACTCCTCCCATCTGCACTTGCGCAGTGCCTCCTAGTGGTGGTCGTCGGGGGTCCAAGATGAAAGCTCATCCTCTTCATCACAGTTTCTGCGCAAACTCAGTTCTCTTCTGGCTCCCATCCACACCGTGGGGTCGTCTTGACCAGTTCTAGGCGACTTCTAGCCTCTATCAAAAACTCCCTTTGTATGGAGATGCAAGACTCTCTGTTTCAGTTAATTTACACAATAGATAGGTACTATAATGCTATTTCTATTAAAAATCCCCTTCACTACTATTGTTTAACATTAATGGTTACCTAGAGACTAGACCCTCTGTTCCCAGACCTAATGTCCAGGTGGGTCGGGCTGTACCAGGAACATAGCAGCACTGTTCATGTTTATGGTCAACTGATTTTATCACCCTGGTTACATGTCCACCAAGTCTATCCAAGGTAGATGCTTGTAATAGCTCATTACCAGAAAGCCTCTTGCAAGTATTAGAAGTAGATGAGGAAACCTCTCCCTTCTTGCTTCACATCTTCATTATGCAGGGCCCAGAGCACATCCACCTTCCAGGAGTTTAGTTGACTGAGTTAAGTTTAGCTGTCTGAGTCCAAGGTCAGCTCCTTCACTAGTAAGAACTGTTGTAGAGAAGGCCAGAGGCGGGGGCCTGCGCCGCCTCTCCCCTGGGGACTGCTTTTGTGTTGAAGTTCTACTGCTATGCCACATCATAGGTGTGTAAGCAGATGTATCAGCACCTGATCTTCACCTTGACCCAGATCCACTGGCCAGGCTGCCTAGCTTAACATCAGCCTGCTTCATCTCTGGTCCGTCTGACTCTGATCACTGTCTCTGGCCCTGATCCTGACCTGGACTTGCTGCTCTGCATCCTGGCTCATTGGTGAGGTCCCTGCTCGTGGGAGTCCCAAGAAGGCTCTCGGCTACAAGCTCACTCGCTTGTGGAGTAGCTTCCTCCTTCACTGATTCCTGATGCACTGTGCATTTGAGGCAGGCTGAGGCTATGGCAAGTCTGTGTTTGCAAAACAGGAGCAATGAATGAATTAAAACAGTGAAAGGCAGGAATATTTGTGAGTAGACAGAGAAAACACAGGATCTCTGACTCTCAGATGACTTAGGTTAGACATTGGACTTTACACAATAAAACCTCCTTATCAGTGGTAAACAGTGACCATCCCACAAAACCAGATTTCAGTAGCTGTTTGTTCTGCAGTATGAAAAAACAGCAATTGACTCCACATTTTTTCTTTTTAAAAAATAAAAAAGCTGCTTTTTGAGTTGATCACCTAATTACTAAGATATTGCAGATGCTGTTGGAAGTATTGCGCTGCTGTTGACTCATGTTTCAGATGAATGCCTCACTCCTTGAATAGTTGGTTATGTTTGGGTTAATGACCAAGGGCAGACTCTAGTATAGATCAGAGATTACACTTCAGGTATCAAAATTAATTTCTGACAGATTTAGGGCAAGATTTATGCATTGCCACAAGAAGTTTCAGTTTCAAAGAACTCGTGGTTTCAGTGAGAAACTGCTTAGTCAAAATATTTCTTCAAACAAGAGAACTCAATTGCAATAGAAATGATGGTAAAGTAAAAGTCCTGAAGAGCTTCACTTATGATTGAGAGACCTGCCCTCCTTTTCAGGTTTTGTTCCATCGTGTTTGCCAAACAAGGTGAACCTCAGAGGCTTTCCTAGAATAAATGTCATCCTACTGTGAAGCTTTTCTCTGATCAGAGCCAATAAATCCACAACACCTCCAAAGCGTGCGTTCTACTGCTTAGTGCTGGTGGCTGGCTATGGGAAGAGGGGACTTCTTCCACCCCATTAATCAGTAGATCTCCTTATTTCAATGGGGGAGGCTAACCTATGAAATAATTGGAAGAGCTGACTGCATTTAGGCCTTCTTTAGAACAACTCTTCTGTGGTAGTGGATTGCCCATGGAGTATTTTCCTGTGACATTTCTACATATTCTCAGGCTTGGAGGAATAAATAACCTTCACCTCAGCTAATGAGCTTGCAGGAGGCACCACATTTGTTTTACAGTGCACATTCATTCTTTTGTAAGGAGGGTTTGTTCTGTGAATCATCATGGAAGTCATTAAGCAGGTGTCAAACAGTGTGTGTCATACATTGGTAAAGGAGAGGGAGATAAGCTACCCTGGCTCTAAGTAGAGAGGATATTGGCCCCTGCTGTTCTTGTGCTTTCTTTTACCTGGGTCTGACTAAATATCTCTTTCAGCAGTTGTTCCTCCCTGTGAGTTTCTAGGTGGGCATGAAGTATCAGTCATTAGCACTTGTTTGTTTGGGCGATAGTTGTTTTGTATTGTGGCCATTTCAGTGATACTTTATGCAGAACTGACTGTGACATCTGCTACGGAGTGTTTTGTCCCATTTCTATCAGAACAAAAACAGGAATTCTGGGAGCAAATAAATTTTTAGCTCTGTGTCTCTGTGTCTGTCTGTTCTAATGCGTCTCGCTGCTCTGGAGTAGGAAAGTTTTATCGAGTCCCAAGTTGTGGCCTGGTGACTTCTTCTGACGTGTGAAGAACTACAAATGCTTTAACCGTGGCACTGATGAACAGTGAATGTCAAGCTGACTGTCTTTGTACAAGACTTTCCACTGCATGCTTTCTAGAAACATCTGTGCTTTGGTTTACTTCTATTTGAAATGAGCAACAGCAGCCACCACCACCATACGCACACATGCAAAACCTAGTGTGAACTCTGAAAATCAAATCTCTTAATGGCACCTCAGGATGGAGAATCAAAATCATGAGTCATTTAGGGATCATCTGCAGTATAGATCCAAGAATATTCATCCAGGCTAACTGTGGAATTTTTGATCCTTCAATTGGACAGGTAGGACAGTATGATTCAAAAAAACAAAGCTGCATACACATCTGTATCACAAAGCACTAGAGACACATAGTAGACATCTTACCTGAGCTGAACCTGCCCCTAAGAAATAGCTGCTGTGTTCAGTAACGTGTGCACCATTCAGTTCCTTAGAAGAGGATAAAAATCAAAACATTTTCTGGATCTCCTCTGGTATGCATGTAACGTTCCACTTTTCCCTCACCATTATTTTCTGAATTCAACTTGTTGCTGAAACAAACACTGCCTTAGTGATTCTGCTTTCAAACAGTAGCTAGAATTTCTTACTCCCTGAACAAAACAGGACAGGCTGAGAAACCAGATGGAGCTGGAGGATAAAATATGTATACTGTGGAACAAGAATCTGGCATCCTCCTCTCTCATACCATAATCACGCTGTGTTTAGTTATTCTAATACATGGTTTAATCACCAAGAATGTAGCATTTCTATATCGCGTGACAGTATGGAGAAGAAAAAAACCAAAGTGGCTGTTGATTTACATATATTTTACAGTATTACTGTGATAATCCCAGGGGCCTTGGATTCCATGTGGTAAATACACGCTGTATAAAGGAGGGAATGCTTTCCAAATATTTTAGAAATAGCTGCATGACACAAAGTCTGTCGTTATCAGAGAGAGTAAATACTTTTAGGTTTACTTCCTTTTTTTCCCCAGCTCACAGCTGAAAAAGGTCTGCTTAAATGCTATAGCTTCAACCAGGAAACCAGCTAAAGCTAAGTGTATACTGAAGTGCAATAGAAGTGCCTTCCTGAATAGCTACCTTCATTTTGCTGGGACAAGGCTGAATAGCTGTATGAGATACGGGATTCTGAAGACACTGACTGGACTCTTCTCTCACCTTGTTTTGATTCCACGGATTCTGATGAGATCTTCTGAGTTACAGATGTATAAGAAAGAACAAACCAGCTGCCTGAAACCAAAGCCCTGTATCTAGCTTTATTTCCAGTAGGTTTTTTTATAGCAGTGTTATTAAGGATGTAAAACAGATGCACAACTACCTAGGGACAAAGGATTTTCAAGTCATTAGAGCAAGGAAGATGGAAATGGCAAGCTTGGATTCTATTTGCAGCTCTGGCCCTACCAAGTTTTTAATGATTAATTGCAGACCTTATTAATTAGTAATATAGGCCTCTAAGCAGCTTAACTTTTTGCATATTTAGTCTTTCAGCTATAGTTTTCTACCCATTTTCTCTCTTTACAAAAGCTTGAAGAGTGTTTTGCTATAGGTAAGCACTGAGAAATGCAGCAGGTAGCAATGAGTTTACGGCTGTCTAGCCTAGGAATTCTTCCAAGGCAGGTGTGTAGAAGCTACTTGTTTTAACCCATGTGATTTTGCTCTGAAAACACGTTTCTAAACACCATGCTATTTGCCATTTTCCTTTATAAGAGCAGGCACGGCACCCTTTCCACCCTAAATGGTTTGTCTTCTCCTAGAACTTGTGCACATGGCACAGGACAATGAAATTAAGGTCACAAGATCCTGGGCAGAGAAAAGCATGTACATTTCCACTGAATGCAGATGATGCCCTTTTTCATGTATGGCTCAAAGGACTCCAGCTGACATTTAGGAAATGGCATTGAATCACTCTAGCCAACGTGCTTCACAGACCAAGAGTGCTGGTTGCTGGCAGTTCATCTGGAGAACAGTGCTGTGAAGCTTCACCCTGAGCAGGTATTTTAAGGGTTCCTGGTGTGAATTCTGAACACAGGAAGGTCCTGCTGAACCACCACCTGTATGCTGGCGATTCGGGGTCCAAATCAGTCTCATTGTCCAGTAATCCAAAGGACTGGGAAGGAACATCAGTGTCTGCTGCCTTCTCTTCTGCCACTGTTGTGCTTCTGTGCAGGCAATAGCTGAACCTACTTGCTGAGCTCCCTGAAGACAAGGTCTAGAGGCATCAGCGGTTCCAGTGTGTGCTCGTGAATGAAACTTCAGAGTGGACTTTTACATACTGGCTTGGTCATCCTTCTCATGCACTGCTGAGCAGCATACACGCGTTGCCTTTCATGCGCTGAGTGTGCAGGCAGACTGCCTGGGCGAACCATGAGTACGGATGGCATTATGGCAGTGCCCATCAGCCAGCTATGGCACAGTTGTAGCTGTTGGAGCCAATCCTCCCTCAGCACGCTCATGAACTGTAGGTTAATTTTCCGTGGTCACTAGGTGGCAGAATTGGCGTTATGAAACCACGCAGGATCTTTTTTTTAATGCTTACGACCTACTTCAGCTCTTTGCCTGTAAATGAATTGCTAAATCCTGACAGAGGGAGCTCTGTGAAAGGAGCAAACAGGACTCCCTCTCGAGGATATGGTCTGTCCTGCAGCAGATGGGTCGCTGACATTATGGTGGATTCAAGACATAGGCAAATTTGACAGGTTCTTCTGTTAATGCAATCTTTCAAGCTTTGATTTGCTGGTCTGGTGTCAACTGAGGTTCAACCTTGATTCCAGGGGGCTTTTCTTTTTGCTGAACAATATTTGCCCTTTTTATCAAGAGGAATCTGAGACATGTCCTGTAGTGCTTTGAGCTAACACTAGTGGAAATCTAAGCTCACACTACATCACAAGGGATCATAGCAGATGTATTTTTTGACCTAAGCTAAAGCACTTGGAAAATTCAGGTATGGAGAGCTTTTTTTACTTTAACCTCTTCTGCCAAAGTGTTTTAGCAGAATCTTTAGGCCACACAATACAAGGAGAACATTTAAATGATGTTTTTAATTCTAAGCACCTTTCTCACAAATGGAGAATGTCCAGGAAACATGACAGGAATGTGATTTTACAGAGAGATTTTAAACTTACAAAATCTAGCTATGGTGCAGAAAAGGCAAATATAACGATACATGAAGAAGCTCCAGATCAAATTAGCTTCTAGTCTGATAAATTAATCTTGAAGTTGCTGTATCTTTGGTGCTTGGCCATAGCAAGGATTGGTCAAAAGGAGCAGCAAATGGTAAGAACAACATCTTCCAGTCTGGAATAAGGCTGCTGTTTCCTGTCCTGGTAGGTCTGGAAATACTGCTGGCTGAATGACAGGGTGAAGAACTGATCTGCACTAGGGCTGCCATGCAGCGTAGAGAAAGAAACACTCTTGCCAATTTCCTTAATCCTGTAATTGGCATATTTTGCTGTCCTATACACTTTGGAGAGAGAGAGACTCTTCCATAATTGTCCCAACAGAATGGAGGAGGAAGGGGTATAACTTGCTCATTCATTAAGTTTCTGGCTATCCACAAAGAAGCATAATATTTCAGTACGCCGATCAATGAAGGAATGCCTATCTCTCCTTGCTTTTCATTCCTAATAAGCTGCCATCAAACTAGTAGCAGCATTTGAGGAGAGTTTTCTAGTACGAGAACTCTTTCAAGCATTCATAGATGTTGAGTGAGATTTCAAGATTTTGAACCAAAATCTTTGGACCTTGAGGGGAATTCAACAGCAATAAAAAGTTATGGTATTAACTAGCTGCAGTTTTGCATTTCACAGGCTTCGTAATCTTCTGAACCATATTCCCAGATCTCAGTGTCTTCAGACTTGAACCCCGGTTCCAACTCTTTGCCTTGAGCCCACTGAGAATTATTCTGCATGCACAATTCAATGCTTTTACCTTTCATTGGCTGCACTCTCCCCCAGCTAGGAATATTGAAGGCTCTGAAAGAAATGGGTTTGCTGTGGTAATTCAAGTAATTTTATATTTTTTTCCTGCTTCCCTTGAGTTTTTGTACTCAAATGTGTTGTTATCCTTCTTTAGTGAGTTTTTTCCTCATTTTTCTTAGCAAAAAGAAATAGGATTTACTATACATGAAAGTATAATACTTAGGTACTTAATGCCTTCTTTGTCTCAGTCTTTAATAGTAACACCAATTGTCCTCGGGGTACCCAGCCTGCTCAGCTGGAAGACAGAGATGGGGAGCAGAATGAAGGCCCCATAATCCAAGGGGAAATGGTCAGCAACCTGCTACACCACTTAGATACACACAAGTCTATGGGGTCAGATAAGATCCACCCAAGGGTACTGAGGGAGCTGGCGGAAGTGCTCACCAAGCCACTTTCAATTATTTATCAGCAGTCCTGGCTAATCAGGGAGGTCCCGGTTGGTTGGAGGTTAGCAAATGTGACACCCATCTACAAGAAGGGCCAGAAGAAGGATCCAGGGAACTACAGGCCTGTCAGTCTGACATTGATGCCAGGGAAGGTTATGGAGCAGACCATCCTGAGTACCATCATGTGGCATGTTCAGGACAACCAGGGGATAAGGCCCAGTCAGGAAGGGTTTATGAAAGGCAGGTCCTGCTTGACCAACCTGATCTCCTTCTATGACCAGGTGACCCACTTAGTGCATGAAGGAAAGGCTGTGGATGTGTTTAGCTGGACTTTAGTAAAGCCTCTGACACCATTTCCCACAGCATTCTCCTGCAGAAAATGCCTGTTTGTGGCTTGGACGGGTGTACTCTTTGCTGGATAAAAAAACTGGCTGAAAGGGCAGGCCATTGTTGTGGTGAATGGAGTTAAATCCAGCTGGTGGCCGGTCACGAGTGGTGTTCCCCAGGGCTCAGTATTGGGCCCTGTTCCGTTTAACATCTGTATCAATGGTCTGGACAAGGGGACTGAGTGCACGCTCAGTAAGTTGGCAGATGACACCAAGCTGGGTGGGAGTGTCGATCTGCTTGAGGGTGGGAAGGCTCTGCAGAGGGATCTGGACAGATTGGATTGATGGGCCGAGGTCAGCTGTATGAGGTGCAACAAGGTGAAGTGCTGGGTCCTGCACTTGGGTCACAGCAATCCCATGCAACGCTGCAGGCTTGGGGAGGATTGGCTGGAAAGCTGCCCGTCAGAAAAGGACCTTGGGACAGCCGGCTGAACATGAGCCAGCAGTGTGCCCAGGTGGCCAAGAAGGCCAACGGCATCCTGGCTTGTGTCAGGAATGGTGTGGCCAGCAGGAGTGGGGAGGTGATCGTGCCCCTGTACTCAGCACAGGTGAGGCCGCACCTCGAGTACTGTGTTCAGTTTTGGGCCCCTCACTACAAGAAGGACACTGAGGTGCTGGGGTGTGTCCAGAGAAGGGCAATGAGGCTGGCGAGGGGTCTGGAGAACAATTGTTTTGAGGAGCAGCTGAAGGAACTGGAGTTATTTAGCTTGGAGGAAAGGAGGCTGTGGGGGGACCTTATTGCTCTCTACAGCTATCTGAGAGGAGGTTGTAGCTAGGTGGCTGTTGGTCTCTCTTCCCAAATACCAAGTGATAGGACAAGAGGAAACAGCCTCAAGTTGCACCAGGGGTGGTTTAGATTGGATATTAGGAAAAATTTCTTCAGCGAAAGGGTTGTCAAGCACTGGAACATGCTGCCCAGGGAAGTGGTTGAGTCACCATCCTTTGTGGTATTTAAAAGACGTGTAGACGTGGCGCTTAGGGACATGGTTTAGTGGTGGACTTGGTAGTGCTAGGTTTACTGTTGGACTCGATGATCTTAAAGGTCCTTTCCAACCTAAGTGATTCTATGATTCTATGAATTTATGATTCTATGAAAGTGTCATCTTTGACATATATTAGGAAAAGTCACAAGAAAAGCTCAGCATTTTTCCTCCCTCAAATCCAAAACACGCATAGCAGAAGATGAAATCCAAACTCTAATCACATCAGGCATCAGCTCTGCTTGCCTTCCACAGCCAAGAACCTGAGGCTTGCATTGTGTCCCAGTAGTCAGACTTCTACATGTTCTGATTAAGAAGTGAAAGGCAAAGCTACTGTGCTTATATTCCTGGCCGTCACTGCTGGTTGTTGGGAGGGAGGGAGTGGTACAGAAATACAACCTGAGAGTAAGGAAAACCTCACAGCCTTGTAGTAAGTTTGCTCTTCTCTCCATCAAGACAGGCAAGAGTCTTTGTTCTTGAAGTCCTGCTGCGTCTGTCCCTGTAGTTAGGAATCAGGAATAGCATCTCCCTATACATTTGAAATGGAAGCAAGGTTTATTTTTGACTCTGACATGTATGGAAGCTGCTGAAGACAAGTTCTTTGGCTGAAATGGAGGATCCAGTCGTACCATTTCTGCTGTCTATGGGAATAAGTGCACATTATAGGTATTGATGCCTAACACAAGAAAATATTTTAAGTATCATTTCACTATCCAAATGTCATGATACTTTATTTTCAGGATGATGTAAAAGTCCCTTACAACACTGTGGTCAATTTATTTGTACAATTTGCAAAAATATTCCTTACCCTCATCCAGATTTGCAGTGAGATGGCCATATTGACATTCTGTACATTCAAAGACTTGATTTGCCACACAGCTGCAGTAACTGCATATCTAATTTAGAATAAAAGTGTACGCTCACAGCCCTAGGATTCTGCTTTTTTTCAGTGTCTAGCTTTAGAAGTCAGACCTTTTCTGTGTTCAAAGACAGCAGCTATTTCTTTATGCATACCAAAATTCTGCACTAGAATGAAGACAGAAAGTATTTTTAGCATCCAGCATTTGGATGTCAGCAGAAATGTTGTTGACTACTGTATTAAAAATAGTTTTGCAATGACAAAGTTTTCATATCCCAGTATTTTGTCAGTTCTTGCAAGGCAGGAGGTTTTCCAGTTCAGGATACAGTGATACAAGACTTGATTTGTTTGATTGCTGGGCTTTTGAAGACAATAGGAGGCTTCAGAACTTTTGATGACTTTTCAGAGATGATTGTTGCCAAAAATCAATGCCCACAGGCTTCTGGGTTTTTTTTTTCTCTCCACAGCTGATGACTTTGTCTAATATGTAATTAAGTAACTTCAGGAGAAAGGCTTCCCACTATACCTTCCTGCAGGCCTGTCTGGCATCTTAGTAAGAGAACTCAGTCTCAGATCTTGGTGGATGTAAGGATCTGGTCTAGCGAAGCGCTTTACACGAGGCACTTGATTTCAACCATGTGCTTAACTGCTTGGCTGAAGGATGATGAGCTTTAAGCACATGTGTAATGTTAACTGCCTGCTTGGTACATTGCTGACCTGGTACTTCAAGGACCAGATATGAGGCCTGAGCTCTCAGCTCAGGCTTCTGGGCCCAGTTGTTGTTTCTGAGTTTGAACATCCTGTCAAATACATAATCTCAGAATGCGTGAGTAGAGTTGATACCACTTGGGACAAATGGAATTAACCTTGTAATATCAGTGAAAGAGAGAACTCAAGCCTGCCTTCCTAGAGGACGGAATTTGTCTCTGGAAGGACCCTGTTGCAGGTAGCCACTGAACTTTTTGTCAGGACTTCTGCTTCCTGCTAGTTGCCATTGTTTTATCTGAAAATAATGCTGCTTAACATGACAGGACTGGAAGATGAGCAGTTCAGTAAAAGCAGTTTTACTGTATTGTGAACACCCAGTTGTCACGTAGATTAGTGTAGCTCTCGTGGACAAGACTGATGGCTCTGCCTTCTCTGTCCAGTCAGCAAAATAACATTGCCTTTCCCCTCCTTCCTGTACTTTGCATTGCTTTTGCAGATCAGCACATAGAAACTATTTGCAAGTGTTTAGTCAACTGGAGCAGTGCTGGACAGGCAAGGAGCTGGCAAGCAATTAGCGATGAAGAGAATCTTCTCTCCAAACAGTCTGTTTATCTGCAGTGGTGGCATTGCTGAGCTGCTGACCAAAGCATGTAAATAGATGACAGTGTGCTAAAGAAAGGAGACACACCTCCAAGACATTACAGCAGAAGAAAGCAGCACTCCATACCCCTTTATAAATACACCTGTGCCAGTGGGTCAAAAAGTGGGTATTTTGAACCAGTCTGCGCTTTCACAAAGAGGGACCACAGCATTCCTCTCCTCCCTGTCCTATTCTATAAGAGCATAAGGAGGAACATACTTCGTCAGACCACAGGGCTCTTTCTCCAACATAAGCCAAAACACAGTGTTTAGGGAGAAGTTCAAGAACAGAGCAAAGATGCAGTAACATCTTGAAATAGTCCCCCAGAATCTACTGAGAGGACTTGATGTGGCCACTGGGATTTTTCTCCTACGGATCTTTAACTACTCTGTGTTTTCTGTGTAGCCCGAGTTATTTCTGCTGCTGAGTAGAGGCAGCTCACAGCTTTTGTCGTGTCCCAGCAGAGAGGAGAAAAAGCAGAAGTTAGGCTCCTGTGTCTTAACGAAAGCAAAGAGGCTGCTGCTGTTGGGAATCAAAAACCTCCCTGAACTGGGGTGTGGTCCCTGAGTGTGCTGAGAAGAGGCTTTATGGAGTTAATGCCTTTGTTTTGAATGTAAAAGTACTCTGGCCCTAATGGGACAAAAAGAAAACACCTAAAAACTTAAAACTACAAGGCAGATTAATAGAATCAACACTTTTAAAGTGTCATGATATTTGAGTCAAGTTCTTTTTTTAATATTTGGAATTGGAAATACTGCACATTTGTGAAGACTTTCCATTATATGATAAATACCATCAAAGCACCTACACAGACCATAATGGAGAAACAGTAACCTCTTTACCTTTAACCTTGCAACCCATTTCCATTAGTGAGCTCTGCCTTTTTATCTTGAAGTATAATTTGGCATGGGAGTTGTTACATTTAAAAGAAAATGTGAAAATGTTCAAAAAAGCCTGAAGAATATTCAAGCAGTGTGAGCTGGGGAGATGTAAAAGAAAGGTCATCTTTCAAAGGTAAATCAGTTTTTCAGGGATAGGTGTGCTGAATTTTACCATTTATACAGCCATACTCTTCAATTATTTTAGGGTACCAGATTATATACTACCCATAAAAAATGGGCCAAATTATTGACTACAGACAACACACAGTCATACAGAAATTTGTTGTCAGTATACGAAAAACTCTCCTCGTCCTTGCTTTTAAAGCGGAGGGAGGGTCACTCTGGAAGTGAGCTAGCTCCACTGGTGTCAGTAGGTAGTCATGTAGAGAACTTGCAGACATTTTTTACGCTCAGTTCTCATGTTTCACAGTACATGTAGCATTTACCTGATCGAGAAATGGCCAGACATATTGAGGGTAGAGACTGTGTGAAAAAAGGGAGCACCAAAGACACCTTCTCTTTCCATTGTTTCCTTCTGGGGGGGCCGCTGTGGGCAGGGTGAGCTCTTCTGAGAGAGACACTGCTGCTGTACAGAGCAGAAGCACGGGCTCGTGATGCCCCTGTAGGCTATGACCACAGGTCACTGAGGCAGAGGCGTGGGGGAATTCCTGTCCTCCCTCCTTTCACTTGTCTGCCAGCTGTGCAGGTCTTTCCGCAGTGTATTCAGCTGATACAGCTCCTATGCCAGTGAAAGAATTTGCAATAGCTCCCAGTTCTGAAGTAAAGTTCGAAGGATTCCAAAACAGAGATGGGGTTCCCCATCTTTTTGGTTACCCACTGGCTGCGAGCCTTGCAGCTTCTCAGAGTGCTACTTCCAATCCATCAGCATGTGGCTGGTCTTTCTCAGCACAGAGGAACCTAGCCAGCACAACACTGCATTTAGCTTGGGGAGTTTGTTTTGTGGATCAGGATGTAGGGATCATTTGCATTGAATGATCAAACTGAAGTTGCCTAAGCTGACCCAATTATAACAGATTCCATTGTGTTTCCACTCAGTTTATTAGATGCAATTATTTCTGGCAGGCTGTGTCAGAGATTATTTCATCAGTGAAAGCTGAGCACTGGGTATATGATTCTTTTTTCAGGAAAACACTCCGGCTTTTCATGTAGTGCTGTTTGGACTGAAGATGATCTGTTACCAGATTTTCTGTCTTCCAATAAATCTGATTTTAACAACATAACAATCCACAAAGAAGACAATACTGCATAGTAGCTGTGGAGAAGATTGGGAGTTCAGAAATGTGCTTCTCCTCTCTCCATTCCCAATCTTTCCACTTCCTTGATTTTGACGGTTCACTCTACAGTAAAGGAAATCTATATACATTAATATATAACATGTTATATGTTATATACATATATGTTTTATATTAATGTATAACATCATGCTTGGCATTGAGGAGCTCAGACAAGGTCTCCAGAGGCAGTTGCAGCAGAAAGAGATATATTTCAGCAGCTCGGACTGTGAGATTTACTTTAATATCTTGTTTCCACTATTTAAAGTTGACAGCTAAGGTTAAACTCAGTGGGTCAGGTGTGACTTGGTTACTGTTACATTGATTTCAGAAAGTGATCAAGTAATTTGAGTCATTGGAGTGGTGACTTTGTGGAGTTAGGAGAGATATTCACATTTCATTGTTTTCCTGCCAATGACATATGTGGTATTTCAGTTCATGGTAAATGTTTTTGCTTTCTCTAAGCAGTCTTCCTTGAGAGCTTTTCTTAATATTTCGTGCTGTTTGATTCAGACGAAAAAGCAATGTTTCTCAGCATTATCATTATTATTGTTACTGTTATTGTTATTATTAAAATAATCCAGCTTTATTTCCCCTGGTTTTGTAGCCACTTTTTTTTCTTCTATCCACATGCACTCATATTCATTTGTACAGTGAGGACAAAGTTCCTATCAGCCCATGTGCCTGTCACTGAAATGCTACTTGCATAATATTCACCTGATACTAAATCTGTGTCATTCCAGAAAGATTTGCTTAGTACCAAACAATATCTTTAGCTGTATAAATGTATGTCTGATCAAATCAAGGACTTCCCTAAAAGATGGCTCAATATGCAGTCTTCATTGTTAGCTGGTAAACTAAAAAGCCTACAAAATACTAAGAAGGAGAAGCCGTTTTGCAATAGCCGATGGACAGCTCCAGTGAGAGCAAAATACCAATGTCGAAGTTAAATTGTCATGATGGCTGTTCCGTGACCCACTCTCTAATTTTTTAGAAGACAGTGTTTTTATAGCTAGGCTATTCTAGTTATCTGGCAGCATATTATAACAACAGAAAAGTGATTTATTGCCCATAACAGTTGACAGATGAGGATTCAGTGGGCTCGTTGTATACAATGAATACCTTGAAGTATTGTAAGAAAGCCTTTTAAATTGTGGATGACTTCTACACTCATTAACACGTTGTCAAAATTTTGACTAACCTTTTGCAAAGTGTTTTGCAGTCCCTGGATGAACAAGATCCCCAAAGTGTCAACAGCGTTTTTATTAGTGTGACCATGAGAACAAATGAAGCAGAATCTTGAGTGCCAGATGACAGAGCCACTCAGGACCTCAATAGACAAGTATGTGAGCTATGCCCCTGTTGTAATCTATGCCTTTGTAATCTGAACAGCACAAGTAGCAGCTCCTCCTGCTTTGAAGCAGTATGAAACTTCAAAGAACATCAAAGCTATAGGGATCCAGTGCCAAGCTTCATAATATTTACTTTCCCCCATCTTGAATGAGTTCATGCATCAGTGCCATGAAAATAATGCTAGACACGTCCCTTGCCCTCCTTAAGATTCATGATTCAAAGTTCTTAATGAAGAGAAGAATGCAACAAAGGTCTGAATGTGACAGCCTACCTTTAACTTTATTGTCTCTGGGTGTTTTAGCTTACTGTTCTTTTCCCTAGTTCACTTTGCTGGCATTTAGACCAAGACTGAATGTTCACTTTATTGAAACAGAAGCATATCCTGCTTGCTGCACAGTTTCAGAAACAATGAGGCAAGAAGGCCAGTAAAGCATTCATAACCTTGTGCTGAAAAGTCTGACATGCAGTTGGTGGTGGAGAGCTGAAGGAGGAAATGAATAGGAAGATATAAAGAGCTAATCATAACACTGCGAAGAAAGAACTGCAAACCATTCCAAGGGAGATAGTAGAGAGACACTGGCCTTGGCCTAGGATTGCAATGCTAAAATTAAAATCAGGCTTTTGGGTGTGTAATTCTGGCTTTTCATCTGCAACAGGTAGGTAGCAGATTAATTACATACGCCCCATGAAGTCAAGGGATGGAGCAGGAGCCAGAGCTAGGTTTGACTGGCCAATATCAGATGAGCAGACTGCAGAAAAATATGAATTGCTTCAGGGCTGTTTATCAGCTCTGTGATTAAAACAGCAGGAAGAGAAGAAGTACCACAAAAAGAAAAAAAGAGACAATTGGGGTTTTTTGTGCCTTAACTCATGCTTGACTATATTTCTCCTCTTGGTCATAAATCTCTGCATAGATTAATGTGGCATAACACAGCTGAAGGACTCCTGTATCTTGCCAAGAGCCTCCATGAAAGTGAAGAAACTAGGCATATGACTCTTCTGTAAAGGTTCCATTAGACAATGGGTGTCTGCGAACAGAACACAGCCACTAACACCTGTACAAGCGATGGAGTAGAGGATCCATCTAGGCATTTAATTTTTAAAAGCATCCACCTCCAGTTGCTTTCCCAGTCTTTTTCAAAGTGATGTATGCCTGTCATTGACCAATTACTTAATGGAGATACTTACTGGTTGGATAGGTAGTAGGAGAGCAACATTTCCTCCAGATGGCCAAAGGGGACATGTCCATGGGATAGCTGTTTGCACATTTCCTTTTTCTACCTATTTCTGCTTGTTTCTACCTATTTCTGTGAGTGTTTGTGTGTACCAAGTATTGGCATTACTAATTCAGTAGGAATATCTACGAGACGTATCCTTAAAAATAGTGAATCTCATTATACCTTATGAAGCTCAAACATCTGCATTTGTGTGTCACAGCACCATACTGTAACTTCTTCTACAACCTGAAAATGCCAGTTATTACATCTTTTCATTTCTGCCCAGTCTTGGCTGTAGATATAAAACTCTACTTCAGAACTAACTTTGACGAGCGCTTGTAAACTTCTGCTAGTGCCAAACATACCCACTTGCCCACTCAGTCAACATGCGCTTGCAACACATAGCTTCTCTTTTGCAGTCTTCAGAGGTGCAGTCGAGCTGTTGGAAGTGTTGGCTACTCTGAATCCCACTTTCTCTGCACTGTTTAATGGTAGCAGTGTTCAGAAAGAAAGCTTTGGCTTTCCAAATACAGACTAAAATCGAAATGAGGCAAAGCAGAATATAATTCCCAGAAGGTAGCCCTGTTCACATGAACCAAGCAACATGTATTTTTTTAGTGGCACTTGCCAGTTTACCATGCAAATACATGTCTGTCACTGAATGCCTCACAATTTGTCGCGTACTGTTTGCCGGTCCCAGTTCAGGCAACGCAAGCACTCGCCTGCATTGTGCATGTCTATGGGATTATGCCAAGCCTACTTGTCAGCAGTCAGTCAAATGTTCCTGTGTGCATAATATCTGTTAGTGTTTTTCTCTCACCCCACCACATTAGAGATGAATGTGAACTTGTTTTCTTCGCATCCAAAACTTTGAGATTTCATTACATATTTTGCTGGAGCAAGTAATTTCGTACATGAAGTACTCTGAAGTTTTGGAAGAAAGAGTCTTTGAGAAATGCTCTCACAGAGTAGGAATTAGCTCTGTGTTTAGGACCAGAGTACCAAATTAAGACAGGAAGAGCACAACAACAGCAACAACTGCTGTCTCTTGCCATAGCAAAACCATATGGCTTGGTCTAGCAGAGCAGGAGAAATGGGGACTGTCTCTTTGAAGAACAGAATTGAAAGGCATCAGAGTGCTACATCTCACTGCTTTTGTTTAGGTCACTGATCTGAGATACAACTGAACAACTGTAGTCTCAAGTGGGAGACTTGACTCAGTTGATAGTCTCGTCCCTGCATTTCTCACAGGACCATACTGTTTCCTAATAGTACGGTGCTGAGAGTCTCATTTGTTTCACAAAGAACTTTTTATTCAAAACATTTATTCAAAAATATTAACTCAAGGAGACAGCAAAGGAAACATTTTTGAGACCCTATTAGTGAAAAAAGCATCCTAGACCTACTCTCATTTGTATTTTTAAGGAAGAGAAAATTCCTGAATCTAGGAAGTCTCTATAAAATAAATTCTGCTTAGACTACAGTGAGGAATGCCATTTGAAGCCAGCAGTTAGTCTGTACAGGAGTCTTTATGCACTGGACAAGATTTATGTGACAAGATTTGTACAGACATTACTGGCCGGCAGGTGCAGCACAACTTCATAGTTCTATCAGTTCTTGCCTTTGAGCAGACATAAACAGGTGCAGTTAAAGGCCCAAAGCATGGGGACTTGCAGCTGGAGAGCAGCTTGTTTTCGGGAGCTGCAAGCCATGTACCAAACCACAATGAGTGGAAACGCCATGAATCCAAGTCACCCAAAGAATGATCAATGTCCAGCAGCAGAGAGCTGCTACTAAAGTAACAACTACCCAATCAACTTTTCTCGTGTTATTAAATATCACACTGGGGAACTGTATATCTCATTTATCCTTTTCCTTGTTCCCAGGATACTGTTACAGTGACAACTTTGTTAGTTAAGAGTATTTCACAGGAGAGTGTTTCACAGCACATGTGCATCTGTAAAGCTGAGTGTAGCACTACATCTGTGTACAGGCAACAGCCATACAGTGTAACTTTAAAGTTAGGCTAAAATTCACAGTTTGGTTTTTTTTTTCCCCTTCTCATTGTGCTCATTCTTTTTCTAGTCACTGTCCTATTTGTCTAAACATTGTCCTTGATTATATGGGTCAAATCCAGACAAGCTCCATGGCAAAAGAGTAAGCAGCTCTGGACTTCAGTCTCTGTGTTTTGACTCGTAACTGTAATTTTGATTTTACTGTCTTTGCCTATTCACAGTACAGTCATTTTTCCAGGAAAGTTTAGATGCAGAAAAAAGTGACACCAATAAGAATGCTATGTGTGGTAAGTGCAGAATGAGTGATGAGATTTTTGTTGGCCATTAGAGAGGGAGATTACTTACTAGTCTCACTGTGTCCAAGTTGTGTGACCTTCTGCTTTGACACTGTGAGCATCACTCAAGAGTGGAGCTTCTCAGAAACAGACAAGGAAGTGAGACACAGGATCAGCCAAAGCATGAAAGTGCTGCAAGTGATTTTTTCAAAATGCCTGTGTTCCAAGAAAATTCTCAATTTCCAGAACCCGTGCTTGCCTCCTAAGCAGTAGTATGGACCCGTGTGTTCAAGTACGGGAAATGATGCCATGCTGTGGTAACAAAAAGAAGCAGATGCCTTCTAGACTACTACATTGAAGATTTTGTTAGCCATTTCTCAAGGAGACATTTCTGGTCTTGGCTGAGGGAAAGCCAGTGGGAAGTGCCATTTTTGGCTTTTTCAGGTGGGCTCCTCTGGCTCTAGAAAAAAGTTCATAGACAGAATGGTATCCCCTCTGTGTATGCTCTGCAGAACCATTTCTACTTATTTAAATCACCTGCAGTGTTGCTTTTGCTTTGAATCTTTGACTGTTTTGTTTGCTACAGCTGAGGTCAGAAGCTGACAGTGGTCTGGGGAAAATTAAAATTCATTGAGAGTAAGGTGAGAGACACTTGTGAACATGTGCAGAACATGGAGGGTGCTGAGAATAAACAATCCAGACCACAAATTCACCTGAAAGGAACAAGAGAGGACATTCTCTTGTAAAATACTGGCAGACTCAATCTGCAGCTCATAACCCAGCCTCATGATGAGATTTAGGAAATCAAAGTCAGAAAGTGAATTCCAAGTTTACTCAACTCTGCTCTGTGGATGCATTTTTTAAGTGTAAGATGAAGTCATTAATTTCTGATAAGTTATGTTGATTTACCCATGTAGGTGAAATGACAGTTGAACCCACTGACGTCACTATTATAGGAAATAGGGTTCATGTGAAGACGAGTAACAATATCAGGGCTGCTTGCCATTTACAGCAGGAATTTGGAGCATGGGTTCTTTGCTGTATCCCTACCCTTTCCATTCTCTTAAATTCCCATTCATGTAGTTTTATCCGAGTTCATCTAGAGCTCCAGGGATCTCTTTAAGACCCAGGCCTAAGTCAGACACCAGGTTTTTTAATAAGGATCATTTTTCCTGCCACTGCTTGAATTTTTGGTCTGTATAGGATCTCAAAGGGCCTCATACATTAATAGGAGGAATTTCAGCAGTGTACACATTCAGCTTTGTCTGTCATTATCTCACAGCAACAATGAGGTTATTTTAGAATGAGAATCATAAAGATTTAGCAAATATGTCACTCTGTTTTCTAGCCACTGGACAGCTATCTTGCATATATCAATTTTGGTATATGACCAGAGGGCTGGAGCACCTCTCCTGTGAGGGAAGGCTGAGAGAGTTGGGGCTGGAGAAGAGAAGGCTCCGGGGAGACCTTATTGTGGCATTTCACCACTTAAAGGAGGCCTACAGGAAAGCTGGAGAGGGACTTTTTACAAGGACATGTAGTGACAGGACAAGGGATAATGACTTTAAGTTAAAATAGGGTAGATTTAGATTAGAAGATGTAAGAAATAAATTCTTTATTATGAGGGTGGTGAGGCACTGGAACAGGTTGCCCAGAGAAGCTGTGGATGCCCCATCCCTGGCAGTGTTCAAGGCCAGGCTGGATGAGGCTCTTAGCAACCTGGTCTAGTGGAAGGTGTCCCTGTCCATGGCAGGGACATTGGAACTTGGTGGTCTTTAAGGTCCCTTCCAACCCAAACCATTCTATGATTTTTCCATGTTGTTGGTAGTTTCTGTCTTTTTGTAAAGCTGGAAGTAAAATTCACATGTTGCTGAGTGCTTCAGGAGCACTATGCATGTGTATCAGTGGCAAATCTTTCACCTATAGAAATTGTCTTGATTACTTTAACCCCTATTCAGCAAGGCATTTATGCATGTGCTTCATTTTAGGCACATAAAAAATCTTTTTTACTTCAGCTGGATTATCCATCTACTTGAAACCAGATTTCAAGCTTGCTCAAACTCTATAGCTTTCTGAATAGGAGCCTTAGAATATGAAACAGTGCAACACAGTCAGCTAAATACATTCCAGATGAGTTAGAGGAAAGTTATGAGACTCTAGAGCCGTTAAGTCTTAGATTTAGGCCTTGTCTGTACTCTTCTCCAAGCCATATTTTTTTCATTATCTCCACAGTTTGCTTCTTTTTTTAAATCTCTCTCTCTTCTTAGATGTTGCTCTTGTATCTGAGTGTTTCACAATTTTGTAAAGTGCGATTGTGAAAAGATTTCTTTCTCCTTACATCCGAGGACATGTGGGTCCCCAGAAGCTCTTTGTTTCTCTGTCTGTGCATGGGCTTAGAGGAGTACTGTGCTGTGTGGACATCTCGATCTCCTCCAGGACAAGGTCCTGGGTGGCTGGAGCAGCCCCCTGGCACATTCCGCAGCTGCTCTGCCTGTTCTCCGTGCTGACCTACGTGTTGCAGAAGCCTCCCTCAGTCAGAAAGAGGTCATCTCTCTGGCAATCGGAAGATCAAAACTCTCATTTTGACCTGGAGCCAGGGAAAAGAGCAAAGCCCAGAGCTGCTCTGTTCTTAGCCATCTGTGTTGCATGAGCAGATGGCCTGCTGCGTAGTAAACCAGCTGTGACTGTTTTAAGGGGCATCTGTTCTGTACTTAGGCATAACATTTGATGCTATTTAAACTTGGCAGTCAACAGTGCTGGGTCAGTGTAGCTCATCCGGACTCTGACAGGATGGGTGCGGCTTCTTGCTAGTCATCAATGGATTGGCCATTTGTCTAAGGAAACAAGAAAAGCAGTACAACTGTCAGCCTTTCAACAAAAGGATAGAGCTCCTCACAGGAGCACCTTGCAGTAGTTAGGAAGAGGAATGATTCAGCTAGCTAAGTACCAGCTTTACTGTGTGACTTTGGCAAATCATTTGTTTCTTGATATTTGATAGATAAACTGATAGATTGAACACAGCCTCCGGCTGCTGCTTCACTGGAACAGGCAGACTGCATCGTGCTTGGATAATACAGACCATATAACCCCCTAGGAAGTAGACGGTGAGCGGTGAATTATGCGAAGTGCTTCCTTATGCAGGCTGCCTTAATCTTCCCCAACATGAGCCATCTGCTCTTTCAGATCAGCTGAACTTTCAGAGATCTGAGTGGTAGATTGATTTACGCAGGATGCAACATGGATGGCAGGAGGCTGTTGCCAGCATATTAACTTGACCAAGGCTTTCATAATCTGCCACTGTAACTTCATGTTCTCTTTATCATGAACAGGATGAGTGGAGTTCGCAGAAATAGATCCTCAGTGTGGGCAGTGCCCCCGATCTTCATGAAATGTCTGCTGTGGTATTTGGGACTGCTTGTTTGTTGGCTTTTTTTTTTTTTTTAAGTTATCTTAAAAGGACTCAGTATTTCTAGCAGCTACTGATGGTGAAAAATTGTTGAGTGAGTTATTTGCTTCTGAAAGAAAGGCAGCTACTAGAAGACATAGATAGCTGCTGGTTAATCTTTGATGATGTGATGGCTGCTGCAAAGGATTAAGTGAGGAATTTCCTCTCAGTCTCTACAGCCTGCACTACACAGCCAGTCTCCACACTATGAGGCTGTGAAAGACTCACATCCTTACCTGGTCAGCGGGTGATACTGGCGAAATTTGCTGCTTTAACTTAGTTAAGTAGCTGCTAAGTTGATTTACACAGCTGTCCTCAGCAGAAGTACTAGCTTGGTAAATCAACAGTCCCAGTCTTGTCTGTTTAAATTTCCACTGTGTAGGTATAGCTCCATGTTGGCGTGGGTTACGGAAACGTTGTAACGATGTGACCCCAATATGAGTATAGATCATTCACCTTTATTAGTCAGCAAAACAAGGTTTATATAGCAAAGCAATTACAGCATCTGAATGGTTAGACCCCTAATCCATATATAGGTAAAACTACTGCAACTTGTTGTGATTGGTGCAGAGCTGCATCTCGCTGTGAAAACAGTGCTGTGGCAGGAAACAACAGCGTGGCAGGAAGGAAGTGACAGTGTGGCAGGAAATGGCGACGTGACGGTCCCCCTGCTCCAGTGTCCTGAGCTCTACCTTCCCAACAGGGTTCTGTGTCAGCGACTCCCAAGGCTCACCTCCGGATCGGAACCTGGGTTGCTCAACGGCATCAAGCTATGTCCCCTCTCATCCAGCCAGGACTCCACAGCTCCATGCAAAGAACTGTTAACAGCAGAGCACCAGATGCACTATAAGCTCAATCTCTGGTGTGCCCCAGGTCTTTTGTTTGTGCTTAGTATTTTCAGAAATTACACACCTCACTGGGAATTTAGATGAAGCCATCTTCTGACTGTGCTTACAGGTTTAGATATCTGCTTTCTGACCCCAACGTGGTCCATCTTTGTGTAGTCCCAACAAAGCAACAGAAACAACTTGAGATGAGAGCCACGACACAAAGCAGTATTACTGGCTATTCCTAATTCTTCCCAGTGTTTGTAATACAGTCATTCCTACAGACCTAGGTAAGTGTTCTATTGTGTTTGTTATTGTAGAGACTAATAATAAAAAATTATCGCCATCTCAAAGATCCTGTAGTGGACAGGCAAGAATTATTACTTCCCATTACAAAGGCATAGAGAGATTTGGCGACATCCCAAGATAACAGAGGAAACTTCTGTCAGAGTTTGGGACTGACACCTTTCAACATGTGGGAACACTCCGATCCTAGTCAGAGCCTGAATACCGAAGAGCACTGCTGGCAGTCTCTGAGGCTCAGCTTCTGATACAGCAAGGACTCCAATAAGTAGAGTAGCGGGGATAGCGTTCATCTCTCCTCGTTCCCAGCTGTGACCTGACATTGTTGTGGGTCTCTTGGAGCCACAGACATTAAAATTCATCACCTCCAGACAACAGAAAAGTAAACTGAAAAAAATGAGGTTGCTTGATTTGTGTGTGTATTCATTGCAGTCACTGTAGAAACAGATATTGCAAGATAAAGTGGAAATACGTAGGTCATTCAAAATGTGTTCTTCCCGGGTGTGGAGGAGTTCGGTTTTCTCTTTTCCTGCAGTGGGGAGATAGGGTAAAGACTGACACTGAGACAGAGAGGGAGGGACAGGTGATGAAAGAGAAGGAGAATGAAAGTGACTATGGTAACAAAGCCTTTGAATTAACAGCAGATGAAAAGAAACTTGAACTAATTCAAAGCTAAAATATATGGGGCTGTTTGTCTGTGATAAGCCAAAAGATACAGCACTAAGCAATTAAAGCTGAACATCACTTCTGCAGGCTGGACTACTCATTCATTTTGCAAAACAGCATGATAATGAAAGATGCACAGAAAGTAACCCAGATCAAGGCTGCTCCATAAGCAGTTTAACTTCTGTAATATTGCAAGCTTCATCTATGACAAAATGAACTCACTTCTTTTCAAGAGCCCAGTCCACACCACTGACCATGCTTCTTGGAGAACTAGGCCTAAATTTGCCCTTAGCTATCAAAGGCTAACAAGTATAAATAGTATCTAAGAAGTGAGCCAGAAAGAATCAGAGCAACGTAACTTCCTACACCTGTCAATAACATAACTGCAACCCATCCAGATGTAAAAAAAAATAGAACTTTTATTAAATCAGACGTGCAAACAGAGGGTCAAAACCAAATACCTGATGATCTAATTTGCTTTTTCTACCACTGTGCTGTTTCCGTTTTCAGCAGACTGATAGCTGCTCTAGAGGAGGCACGTTCCAACAGTGCACTCCCTCCTGGTCCCTTCTAAGCACCATTAGCCTGTTGAAGGGGTGGCTCGCCAGGCTTTCCACATGTACCTTGTACTGTCCTTCACACCTGGGTGAACAGGGCATAAAATGCTTCCATTCCAGTTTCAGAGCACTTCAAACATACTTGTCACCTCTTTATGCACTTCAGAATGATTAGGAAAAGTAGAAGGCAGAGGAGAACAAAAATTTCATAGCAGAATTTTTAATGGCAATTTTGTCTCAGTTCAGCAAAGTCAGAAACATTTAACCAATGTTGCTGGGAGCAAGATATAAAATGTTTGGGGGTTTGGATGATTTAAGAACCTTTCATTTAATTTTTTGACATTTCAAATATTGTGTAACGCGTTATGCCATGCCATGCCATGCTGCAATGAGTAAAATGTCAGATGACAGAATTTAAACAAAGCACTTCAGTCTTTCAACATTTGGGTAATTCCAGAAAGAATTTTTTTCTGGATTTTTTTCACAGAAAACAGTCTACCAATACTGTTGCTATTTGGAAAAAAAAGAATTCTGAAATACCAGATTTTTCTTTGCATGGCACTGCATTTCTGCTTTTGGGCTGCTTTTTATGGTGTAGAATTTGGTATGCTGAGTCTTAGTCTGTGTTATCACAAACACTAATAGACTGGTGCCAGCAAAAAAACCAAAACCTGTTCCATAAGCAGTTTGACTTCTGTGATACTGCAAGCTTCCCTCCCCTTCCCAGGCCCCATTTCTGGTATTCTCCCTCCACTGTCTGTTTTCTGTTTCCTTCCTGACCCTCTCTTGTGCTAGCATAAATGTCTTAAGTACATCAGATATCTACATTGGGTAAAAGTTCAGGGAAAAAAGGTATGCAAATCACATATACATACACATATATCAAGAGATCATTAACCTTTTGCGTGCTGAATTATAAACACCATGTAAAAGAGAGTCTGTCTTATCTTCTTCATTTTCTAAACGAACTCTGGTTTCCAGAGAGCATAAAACTTGATTGAGGCCATCTAAGCTACAGCAGCCACGTCATGTAAAGCAGAAGGAAAACTAATATGAAGTACAAACTGAATAACTTTATCAATATAGCATTTTGTGGCTGAAGTATTAATAGCTTTGCCAATACTCCTTGCTCTGTAGGACATGGTATAGGTCTTACAAGACAAACAGGGTGGTAAAGCTACAATTTTTCATCTAATTTACCTTTTGCCTGTTGTGGTCCTGTGTGGTGTTTTGTGAGAACTGTTAGTTACTACTGTTAGTAGTTGCCCTAGCAGCTTAGGGGCCATCTGCAGGCCGAAGTAGCACTGTGGTTGGAGTCATACAAGTAGAGGACAAAGCGATCGTTACTGCCCTGAGACCTTTATGGGTGTCTGCCAAAACTGAGATTACTATTCCTTTTATATAAACTTGCACCAATCCTTTGGAGTTATTGGTGCTGTGCAGATTTACACCACTTGAGGATTTGCCTCCTATTTTTTTAGATACATGGGATGTTGTAGCCTCCAGAACAGGCTGAAGGCAGCCTGTTCTCTTGCTAAGCTGCAGCTGCTCTGCTTGCAGCTCCAGCTGTCATCTGGAAGCTTGCCAGGCAGCTCCTTCACTCCGAGCTGCAGCTTCACGATGTGCTGCTCTTCACATACTGATATGAAGCAGTAAGACAGTCATTTTAATTCTCAAAGACAAAAATGTTTAAATGTTTTGCCTTGTCACCCTGCAGGTAAACCAGCATTGCACTGGTACAGCTTTCCAGCTGCTGCTCCTTGGGTTGTTGCTGCTCTCTCTCTCAGGCAAGTGGCATTGCTTGGCTACTGAAAGTTAAAGTGGGGTGTCTGAATGTGGGTGGGTGGCAGGGTGGGAAACGCTTGTGCCTGGGACATGCTGGTTCTGTTTCCTGCCTGCCAGGATAGGCTCTCTTCAGACAGACAGATTTTCATTTCAAACTTTACTACCTAGACACTGCCACCTTTATCTTCTTAGAAGGTCAAATCATCCGTGTGCAACAGCGAGCCCTGCAATGATGCCAAGGCTCACCCGCTGGCCTTGGCATGTTTTAGGTCCTGTCCACACTGTACTAGTGGGCTGAGCTTTCAGTTGCCTTCAAGCTCGGATTTAGTAATTGTTCACACCACAAAGTCCTTAGCTTGACTCCCAGTGACCACGTAGCCCTTCTGCAGGCTTTGCTTAACCATATGTGAGGCTAACCCTGTGCCTTGCCTCTTCCCCTCACCTCTTTGAATGTCACGTTTGGAACTTGCTGCTGTGATCTAGAGTGAAGCAAAGAAAGTCTCCCATGTGCTACCCCAGCTCCCAGCTCTTCAGTGATGTGTCCTCTCTCGATCTGATACAGAGCCAAGGCCCGTAGAGGGGCTGGTATCTAATGAGCTCTGCTCAGGGAACCCAACACAGAAAGTTGCATGGTGAGAGCTGGGTGGGGGAGAAAGAGACAGACAGCTCATGTGGCTGAGGCGAGGGAAATCAAGTCCGTAGTGTAGTCCTGTGCCAAAGAGATGATCTGAAAGGCTGACAACCTTTTTTTCTTGGTGTCATTTTGAAGCAAACCATTCTTTCAGGATGGAGGAAAAATACCAGCTCTGAGTTAGGCCTGGAAGCTTTTAACATTTGCCTAATTGTGAAGGAAAACACAAAAGCAGATTGTGGCTTTCAGTAAATATTATGAAAAGTTTTGTTAGTACCCCAAAACTCAGTTTAAAAAAGTGAAATAATTTAAGAATATCACAAGCCTTGAATTAACAACCATGCACAAAAATGACTCCCTGAAGAAGGTTTTAATTATGTTTTTACCTACTTTCAGAGAAGTATTTTTTACAGATGGCAGATCTCATGTCATTAGTAGGTGGACTACCAAGCTGGAGGATCATGTGCTTTCTAGTTTAACTTTGCTAGTTTAGCAAGTTATTTAAAAAAAGCAGTTTAGAGAGAAGATACTTGGTGATGCCAGAAATTATTGCCAAATGGAAAGAGGACTGTACTGTGTCATCCTGCAAGCTCCATTCACCTGATTGCCTCATGGGCAGTGGGGTGAGTGGTCCCTGAAGCAGGTCAGATGGGAATACCTTGTATAAACACAAAACCAGTGAAGTAAAGTAGGATTAGGTAAAGATTAACCAACACTGATGTATTGTACTGCATCGGTAACCTCTGAAGCTATAAATCCTCCACTTCTTTGGATACTGCATGCCAGGAAAACAATATGAACAATATGAAATATGAAACAATTTGAATTATTGGTGAGTCTTGACAAACCAGCTGACAACGGAAGGAGCAAAATAAGCATCTTTCAATGCCTGAAACGTTATTTTTAAGATAATAAATTGCGTGGAAGCTTTGCTAGGCCTGAAAGCTAGTCAAGGGCACAACAGCATCATAAGCCAGAGGTGGACCAGCTGAACAGAGGTGTTTCAAGGCTGCGTGGCTGCAGATTCTGTGTGATCAGGCCCACATGGGTACACCCGCTGGAACAAAGTTCCCTTCAATGCAGATGCTGCTCGGCCATATCAGGCCGCTTCATGGAGCAATTTATATGCGTTATAAATTTATATAAGCCTTAGTACTTTCTTTTAAGTCAGAATTTGTGTAGATAGAAAGCTGAACTCTGTTGCTCTGTGTTCTCTCCAGTAGCTATAAACTGCTTCTGCCTGACCAGAATCCACAAAGTAGAGAATGTGTTTATTCCGTGACAATTCCTACACCCGGTGTGGAACGGAAGTAAAAACTGGGCTTTTTGTGTTCACCTTTGTTGGAGACAACAGACATGCCCTTTTCATATTTGTTTCTTATGTGTCTACATTTTCCTAAAAATAACTATTCCACAAAATTTAGCTTTCTATTTGGTGTTAAAACTATGGAGATTCTCTGTTCACGTGGGCTGAGGGAAGGAAGACAAACACCACGTAACAGCAGGGGTATTAAGGAGGAGGAAAGTTAAAATAGTATCACTTCTTTACCATGACTCAGACTTAAATTCGTTTTAAGATGTGACAATCTTTACTTAGTTTGACTTTTAGAAATTAATCGAGCTCCACCACAATTAAGCAAGACAGTCAAGGGTGTGTTTTAACTTGGAAGCATGTGAGCGATCCTGTTGAAGTGAGAGTTTAGCAGGTACTTAAGTACCTGCCTAGACAGGGGATGTAATTAATGATCTAGATCAATATCATGGAATGACTTTTGACTTAGTGACTGATACCAGAATTGCATCAGATTGCAAATTCAGCTTGACTTAGAATGTGACTGTGCACTGCCATATCCCTGGGATAGCTCTTATTTTAAACCTGGATGTGATAGTCACACTTTTTCCTCCCATTCTGCAGAATAGTAAAAGGTGTTTAATGTATCTCTCATTCAGTCTCACTAAACAGTGGCACAAGTAGACTGCCGGTGCTTCTTGTAGCATCCTACAAACTTTTTGTCAGAACTGTTTGTCCTTGTAATGACTTTTCCACCTTTGACTTGTGCCAAAGAAGGAAATATGAATAATGAGTATTTGTTCAAACAGCAGGAATGTGGCAAAAGCAGTTCGAGCTATGCTATGAGGATGTTGGATTTGCCGCTTAATCTAAATGAATCTAAATGTAAATAAAACTTAATATTCAGAGTTTGCCCTATTTTGGAGCAGTAGAGGCACATCATTAAAAAAATTTCTGACATGTCAGTGAGCAATGAATTACCATGCAGTGCAGCACTGTGAAGACATAACAAGCAACTCCCTGCTGGTGTAATGTGCCAGCACATGGAAGATGATACATAGAATGAGACAAGGAATAGCTCTGTAGGGAATAAGATACTGCAGGCCTAATCCTGTGGTGGTGTAAGAGGCATACATCTCCACTGCATGAAGTGGACTTCAGCTGCTTTACAGTAGTCTGGGTGCCGGCTCGTTCTCATTAGTGAACAGCGATCGTGTTTTCTCTGTTATATCTTTTTCCTCTCCAGCTTAATACAATTACTTCGTCTGCTATGTTGAGGTTTCTCCATTGCCAGCCATCTGCTGCCAAGTCTCATCTTTCCACTTAGACCGGTGTTCTGCCCTTCTGCTCCCTGTTCTTCCATGCTGAAACTTGACAAGCCATTCTCTGCTTTAATTGGGAATGTACCTTGACAGTGCTTTCCAGCTGGTGGTCCTCAACAACTTGTCAAGGGACTACAGAAAATTGCTACCTGTTCAGAAGGCTTAAATTTACTATACAGGGATCTGTACTTTCACTGGAAAAATAGAGACTCTGCAAATTGATAAAGGTTTAATGTCAGAGTCCTAGTGGTTGACTTCTGCAGCTTTAATGAGATGACAGCAATGCATGGCAGGAGGGCAGGAAACAAGCATAATTTGAAACAGGACATGTGCAGATTGGTACAAGGAGAAACTGTACCACCATGAAGGAGAGCCAGGCAGTGGAGCAAGCTGCTCAGAGAGGTTGTGCTGTAGGACAGTTGTAGAATTTCAGAGTGTGACTGGACAAAGCACTGTTCACCCTGGTCTGATCTCATGGCTGACATTGCTTTGAGCAGGAGTTTGGACTACAGATCTCCCATGGTCCCTTCCAACCTAGATTATCCCAAGATTCCATGACCTTTGTGGAAATTCCGTTTAGTCTGTCTTTAACATCTTGGTGATATTTCTGTGTTAAAAAGCAGAGATATGTATATATATGCACACATACATATGATATTTTTTTTTTTAGCAAGTGTCACACTAGTACAAGCCTTTCAGCTGCTTGGTGTATTGGCTGCTCTAATCGCAACAGTATATCTAGCTGAACTATTTCTTACTGTAATTGTATTGATGGTATATTGTCTAACTGCTAGAGGCATTGGAGTTGAATCTGAGTTACACTGTTGGTGCCTGTTGCCTTTTATTGCGCCCAGTTTCCATATTTGACTAAAAAAGATACAAATGTTATTTCATGTAGATTCTACTTGAATAATGGCAATTAAAAAAAAAAAAACACAAACAGAAATTACTGATTTATTGTCCCAACATCCCCTGGAAGTTTTGGTAATTAGCTGCAAGCAAGCACTAAGTTAGTAGGTGCAGTTTTCAGTAGATGTTCTTTCTTTAACAGGACTCCTGCATTGCCTGTGCTTGCATGTACAGTTATTGCTTAGCTGATGTGTTTACTACCCATGCATGTTTGCAAAATCATAATTAAATGCAGAACATATGCTATTGTTTTGTATGTGGCCTCTCTGGGAGGGCATTTATCAATGGGTGTTTTTGTCTCAGTCCTGGGGTTATTCTAGTGCAATGGAAGACACCCAGATCAACAACTGTTTGCAAAATTGTGGCTCTGAGCAGTGCCAGCCCACAAGGGAATTTGCAAACCTGCCTGTATAGTCCCTGACAAGTGAGTAGTGGCAGGCAGAAGGGTTACTGGAGTTCACCAAAGGCCTGCAGAAAGCATGGATTACTCAATTCTCAGAGAGGTTTTGCTGCCAAATGAACAGGAGAACACTAGGATGAATAGCTGTTATCTGCATTTAGAGGATGCCTTCCAAGTGAGATAGAAGGTTTTCTGCCTTACAGGATTATCTGGCTGTTTATCGTGTCACGTGAAACGGCCATCCTCTGGCTGTTATAAAACACGGGCTGTCAACATAAAGGCCTCAGGATGGTTTCATAAAGTCAGAGGTGCCATTTCTGTAGCTCCACAGAAGGTGGCAGAGGTCTTAGCCAAAATCTTTATTTATTAGGTTTACGTATTATTTAGGTTCACTGATACAAGAGTTGTTCTGAAAGAAATTAAAGGCTTCTGACTCTAACCAAATCCCATTTGCAAGGTTGTACACAGAATTTCTGTTGTTGTCTACTGGGAAACTTTCTTTTCTATTTATGCTAACAGTAATCACAGAGACATGGTTTCTCTCCTTTTCTTGAGCCTATTGTAATACAAACAATGTATGATGGGTGTTCCTGGGGATAAGTAATGCTAAATCCAACTTGATGGGAAGTAACAGTTTACCAAAGTTGATGTCAAATATTTGACTTTTGGCTCAGATGTTCAGTTAGTGTACACTTGGATAGCTTCTTTGGTCCTTCATGGTTTCATCACTAATTTTTGTGGGGGTGGAGCATGACAGATGTGGCAGAGAAGTCAGCATGACTCACCCACCTGTCTTTATCTGTACTTATTGTACATGCTTGTTACTTTAGAATGTACCTTCCTTGGCCTTTACTTCCATTTACCATGTTGCCCTGTCCTATACTAGCGTTGCTATTTTTTGTAAATCTTTCTCTGGGAAGAGCTCAGGAGAAAATAAGAATTTAGAAGTTGTCTTGAATTTAACAACTTCTTGGTTGGATGAAAAATATATATCACAGGCGAGATTTTGGGATAACGCATTGCAGCATGAGTTTACTGACTTAGTCTGAGGCAGGAATGGACAAAGATTGTTTTCCCCTTTTCTGTAATTTACCACCTGTAGTAACTGAAGCTCAGCTGATTTCACTGCTTCCTGTTTTACCAGGCTACATGACATCATGCACACATCGCTTTCCGTCAAACGAAGAACACTTCCTTATTCTTCTACTTCCTCTTCCTAATGCCATCCACAGATAACCCCCTGCTACAAGACTGGTACCACTGTTGCTTACTACATACTACTGTTACAGCTAAAGAAAGCCCTCTGCCTAATTACTACCTGTAGCTCCAGCATAATGTTTGTATTGCTCTGTTGACTTTAAAAGGCAGATTAACTCAAGAGTGACTTGGGCCAGTTTCCCGACCCATTGTCATATATTCTGGTTTGCTTTCTTAGTTGACCCTGCTCTGAAGAGGATGTTGGACTCAAGAGCTCCTGAGGTCCCTTCCAATCTGAATTATTCTGTTATTACGTTGACTGAAAGATGTCCTCACACTTCAGAAGATAATCTTCCTTTTGTGCTCACTCTATAGGGGAACAGAATCACTAACATAAGTAAAAGAAGTGTGAGATGGCAAGCATGAAATTCAGTTTGCATTGTACTGAATAATAGTGCCATGGGTTGGTTTGCTTTTTTTTAATGTGGAGTATTCTCTGTTTTCAATGGTATTGTCTAGAGTGGAAAGACATTTCTTGGGGAAATGTTCAGTGCTTCCCGAGAGTTCCAATTCTAGTATCACTTGAGATTAGCAGGTTGACAGGTTCTTACTGTCTTTGAAGGTTTGCATTTGCCTAGGGAGAATATGTCTTTTTTCCCCCACCCTTTGCTGATGCAGAAATCACGGGGAGCTGAAGTGTATTATATCTCATGGCACAGCTAGTTGTTATTGTTAGACACTAAATCATTTCTTTGGAGTTTTATTCCCCCTTAACTACAGGCATTAATGACACAGCTAGCATTTTTCAAAAGAAAGAGTAAGATCATGAGACTAATCAAGGGTGCCAGTAAGGCTTTAACATGAAATCACTGATGTCCTCTACAAATGCCTATAATGCCTTGACTCACGTTGCTTATGTTAAAAAAGAAACTTCAGACAAATTTTGTGCAAATTATAAACTATAAAATGAAGAAAACATTTCTTCAAAGCTATACTGCTTTTGATAATAGATTTAAGATTAAAGTAATACAACTATCAAATGAAACTCGTGTCAGCAGGTTAACACCAGCACTGGCTTGGAATAAAAATTCTGTCCAGCATTAAGCTATTCTATGAACAGAGCATATCAATCTGTATAAATCCCAGGAAGGAATTCAAGGAAGAGTCCAGTGACTCCAAAATCCTGACTACAGTATTTTACTAAAGGCAGTCAATTTAAAGGGTCAAATAAAGAAACCAAAATATTTTTTTTGTCTGAACTGCAGCATTACAGTAGTTGCAAAGCCTCCTTGTAAGCTGTGTGGTCTCATACACAGGTTAATGTTTCCTCACTCATTCTCTCTGTAGTTTAGGCCATCATGGATGCTCTGGCAAATGAAGTTTGGCAGCTGTTGGCTGACAGTTTATAGCTGAATAGTTTTTACTTTATCAGGTTACTCAGACAGAGAACAGAAAACATGCTTTACTGAGTACCTGCACGAGGCTGCTTAGGACTGTAGAGCTTCTTTTGTAGAGCTTCTTCTCCTTGCATATTTTTTTACACTATTTAGATGCACATACGACAAGTTATATTTTTATACCACTTATGCCTCTGTTGGGAAATTAAAAACCTAAACAGGTTGTAGAGGTGATCATGCTGAAGATCCTCCATGGCTTCCACCTTTGGCCCAATTATCATGAGGTGTTTTCAATTTGGCAGTGTCAGCATCACTGTACAGAATAAAGCCTCCACTCCCTTCTCAGTCTGAACCTAAAAAGTACAAAAGTCAGCTTTCTGAGAAATCTCTCTCCCTCTCCAGCTTCCTCGTGACTATCTGCCTATAAGTGTAAACATCTTATAGGCAGATAGCACAGTTCTCTTACGGAAAAGGAGCTGGCTCTGCACTCGAGGGAGTCAAGAGTATTGCTCAATGTTACTGCCTGCTTGTAGCCTCCCTTTTGGCTTTCTTCAGGTATAACAAGAGGCAGGCACATTTGTTTGCTGACGCTGCAGCTTCCTGTTTCTGAGGTAGTAAGTCTGAAGGTCTGGAAATGCCCCTTACCCTTGATCTTCACTGCCTCTGCCTTGCATACCTGCTCCACAGCCCTCTGTGGTGCGCCAGACCTCCAGAGCAGCTGGCTGGTCCATCACAAGTTATTTTCAACTCGGCGGAGTCAGCATCTGCACAACAAATGAATCCACACCCTCCTCTCCTTCCTCACTGTGGATGTGTAAGTGCTAGATAAGTCTGCTTTTTGAGAAAGCAGTGTGAACATCCTATGGGCAGATGGCACTGTTCTCCTTGCCAGCTAGACCATTTGGTAGACTTTATATTTAGGGACTTCAGCCACAAGGCAATCAACTCATCTTTACAGTTTCATCCCAGTAGAAATAAGCAGCTGGACAGCCAGTGGTTAGTTGTAGTAACTGTAGCCAGTAGTATTACCTGGATTTTCTTAGAAAATCATACTTAGAATATGGAAAGTTTATTTAAGGCCTGCATTATCCTGCACATTTTTTTCTCTCATATCATGCTGCAGAGCTGTAGGTTAGCAAAACCATCACAGAAATAGATGTATTAAAATGTTCAGCATGTGTTGACTCGCAAATCCCAACTACTTTTGCTCATTAATTGTCTCATAATAATCGGAAAATAGGGTTGCACCATTTATCCACAACACTCTAGACAGACATTGAGGTCAGGGGGAAACACTCGCCTCAAAGGGAGAATATCCACCAGAAAGCCTAAGAGCTGGTGGTACAGTCCATGGACCATTGTAAATATGCAGGCAAGTAGGGTTCCTCTTTCCTGTATGACTCAGATGATCTGCATGGAGACAAGGAATGCAATGCCAGGGAAAGGCCCATCCAAAGTATTCTCTTGCAGACTGGGCAGACAAATACAACTATTGTGGACAGTTCTGTCACGGTAGTTTATGGGATTTGGATTTCTTTTCATACACAGGAGGTTTGAAAAATATTTGCTGAATTCATTTTAATCTGTATATATATATTTTCAGTATTGCATCAGGAAGAGATTTATTTAAAAAATCTAACTCACTAAACATGGGCTTATCAGGCTGAGAATTCAGAGATGCTCTTTCTGTGTTTCTCTCCAGTTTGGGATTCAAATAGTGAAAAGCAGATCAAAAATAGAACAGACACCTCCTGAGTACCCTTCCTAACTGTCAAATGAAATTCAGGTCATAATGTGGAGAGTGAAAGAGATTGTGGGGTTTTGCATTTGTAAGTTATTAAAGTGCTAATAAATCAGAGAATCCACAGCAAAGACTGCATGTTGACTATCTGGATGGAGAAACTACACTCCAGATCAGGATCTAGATCTTTTTGAAAACTTCTGAAAGTAGTTGACAGCCAGAACAGTTCTGGCAGGAACTTAAAGATCAGTGGTACCCCGAGAAATTCTGTTAGATGGAAATGGGATTTGGAATGGAATGGGAATAGCAAGGTTGGATATTACTTTCTTGTCAACTGTCTTCTGAAAAGTTCATCAGAGACTCTGGAGTCACCTTATGTTGTTTGGATAACACTTCATCTTAGCCCTTTCTTTTCCAAGGCTCCATGCAAGGAGTACAACACAGCCCTTGTTATATTCATGTAAGTCTCGAACACTTAAAAAAATGCCTGTACTCAGGAAACAGAAGATTGAAAAGTGCTGAAATCCAGGGCCCTCCAGTAACTTTTGCTCCTAAGATGCTTATGTCTTTTTCAAGTTTTTATTCTTGGGACTAGAAAGGTGAACAAGGATGGGTTAACTGCTTGTGCTTGTATACATTAAATTGAGGTGGTTTTCTAAACAGATACAAAAATGTGAACACGTGATGCTGTCTTATTTAGATCCTATTTCTTGAATCAAAATAATTAGTTCCAGAAGCAGCAGAATTCATAAATCCTGGTTTCTTTGTATATACATTTTATAGTTGCTTGATTTTTTAACACTTATATCAAAGCTGCTTTGTCAACTCACCCCTTATCAGACACCAGTAAATGGACTGCAGAGTGAGTTTTTCTGGTCACTTAAGCATGGGCCTGACTAGAGCTTTGCAGTAGTTGGGGCACCAGTAGCATCTCTGTCCCATGTGTCTCCTTTGCTGTTAATCAGTGTTTAGTGCAGCCTTTCTCTTAGTGAGCATGCTGACAGAGTCACTCTGACACCTCTTGACATATTTTCATAAAATGTGAAGGAATTCTGTATCTTTGTGATTGCTGTCTCTGTCAAAATTGACAGTAATTGGGGTATGATTCAGAAGTTATTAATGAAAACACATACATCTGCAGGATGTGACTGTTGAAATTCAGTTTCCCATAGGACACCACGAGGATGCATAGACCAACAGATGGGCAAACAGGGTTTTCTACTCTGAATTGGCATGCTTTGCATGTGGGCACACCTCCAGCCTCAACCCAGGATTTCGCTGTCTTTCCAGGGCTCCACGTCCATGCCTTGAGCTGTTCCTAGTAAACTAAGCAGTTTGCTCTGGACTGAGTGCTGTTAAAACTCACCAGTCCTTTCCCCACTGCTTTGCACTCCTGCCTGTCTGCAGCCTCTTTGGTCACAACTCTGCTGCTGCTTCTAGAAGGAAAACTCTTGGAAGTCCTTGGTATCCGTGGGTATGTACCTCCAAGCAGAACAGGCACACTGGACTCAGTCTGCAGACAGCGTCCTCACAGAGCTGTCATTATGCCCGTGCAGCAGGTATGCTGTCAAAGATATTGGGCAAGAATGTAAGGAAAGGGACGGGCGTCTGGAACGAATTTGGTTGTAGTAAGATTTCAGATAATTATTAAGTATAAGGTATCTCCTTAGCCCACATGTGAATGAATATTTACACCCCCAAAATGTGATTACATCCTTCATTCATTTCCTAGTTCAGGTGGAATAGGTGATGCAGCTGGGAGAAGGCATATGTTGAGAGAAGATCTAGTCGCCTCTGTTTCAGGCAGATGCCAGGAACTCCTCATCAGTGTTTATACAACTCACCATTCCTGTCTCCTGCTCCTCATAAACATGGATAATAATAGGTATAGCACACATCTCATTGGGATTCCTATGGAGAGCAATTAAAACTTTGAAGATATAAATGTTTAGCATTGTTTATAGTCCAGGTGGAAACAGGAAATGCCAGAAATTACGTAAACTCTCTAGGTATGAATAAGCTCCATGTAAGCATCTGCTTCTCTTCTTGGTTATTTTTTTGGCGGTACCTTGCGTAACAAGGCTCTGATTCTGTGTGGGGATCAATGGGGTCTGCCTGATTATAAATGACGTCAAACGATAATCATCTGAACTGCTGGCATTTGCTTTGTATCCATCCACCCATCCATAGCCAGGGCTGTAGTTCCGCCTTTCCTTGGCACTGTCCTCATAGTGTGGAAAGAGGGAGAGGGACTCTTTCTTTGGACATCACATTTGTTATTTCCTTCTTGTATGCTCTAAGGAAAAGTAAATATAACCCAGACAAAGTACACATTTTCTGTCAAGGGAGAACATCAAAACACAGTGGCAAAATGAGCACTTTTCTGTGGTCCTCACAACAAGGGAAAAGATATGCTGATGTTCGTCTGCTGGTGGAGCATTGTCATAGGGAGAGGCACTAAAAAGACATGTGATACAAAAACTGTAGGAATTGGTGAGTGTTTGCCAGGACTGGATGACGTATGCCTGGGAGTTCCTAAGAAACCAAGGATTAAAATAGTTATGCTGATGATAAAAATTACGCTTTTTATCATTCAGAACAGCTGCTTGGCTGGAGAGTCACCCACATTATAGTACTCTTGTGAGAAAAACTGTTAGAAGGAAATATTCTGAAGCAAATCATTAGAGGTGGAATTACATAGCATGGTGATGTGAACAGTATAATAGGGGTTGAAATAGTCCTGCCTTTATAAATCATGTTTCTGAAGTAAATTCCTTAGGAAGACTAGTGGAGCAGATTCTTGGCTGCTAGGTTCCCAGCCGCTATAAAACACCGGAGTCCCCTGACTTCACTGATATACGGCCAAGCTATATAGGCCAAGGGGGGGATGAAACAAACCATTCATAATAAAGAAGTGAAGTTTTCTAAATAGCTTTTTTGAAGTGCCTTGTTAGAAGCTATTAAGAAAGGCTGAAATTCACAGGCCAAGAAAGGTTTGAGAAGGATTAAAAATTGGTTACTAGTCAGAGAATATAGGTCCCTTTCTCATTAAAGCAGCCAGACCTGCTGAGAACACAGAATTCTTTAAGATAACCAAGACTAGAGGAGACTAGGAAAGTTCTAGAAATATTAGGTAATAATATAGTATAATACTAGGGTCTTAAAGGGAAGCGGTGAGTGGAAACATGTCCAAAATCAAGTCAGCAAGCGAACCCTATCCTTGCCCACCATGCCTCCCCAGGTGCCTCTGCACAATAGGCATGAGGCTTTAGCTGTGGAGGACCAGTCAGTGGATGATGCAGGTGTCAATCCATCTACACCAGAGTAGTTGCAGAAAACAGAAAGTCTATTGGACCTGACAAGATGCCTCCTAGCGTCCTGAGGGAACTGGCTGATGTCATTGCCAAGCCACTCTCCATGACACTTGAAAGGTCATGGCAGTCAGGTGAAGTCCCTGGTGACTGGAGAAAGGGAAACATTGTGCTCATGTTCAAAAATGGTAGAAAAGAGGACCCGGGGAACTACCGACCTGTCAGCCTCAACTGTGCGTGAAAAGATCATGGAACAGGTCCTCCAAAAAGCTATGCTAAGGCATGTAGGGGACAGGGAAGTGATTCGAGACAGCCAGCATGGCTTCACCAAGGGCAAGTCCTGCCTGACCAACCTAGTGGCTTTCTATGATGGAGTGACTGCATCAGCTGACAAAGGAAAAGCAATGCATGTCATCTATCTGGACTTCTGTAAAGCCTTCCACACAATCCCTCACAACACCTTTCTCTCTAAACTGGAGAAATATGCATTTGAAGGGTGGACTGTTCGGAGGCTAAGGAATTGGTTGGAAGGTCGCAGTCAGAGAGTAGTGGTCAACAGCTCAATGTCCAAATGGGCGCCGGTGACAATTTGTGTCCCTCAGGGGTCCGTACTGGTACCAGTGCTCTTTAACATCTTCATCAATGACTTAGACAGCAATATCGAGTGCACCCTCAGCAAGTTTACAGATGACACCAAGCTGAGTCATGCAGTTGACACACCAGGAGGACAGGATGCCATCCAGAGGGACCTGGACAAGCTCAAGAACTGGGTGTGTGTGAACCTCATGAGGTTCAACAAAGCCAAGTGCAAAGTCCTGCACCTGGGCCAGGGCAACCCTCACTACCAATACAGGCTGGGGGATGAAGGGATTGAGAGCAGCCCTGCCAAGAAGGACTTGGGGGTACTGGTCGATGAGAAGCTGGAAATGACCCAGCAATGTGAGCTTGCAGCCCAGAAGGCCAACTGTATACTGGGCTGCATCAAGAGAAGTGTGGCCAGCAGGTCGAGGGAGGTGATTCTGTCCCTCTGCTCTGGTGAGACCCCACCTGGAGTCCTACGTCCAGCTCTGGAGCCCTCAGCACAGGAAAGACATGGACCTGTTGGAGCGGGTCCAGAGGAGGCCACAAAGATGATCTGAGCATTGGAACACCTCTCCTGTGAGGACAGGCTGAGAGAGTTGGGGCTGTTCAGCCTGGAGAAGAGAAGGCTGTGGGGAGACCTTATAGCAGCCTTCCAGTACCTGAAGGGGACCTATAGGAAAGATGGGCAAAATATTTTTAGCAGGGCTTGTGACAGGACAAGGAGCAATGGCTTTAAACTAAGGGAGGGTAGGTTTAGACTGGCTATAAGGAAGAAATTTTTTACCATGAGAGTGGTGAAACACTGGAACAGGTTGCCCAGAGAGGCAGTGGAGGCCCCATCCCTGGAAACATTCAAGGCCAGGCTGGATGGGGCTCTGAGCAACCTGATCTAGATGAAGATATCCCTGCTCACTGCAAGGGGCCTGGGCTAGATGACCCCTAAACGTCCCTTCCAACCCACAGCATTCTGTGATGCTATGATTCTGTATTTCTTTCCCTTCCCATCTGTCCCCTTCCTACTGCTGACTGTACACTCCTGCAGTTTCCCCTTGTGCCAGCGCAGGCAGCCACACAGACTGACTTGGCTCAATATGAAAAGAGAGAACTACTCCAGCAGCAAAATGCAAATATAAATGGAGTGGACACGCTCTGACTAAGGCTAGAAGGAAAGTGACCACAAGCAGCAGTAAAAGCAACCTATACATTACCTCTGGCTGCAAGCAGAAATGGAATGGCTCTCAGAAGAAACCTTCTGTGAGGACATCTTCTGTTGGTCCAAGGTGAGAGCAGAGTGACATGGAGAATTTTCTTTGAGAGTCATGTCTGCAGATACAAATTATTCCACAAGCTACCTGGCTGAGATCTGCCAGCTTGTAACAGATAGGTTAAGCTGTGGATGAATACCAGAGGTGCTTCCTCCCCTCTCCTTTGCTTTGAAAGAGCCACGATTTCCCTGTTAGTTTGTATGTTCAAACTGCTTCAGAACTGCAGCTTCTTACGTGCTTATGGCTTGTAGCAGTAGCAATAATCAGAATGCACCCACAGCTACCAACCCGAGCCGGGTGGTAGCCCTGTTTAACCATGGCAGGCAGGCACCATCACAGGCACATAGCTCTGGCCACACAGCTCCCCTGTCTCATGCACAACTGGCGAAAACCATGCTTTTGTTTTAAACATGCTTTTATCACAGACAACTCCTGCAAGTTTGCACGGAGCCCTTGACACTGATTTCTGAATACCAATTATTGAATGGCAAATGGATGTTCATGTTTGAAGTAAGGGTGACCCAGACCTGCTTGTTAATCAGCAGGCAGGCAAGAAACAAATATCGCTGCTTGTCGTTTTATTTGTGGGATGGGAATTTTGCAAGCACTGAAACTAACAGACAGTGCTAAGTCATTCTCCAAAGACAACATTGATAAAAACAGCAAGTGACACAGGATGAAAGCTCCCATCCTTTCCTAGGCACTAAAAGATTAGCCAGCAGCTAACAGGGAAGTAGAGCATCTTCCTCTGTATTGTCGGCTTTTATTATGGGTCATGCCCTGAGTCATCCTGTTTAGAACAAAACAATTGACAGACAAAAGAGATGTCTTCTTTCTGCTGGTGTGCCACCCTTTCAGGATCCCAAACCCTTTCATTATAATGAGTACGTTGTTCAAAATCTCAGTTCTCTCACTTTAATTAAGTACTTCCTGACAATAGGAGGCAAACTTATCACAGAATCACAGAATCACAGAATAGTAGGGGTTGGAAGGGACCTCTGTGGGTCATCTAGACCAACCCTCCTGCCGAAGCAGGGTCACCTACAGCAGGCTGCACAGGACCTTGTCCAGGCGGGTCTTGAATATCTCCAGAG
>Ga0065711_1028189_pt1 | contig 43069 bp, 23 predicted proteins | sample Hoacrofraction12_FD_59098 | JGI IMG/M metagenome (GOLD analysis project Ga0065711, IMG submission 59098) | Hoatzin crop microbial communities from Cojedes, Venezuela - Epithelial fraction 12 v2 (version 2) | ecosystem: Host-associated > Birds > Digestive system > Esophagus > Crop | place... | reverse complement strand
CTACCTCTCTGAGGCTTTTCTAGTTGATGCAGCATTTGGGGCACGGCAGATAGCACTGTTTACCAAGCAGATTTCCCAGAAGACCTCCATATAACTGTCTTTCCCCACAGCTGCCTATAACCACTACTAACCAACCTTTTCTGCATCTTGGGAGGTACAATGACAGCTGCCAGGCAGTATGAAAAATTCTACTGTGGTTACAACAGCAGAGCTATTGGTACAGTCTGAAGGAGCTACTAGCCCCTTGTCTCCCCCCAAAACCACCCAAAACTGCTTGTCAATAAATAAATAAATAGGCCTAATACCAGGTCTTTTAGGGTTTACTCACTGGCACTAACACTGATTGCTGTATGCACAATAGATCTGGGAAGACCCTGCCTTTGGTAGTCTCCTTCCATCTCAGCCTCTCCAACCACCTCGCTCTGCTCCTGCTGCTTTAGGAGTCTGCTGGGTTGGAGAGGCTGTAGTGAGTCAGTGGGAAAAGTGAAGCTTTGCGTGACTGGCAGTGCTGCAGCTGGGATGTTTGTGCCCACATGAAGGGAGCAGAGCTGCTCTTCCCCTGCCTGCTTTCTCTGAACTCCTGGTGACTCAGTGGAAAGGGTCCTAGATAATAACTGGGAAGGTGGTGGAGGACTGTGTGACGGGAGCTGCTCAGAGCAGCCCTGAGGACAGGGAGCAGCAGGTATAGAGCACAAGGCAAGCGGAGCAGAGGACGGCTCAGAGGTTCCTTAGTGTTAGCAACAGTTGTGCCTCCTGTGGCAACCAAGTCAGAGATGCTGGAGGAATCTTGTCCTAGCTGACTATAGGCAGAGTTGGCTTGGCTCAGAAAAAATAGGCAAAACCAGGGTGGTTCTTGAGCTGCTGACACATGTCTAGAGCTTTGTTAGCACAGAGGCTTCTGAGCAATCCAGATCTCCCTGCAATGGCTCCGCCACCACCCACGCTGTGGTGTGTCTCTGGTGCCATCGTCATCTCTTATCTGTGAACCAGATCCCGGAGGGCCTCTGCCCTTGGCTCTCCTGGTTTGTTGGCCCTTGGCCACATACGGGTTTCCGTGTGTGGCTTACTGGCTCTGGAAGGCTTTTTGATCTCCCCTGAAGCTGTTTAAACTCTCAGGGAGGGAATCCAAGGGTTGAAGGAGTGGCTTCTAGGGTTTTTTTTTTTTGTTTTTTTTTCTTTCCACGTGTGTTTTGTAATGTTTTTTAAATGTCAACTTCAGGTCTCCAGTCTTGGGACAGACATGTGCGTGGAGGGGACAAGATCTCAGTGTTCTCATTCATCTCTGACCCATCTGTGACAAGCACAGGACAGATGTGCTGCTTCCTACTGCAGATTTTTGCTTCTTTTGGCAAGGAAAGGGCTCCCTGCCCACCCCCTCCCTCCCTGCCATTGCTTGTTCCCTCTGCAGGGGATGCGAGCTGGGAAGCCTACCTTCCACCTTGGAGACAAACCCGAGGCTGCGCTTCAGGTCAGAGCAGATGGAGTGGAGGCACCAGCGGAACTTGGCATCGCAGCGGTATTTGTTTGCCCCACAGGTGTCATAACAAATGTCCAGCTGGTTACAGCACTTGGTCATGGCGGGGATGCCCAAATCTAGCTGGGGAAAGAGAGAAAAATAAGTGTTGCTTGGCTGTGTGCTGGACTCAGGCTCAAACAGTTGCAGCTGGGTCCTCTTCCAGAAGCTCCCCCAATAGCTGGGGCAGCAGGAGGGAGACGAGCTTCTCCCTCGCTATCTAAGGAAAGCAGCGACAGCAGTGTGGGTCCAATGCAGGGTAGGCCATGTTGCCTTGTCTCCTCTCTGTCGCGGGGGGTTAACCTCTGGTGTAGAGTGGGGAACAGTCCCTCCATGACCATTAGCTAGCTCTCATTTCTCAGAGCTCATCGGAGAGCCTCCTGTCCTTGCCAGCAGTGGCAAAGGCCCCTTTTCTCCTTCCTCCTTTTCCTGCAACCTGACAAGTCCTGCTTCTTGGCCTAATAAGTCTGCTCTAAGTGTTATTAATGCCGTACTTCTCAGAGGTGCACTTGTGAGGCCAAGAACAAATAGAGCTTGGTCAGAGGAGTTCTGCTCGCTTGGAAGTAAACAGCAAGCTTAGCTAATAACCATGGGGGTGCTGGGGTAGAAGGCCTGCCTCCTGGAGAGGCTGGACTTGTTAGCTTGTTATAAATTCTTCCTCTTTTTGGCCTTCCTCATGTAATATTTAGGAGATGAGTTGCTTCTTCGTTGCGCTTAGTGCTCATGACGGCCTGCATAAGGAGGAGGTACCGCAGAAATGCCCACAAGGTGTACAGTGAAATGTAGTTTAAGGAACTAATCTAACATGAAAAATGGGCTGTAAAGGGAGGGTTTTTCAGAGCAGGAATCTGCCTAATTGCTGCAGACTTCATGGGCAGCAGTAATGCATGAGCTAAGTAGCAGTTCCTGCTCTTAGAGCCTCCTGGGAGTGCTTTTCCTGGTGATTCCAATATGATTTCATTAATTGCCTTTAAAGTGGTGAATGGGTGCAGCATTAAAGCCTGTCGGTTGATTTCAGTGCTCAGCAAGGGCAAAAAGCATGGGAGGGGACGAAGGGCCAAGTATGCAGAATACACTCAAGTGTTGCTGTTTGCACATTATGCTATGCCACTGTGTTGAACGTGTTCCCTGTCATAAGGGCACAGGATTGATCAGGGCTTTGATAAAAATACGTTTCTCCACACTGGTGCTCTGCTTGGTCAGGTACCCCTTTTCTTCTTCTAGTGCTAATCTGCTTGGGAAGCTTTCTCTTTTCTCTTTCTCAGGACCTACTGAAACAACCAGAGCAACAGGCCAGTCCTTCGTAAATATAACTCCTGTCTATGTGACTCCTTTTCCGCTGCCACCAGCAGCTGAGATCTTAATGTTTCCCAGACTGACATGTTTGCCTTGCTTGGCATCAGCAGGCAGCCATGTCTTTTGGCAGTCCCAGGCAGATAGCTTGTCCCTTAACACAAGTGATATTTCCTCCCTTTTCCAGAGCTCTGGCTTCAGCTGTGAAGGGAACCCATCACACAGTCAGTGCATAGCACAGCTAAGCCTTTTCCCTCCCCAGTATTATTAGCTGGTTACTGTGATTAGAGAGTCACATCATTTGGGGATTGTGGATGTGGCAGTACATACACTTTGAGGTACCTTGAGCCCCAGAAAATGGGAGCTACAGCCGTTCGGTTCCTGGGGTTTGTAGTGAGGTCGCGGCATTGGAGCCTTCCCTGAGAGAGAAAGGAAAAATGTTAGCAAAGCCAGTCTTCCCAAGAGTAGCACAAAGAAGCAGGGAGTGCCAGGCAGCTCCCCTTCCATCTGTATCCCCAAACACTTCATTCTCTTACAGGAGACCCAGAGACTGAAGGACAGGTACTAGAGCTGTCTAAGACACTGGCCCTGCTCCCAGATCAGTCCTGTCAAGGCTCTGCAGCCTGGCTTAGCTTGCACCGCCTCTGGCATGGCTACTGGCGCACTGTGTTGTGTGTGAACTGGGTCCCCAATGCCTCTCAAATGTTTAAGCCGATCTGAGTCCAGTCCCTGGGTCTGGGACTCTCCCCAGCTCTTACAAATGGACAAGTCCCCCTTTGCAGCGTGGGGATTTGCAGTTGAGCAGCCCTCCATGCTGGAGCTAGAGCCTCAGACCTCCCAAATCTCCTAGGAGCTTGTTCAGGTGCTTCCTGAGAGCTCTGCACAGCTGGGATCACCCAGCTGTGTTTTTAACTCCTGCATGAAACTGCCCGCTAAACTACTAACTTAGCAAGGGGATTTCTTTCAATCCTCAGTTTATTCTCAGAGTGTCGGTGAGCTATGGATCTCCACAAAATTGTGCTAGACCTTCCATGTCGGATCTTGCGCTGAGCAGAAGGTCTGTTCTGTTTTCTGTGTGTGGTGACACACTGTCACGTTTTGCAAATAGTTTCTATCCCTTTATCTCTGCCTGCCCATAATAGGCTTCGTAATATGCATAGAGGAGCAAGAATTTCCTCCGTGGATAATTATTTACTCAATGTAGAAAGAGTCCAGCAGAAAATTGGCTAACAGTGGCTTCAGCAGCAATTTAATCTGTTTTACTTTGCTTTGAAGGTGTGCAAGCCCTCCTGTCTGCCTGCCAGCCCATCCTGGGGCTTGATGTATGGCTGACAGAATGCTCTGGGTGTGAGGGGTGGGTGCCCAGGGTTTGGGTGGAAACTGTCCATGTGGAAAGGAGATTGGTCTGTTCCCTGCCTTGTCTCATTCTCTTTCTCTCATCCCTACCTCAGCCCCCATCTCCATCTAACCTAACACCTCCGGTTTGGGGAGGACAAGTCACCAGGCTGCTCGTGTGCCTTGACCTCACTGTGCGAGGAGCTTGTGTCAAGGTGGAAAAGGATTCTTCCCTGGAGAAGTGGTGGAGACCGCCCATCATGGAGTTGGGTTTCTCTGTACTGTCCCTTGATGTGTGTTCAGTGCTTGTTCTGTTTCTGTCCCAGCTGGGTTTATAAAAGGGAGATCTCACATGCAGAGTGATGTGTTAAAACAAGACATTTGAACCCTGCTCTGGGAAAACTTTGTAAGCTGTGTGAATGTTCCAACAAAAACATGTGTGAGTTGAGCCTTCTGTATGTCTATCATCTCTAGGGTTAAGTTTCTGCTTCCCTGAGCACCGCTAGTATATAGACATAAAATAGATCTAATTTAGCCCATCAGGCAGAGTTGGGCTCTTTTAAGCTTGATTTCCACTGTTTTCTTCTTGTCAGCACTGATAATCATTTAAGATGCTTTTCCCCTTTTTTCCTGTCAAGGTACCCAAAGTACCAGTGGTTAATACAGCCATGAACCTTCTCTGTTCTGGAGAAGACCTCACAGCCAAATGCCTCAATAAGTCTTACGTAGGAATGTTCCCAGCACCTTCTAAATTAAAAATTGTCTGAGCAGTTTTGTTTAAACAACAGATTTGCAACAAATAAACAACAAACTGAAATCCTGTCCAGCTGTGAGATGCCAATAGCCAATTTTTTCCAGTCCTACAGAAATGCAGTAAGGATTTAGCTGTCTGCAAGCCAAGATAAATCTCTCTAGTTGTCATTTACCACCAAGTGATGGCATTTGTGTGGGAATTTATTTCTCAGTACAGCAATTACTGCTGTGTTTCTACCTTTTTGGCCCCTTTTGAATAGGTCAGATCTGCTTCGTGCTCCAGATGTAATTTTCTAGTGCAGAAAGCATTGTTGCTTGGAGCAGGTAGAGCTGAGTTAACCACAGACAAAGAGCACGGATCAGCTGGTTGCAGCACACCATCATTACGGGATTATCTTCGCACCAAAACAGAAGTCCTCTGAGGTATGCTGATGCAAGGTAACTTCTGAGTATGTGGCACATTGCACATTACACTATTTTGGTGGTTATGCTATAGACAGAAGGGACTATGTCTAGATATGGGTTGAATCTATAACCCAGTGCTCCCCAACAATATAATGAGAGAAGGGCTGCGCCCAGGTCTCAGTGCAATTCACAGCCTAGTTGCTCACTTGGAAGCGGGTGAGAATTGAGACTTGGAATTCAAATGTCCCTAAACTGAGGTAGGAGGCAGTGGAAAGTTGAAAATCCAAGGTGGATTTTGCAGGATGGGGTCAAATTTTAATGACTTGCTTGCAATACTGATGATAAATTATGTTCCTGCAGCACATTGTCAATTAATGGGATAAGGTGGTTAAGTCAGAGTACAAGTGAGACTATCTGGAAGTATGGAGGTAACGTTGTTTCCAGAGAAAACTTTCCATTAAGTTGAAGTTACTGACGTTATAATGTCTTAGAAAGTTGTCCTGAGAAGAAAAGAATCTCATATGAGAATTGTGGTGATCAACAAAACGTTGAACTGCCTTCAGGATGAGCTCTTGTAGGAAACCTGCCCCCCTCCTCTCTGAAAATCAAAGCGTAATCATTTGTAAAGTGCCCCTTTGAACTCTTTCTTAGCCAGATAAAGTCCGAGACACCACAGTTAGCCTCTCTCCACATCCTGTTTTCTGCCTAGCAGGAAAACAACAGCAAAGCAGAAATAACAGGCGTTCCTGACTCTACATGAGCATTGACTCTGTGCTCTTGTTATCATTTGTTGCCTGCCCATCCTGATAGGCACATCTGTGGCAGGGAAGGGACTTGGTGGGTCGCACTGGCTATTTTGCTAGCTGTATTTCACCGGGGGCCTGTTGTGGTCTGCCTGCTTGCTGCAGGGCAGCTGGGGAGAGAGACAGCTGCAGGCACAGCAAGGACCTGCCCAGCAGCACGCTGCAGAGCGGTGCTCGTGTGTAGAAGAACAGCATTGCTCAGGAAGCCTGTTCTTCGGACAAAGATGTATTTCAGGGTGCACTGCCTTGTTGGCATGGCCTTAGAGAACTGAAGTTGAGTTTCTAATAGGAAGCGAGTTTCCCTGATGCATTTTAATATCTTCAAGCTGTTGTAGCTATGCCGAGAGACTGGAAAACAGCCAGCTGGCTAGAACAGTTGCTGGCAATGCAGGAGGTCTCAGACACTGCAGTACTAGTACACGGGCAGGGGGAGGTGAATGTATTTCCGGGTGAATAGATGGTCCTGGGGCTCCTTGCTCTTTTGAGAGGTCCATTGTTATTTCTCTGTCTCAGATAAGCAGGCTTTCGGACAGACATATCCCATACTTACCACAGCCTTTTAGCACTGTGTTGGAGAGCCTGACTTCAAAGGCTCTTTTCCCACAGCCTGGATGTGCCTCCTCATCTTAAGCCTCTCAGGACGAAATGCTGGGCAAAACATTGAAGTCCTGCCTGGCCAGACAGCTCAAGGAAGCTCCCAAGGGATTTACTCCCAGTTCAGGCTGTTTCACTCCCTGAGATGCCCAGAGAGATTTTGTAAGGAGGAGGAGAATATTTGCCAGCAAATGCTAGTGTAACCCTAATGTCCTGATTTAAGGGAGTAATCCATTAACTTGTTTGTTTTCAGACCTCACTAGCTGCTGAAAAATCAGGAGGAGGGAGGAGAGTCTTACAGCCAGAACAGCCAAGTGCTTTGTGCTCAGCTGAAGATGGATGTGGCAATCACAGGTGGTTCCTGACCTTTATCGTGGCAAAATAAGCTATTATTGGTGTCACTTGGCTGAAATGAGAGAAAGTAGAAGGCATAATTTTTGCTTCTTGCCTGAGGAAAAAGCAGTTGGGCACTGATTCAGCAGCAAGATGGTAAAGATGGTTTGTGTTCATTCTCCTGGGCACAGATACCTAGTGTCACTGGTTTAGGACTGTCCCTGCATCCCATCCACTTGCAATTTGCGATTGCCCTTGATGGCGCATGGGCAGCGTTTCAATAGTTTCCTCCTTCAGCCAGTGATTAATGAGTCGTTCGACAGAGGACAAGAAGAGGGCTAAAGATGTGCTTGTTTGTTTTGCTTTCTAGGTAAAGCATTTCTCCAGTAAGATGCTCTCAGCGCAGGCATTTGCACCACTCTGTGGAGATGCTGTTCCCACTGCCCCCCAGACAGTGGCAGGGAGAGCCCCAGCATGGGGTTGTGCCCAAAACCAATGACTTCTCCAGGACTTGGTGAGCCCTGACACACCCTGAAACAAGCTCTGAATATCAGCCTTCCCAAACCTCGCCTCCAGCATGCTGTGGCCTCAGCCACATTATCCCCACTGCCCGGGTTTTAAGTCACCACGTTGAGAAGGGCAGGTCCCTTTCTGCTCTGAATTTGGAGACTGTCGTGGACCCAAAGGGAGGTTGTGACGCATGGCATGGGGCTGCCAGTGTGGACCTGGGGCTGGGCTGCCTGATGGGCGGATGGCCTCACCCTGTGTGCTAGAGCCATGCCGTGGTGTGGACGAGGGTCTCCTCCTCCAGCCACTGCTCCCCCAGGGTGCATGCTGCCAGGGCTGGCAGCACCAATGGGCCCCACAGAGCAGCCTTGGCCCTTCAGAGCTGCTGGAGAGAGACAGCCCTGGCCGGGGAGCGTTGTGGGGCCCTGGGCTGAGGGACTAAGGCTGCAGGGCTGAGGTGATGGGCTGAGATGCCTGGCTTGTTGTGAGCATGGGGCCCCAGAGCTGGCAGGAGCAGGAGGACAGATATATACACGTTCTTTACAAAACAGAACAACCTAACAGCTTAATGCTGATTTTTAACTATCCTTGTGGCCCCGCTTTGGCTAAGGGTGGCCCATCTGCCCTCTTGCCCTGACAAGGAGCTCGGGTCCCAGCCCTGCAGCATCCTTATTTCTCCCGGCACCCTTGCTGCTGACCTGGGAGGGATGGGAGGTGCTTCCCTCCGGCTGCATCTGTGGGGGACCATTACAGACAACGCCGTGCAGGCTAGAGAGGCGCAGCGTGAAAGAAATGGGGTGCATACATACTGAAACTGGGTTGGTGGGACCTTTCCAAAGCGTGAAGTCTATGTCTGTGAAAACCAATGCTCAGGGAAGGAGAGGGGTTGAAATCTCCTTTGTGCTCACAAGCATCTTGCCCAGGCAGTCACTAGGGATGTGGGATGAAGCTGGGGGAAGCAGGGCTGATGGGCAGTTGTGGATGGGCAGGCTGTGGTGACAGAGGACAGTTATTGCTGTGAGGACAGTCATGGGAGGCTGGGGAGAGGACAAGTTCTGTAGGAAACCTCCTAGATGATCCTAAACAGGTTGTTTCAGCAAGTACCTTGCTGATGGCTGGTGCTGCCTGTGCCTCCACCTGCCCAGCGCCCCACAGACCCGCACCACAGGGGCTGGCCCTGCTGCACCGCTGCGCACCCAGTCCCCTGCCCTGCCTGTGTGCCTCCTGCCCTGTTCACTCTGAGGTGTCACCCCCTTCGTCCTGCCCACAGGACGAACCAAACTCTTCCTTTTTGGTAAATCGTTCTAGCGTCCAAGGCAAGCAGCAGCTGCTTCATTCCACCTCGAGTACTAAAGGTTCCTCCATGGTGACGGCCAGTCTCATTCACCCTCTTGTTATCTCCCCCTCTCCAACCCATGTTGCTAGCCAAGTCGCAACTGCTGAGTAATGACACTCCGAAGGTTGCTGATGTTAGGGCCACAGGCGACACTTAACAACCACTTCTGAGTCAGATCTGCAGGCACTTCTCGTCCTCCCCTCCGGTGCCTCACTGCCTACTCAGGTCCTTCTCTCCAAGGGTCCAGGCAGCTGGGCAGCCTGGTTCCCTGTATGTCCTTCTGTAAAACCTGCGTCCTCTCCTCTTGTCCCCTGGCACGCAGGCAAGTGGCTTCAAGATCAGACTGTTCTTGGTGAGAGGGAAAGATGAGGGTTCAGTGTCCCTGTGCTGGCACTAGCAGAGAAGTTATGGCTCTCTGCAGTGACTTTTCTGTGCCGAGCGTATCAGGGGTCCGGTCATGGATAGGAGCTGGTTGCGGCCTTGGGGAAGGAGAGTGCTGTGAGTTTCCACATGAGAGGGAAAGAGGGGAAAGGATAAGGAGAGAGGAGTGAGGTTCACTTACCATATCGACATCTGTACTGACAAACACCGTTTTTCCCCCCAAGCAGTTCCAAGAAGGAGTCGAAGTAGCTGTTAACCGTTTCAAAGCTGTCCCGGATGGCCTCGATGCCCCAGTCTGAATAGGATGACTCTGCTCGGGGAGCCTGGTGGACGGTGTTCTCCTGTGTTGTTTCCTCGCTGCATTGCCCAAAGCCCAGGGTCAGGCACAGAACCACTGTCTCAAAAAGCAGCCGCATGCTGCAGTCCAGATCCCGGCCCCAGAGCCCTTGTTCCAGCAGATATGCAGGCAGGGAGGAGTGGGAGCGAGCTGCTGTGCGTAGGAGGCAGGTGGGCACCCCACTCCCCTGGACTTTAAACACTGCCGAGGGAGCCGGCGTGAGGTCACTGCAATCAGAGTGCAAAGTGCGCTGTGGGGATTTGGACCAGGTTTGTCGTGCGGAGAAGAACCAGGGTTTGATTTTGCACAATCCCGCTGGAGCAGGGTCAGTGCCTGCGGCGGGGATGGCTCCCTGGGGTGCCTGCCCAGGTTGTGTGGCATACAGGAGACCCTTTTGCCCGCCCCACCGAGGCACTGTGTGGGCTGCCCCGCTCTCTCCCCAGCCGGTTGGGAGATGAAGAGTATCTCTTTGTCCAAAATTTCTGCGGCTCGGGCAACAGGAGTAATAGATCATCAGCGGACTGAGGAGCACACCTTGGCTTTCTCCTAGGCCTCTTGGGCACATAGTGGAGTGGGATGAGACATCTGCCCAGCCTAGCTGCTGTTGGGGATTGCTCCTCGCAAAACCTGTGGGACCACAGGGCTGACACACTTGTGTGAAGGGGCTTTCCATGCCTGCGCGCCCGGAGTGGGCTCCCTTGCAGGGCACGCCTAGGACAGAGAAGGGTGGCAGAGAGCAGTGTGCCCTGTCCTGCTGTGGCTGGAGGGTGCTGTTGGGCCTCACAGGGGTTGATCCAGAAGCTAGGAGTAGTTTTGGAGTAGTTTGGGTTTAGAAACGCTGCATTCAGGGCAATCCCTTGGCAGGTCCCCTCCAGTTGTAGGATCAATGATGTGGGTGAGTATTTGCCTTCGATGGGATTCCTGAAGGCTGGCGTTGGATGGCTGGTTGTTACAGCTTTTGTGTAATGCCATCATTGCTGAATTAAACGTGTAGCATAGGTGGCCCAGAGCGAGGAAGGGCTGGCACCAAAACCCGAGGCAGGCAGCGGGCTTGTGGGGGAGCTGCAGGTCCCAGCTCTGGGGTGGGACTGGCCTGCTAGGACCCACGGGCCTGCACAGCAGGGTGGAGGTTTCAAAGAAGTTACTCATTAAAAGAAAACAACAAACCAAACACCAACAGCAAAAGGCAATGCAAACCACTGATAAAGAGTAGGGAAGGGAAACAGCATGGGAAGGCTCCGGTTGCTCTCGGAAAGCTTCTCAGATGTGTCCCAGCACAGCACTGCCTCTCAGAAACAGCCGTTCTGCAGCTGGTCGCCAGATCCAGCTGATCTCTGTGAAGTCCAGTGGCCAACTTCAGCAGCCTTTTCTGTTTGGGTGGCTGGGCTGTCAAGTGGAGACTCTCCAGAGGGCAAAGGGGAGCTGGGCAGTGGGTCTTTCAAATATATGGCAAGCATAAGTGCAAATTATGACATTTTATTGTTTTGCAGGAGACTCAGCCCAACTGCATTGTAACTTCTGAAGCGCCAGAGCCCTGTGGCACCTCTCTGCCTGCATCTTTCTACATACAGCCGTCATTATTTTGCTCCAGATGTGGGGTAAGGAGGATGGACTGCAGACTAATGTTGGTTTCTCAGACAGGTAAGACAGAGAAGAAGTGGGGAAGAGGAGCAAACAAGCTGGTTAGTCCTTTCCTGTGAAATGAGGTGGAGCCGCAGCCAGCTGCTGCCTTGTTGCATCTGTTCTGCTGCGCACTGCTGACTGCCCCTCAGAAGGGGGTGTGAGCGTTCCTCAAGTCAACAGCCAGAGGTGATTTGGTTGTACAGCCACAGCTGATACTGTGTGGTGCCTCCCTGGATGCTGTTACACAGCCGGAGCTGCGCACCGCTGTCCCAGCCCATGGGAGGAAGCTTGGCTGAGTTACTGGATGAGGGGACATACAAGGTGTGCAGGACATCCCAAGGGAACCTCAAACCAGCTTTATCTTTTGGGAGATGAACCCGAGGAGAGAGGCAGAGAGCATCAGGAAGGGAGGCTGGCAGTGTCTAAGCTGCACACAAGGAGAGGGAGCACTGTAATGCCTGGTGAGAAATCGAGGTGGTGTTTTTGGTTGAGCTAGAGATGCCACGTTGCTACTAGATGGTCTGTGCCCTGGGGCATGGGAACCAGCGAGACCCTTCCTCTCGTGAGCCTTTCTCAAGCAGGGCGTCCTCGCTGGCACAAAGCAGTGGGGACGCTCGTGAAGTGAGGACTCCCCTGCCAGAGCACTTTGCAGGGCAGAATAGGAGAGCTCAGGCCTGTCCCACTGTTCAGACCATGCTGGGGACTGGTCTGTCAGTCACGGGTGGAAATGGGCCGCTGTCCCTGGAATCAGTTGGCAAGGAGCCCCAGTGCAGGGAAAACCGGGTTCAAGAGTCCCACGCCGTGTCTTGCACTGAGGGGAGTCGTTCGTGTCTCTCCTGGCGGAGTCGCTGCCCTGCGTGATGTGCCGGATTGCAGCCCTAGTGCTCCCTGCCCCGAGAAAGAGCCTGACAGAAGTTAATGTGAAAAAGGGCAAAACGGCTATTCAGAAATAGCTTGGAAGCGCTGTGCAGAGCCTCTGGGTGGCTGTGCTTGGTGCCGTGCTTTCATGCGGAGCCTTTTAGGGTTGCTCTGGAGGCAATTCCAGAAAAAAGACTTTCTTTGTAGTCCCTGGTGTAGTCGCTGGTGGCTGATCCATGTGCTGCTGAAGGCGAACACAGAGGGGAACAAATGCCAGCAGGACTGCAGAGGATGCAAACCACAGTGTCCGTGCTGCACCACGCAGGACATGCAGCCTGGAAGGGGTGGCTCTGGCCAGAGCGTGGAGCCCGGGCTGTTTGCAAAATCAGTCGGAATTCGTTAGGAAAGCTGAGAGGGGTGGGGGGGAGCAGCTGGCAAAGTGCAGAGCCTGGGAAAAGAGGAGTCAGAAACTTTCCTGCTAGTTTGTCACTTGTTCTCCCGAAGCAAAAGTTTGTGAATAAAATAGCAGTCGAACTGCTTTCCCAAAACGTGGCAGCCCCTTTGCCCTGCCCTGGGGATGAGCCACCCTCTTTCCTTCGTCCTGCTTCCTTCCACCCCTCCCCGCATGAGGTGGTTTCTGTCCAGCTGCAAACAGCGTGGTTACACCCAGACTTCAAGGTCTGAAGACCAGGAAAAAAGTAGAATTGCGTATAAACTAACAAATGCTACACAACACCCCCACACACACACAGAGTTATCTCAGGGAATTGCTGCTCAGGCTCGGCAGCTGCAGAAGTGGGGACTTCCTGAAGTGGATGGGCATGGCAGGTACCTGCAGGTTCTCGGGCCTTACTTTGACCCACTGTGGTTGCAAATGCCCCCTTCCCTAGGCCGATTTTTCTCTCTAAGAATTTGAGAGATACAGATGTTGTTTGCCACGATGGTGAACTCTGACAACTGGTTTCTGAACCTTGTCTTGACCTCAGGTTAGGGAGCTGCTGCCTCCATGCATTCATTTCTGACTCTGTAATGCTTAAATATAGAGCAGCCCTCGGGCTGCCGTGAGTCACTCGCTCCTAGTGACCCTGTCAGACTGCTGGCAGCCGGCTCCTGTCGAACCGGAGGCAGAGCTGGCTCTGCGGGGCAGACACCCGTCCTGCAGCTGGAGGTGTGTGCCCATGTCCCCCCCGCGCTAATGGCTGTGAACCCTGTCCTGGCTGAAGCTGGAAACCCTCTTGGCTTTGCATTATCTGCCATGCCAAAGCAAACGTCGACCCTTGCGTCCTGGGCTTGGCTCCCAGGAGGGAAGCACCGGGGCTGGTCCAGCTGCTTTTGTGCATTTCATTTTCAGCGCACACGGTCATAGGCAGAGGTGCGTGGTCACGCGCTGGCTTGGCAGGATTCTTCCCTTTGTGTGCTGCGGGGGCAGGACAGAGGATTGAGGGACTGAGCTCTTGGTTTCGGCCAGCTCAGTGAGTTGTTTAAACATGGCCTAAGCAGAGGCAACAGGCAGCTTGTGGTGAGGGTTAGTGGGTAATCTGTGGTCAGTTCAAAGCCTGGTTTGAGAGCCAGATGTGACCCTGATTATTGGAACAAGAAATGTAGCTTGACGACGAAATGACCGAGTCCCTCATAGGGTCAGGTCTGAGTCCAGCAGCTGGAGGGGGATGCGTGGGTGTTTGAAGACCCTGTAGGTGTGGCTACTGTCAGACTCTTTCCTTTCTCTTTGTCACATCCTGCCCTGCAGCTTTTCGCAGGCCTTTTTTCCCTGTTCTGGACCTTACCCTGCTTTGCTCAGCTGCCACTGCGGCAGCTCTTACCCAGGCAGGGTTCCTGCTGGGGTTGTGGTGCCCCCCATCGTTGTGCTCTAGGGGCACCTGTGCTGGAAGAGCCCTGCATCCCCAGGGAGAACGGTGGGAAGCCACAGGGCATAAACGCTGGTCAGGGGTAGCAGAGGGCCGACCCACAATCCTTCCCTTCCTCCGTGGGACGGGGCAAAGGCCACTGAGGCCCCCCCAGATCCTGGGCAGGTGCCTCAGGCCAGACGCCAAAGGCAGGGCTGCCCGGCTGTCTTCTCTCAGGAAGGACAGCTGTGACCTGTGTCTCGCCCCGAGGCCGCTGTGCTGCAGCCCTGTGCCGCTGGCTTGGGTGACAGCAGCTTGGTGACCAGGCTGAGGGCAGGAGCCTCACACCTGCCCACAAAGGGGCAGCCCCGCTTCAGCCGGTGCCAGCCTGGGGCAAGGAAGCGGTGTCCCCAGGCCAAGCGGGGGGGCAGGCAGCCCACAAACACCCCAAAGAGCACAAAGGGTTGGTGCCAGCCCTGTCCTCTGAAAGGAGGGAGCCATCTGGCTGCTCACATTCTCCTGGCATTGGCCCACCTTGCTGAGAGGGGCACGGCAGCAGTTCAGCAGCATGCATGGAGCGGCTGGGGAGGGCATCAATTCATGTTTCCAAAACATACGTTAAAAAAAAAGTTGGTACCCCTTACACTTACTTCCTATCCCACGGTGGCCAAATCTGGGAGCACGTTAGCTGTGTCTGTGGGCTGCACAGGGAGGGGAGGTCAGGTCCCTAACAGTAAGCCAAGTGCTCTGTCACCAGTGCAAGGCTCTGTTCCACAGGCAAAAGGCTTGAGGCATCCAACCAGCCCTTGCTATGCTTTTGTTTTTTAAATTCCCGATGACCACAACTGAAGTATGAGCTCCACCATTTCGCAAGAGTGAAGAGCAGGCCCAGCAGCCGTGTACGAACCACAGAACTCATGATGATGGAACACAGCAGCCTGCACCCGCGTGCTCTGTCCCCCTTGTGCCTTTGTCGCAGGTCAGGCTTAGCTTTCACCCCCTCCCTGAAACTAGTGACAGTAACTGGTCGGCTGGCCACTTGGCACCAGGAAATGGAACTATTTTCCATCCCTGGAAAAGGGTCTCTCAGCAGCTGACCCTTTGCTGTGCCTCTTTTTGAGTTTCAAGCCAGGAGCTCCTGTGGTTCCCATATCACTATTAAACCCCACACCAGCTACTGCCATAAACCAAGGCAGTAGGGAGCTAAAAGGGCCGGGCCACGCTCATCCTGAAGAGCAGTTCAGCTCCATTTTGTTGGTTTTTGCGCACATGCTTTCAGCCCAGCATTAGCTGCCCTCCCCTTTCGCAGTCCATTACTTCTGGGTGTTTCCAGCCGAGACACAAAGTTTGGGTCTGAGCATGTGTTTAATAGTAATTTGTGATACAGGCATCTTCCACACCTGCCCACCTAGATAACGAAGTGAAACAAAGGAGCTGTTTCCAGGAAACATATATGGTGATAAAAATCTGTGTGATCAGCTTTACAACAGCCATATACAAGGAGAGTTTGATGTGGAGGATTTTTTTCACTGCTAATGGCAGTGGCTTTTATTTTAAGCCCTTTTTTTTTTTTACATTAAAAATTTTATTACAAAAAATTTAACAGTAAGGCAGTTTCTCAATAGTCAGTCACTGTAAGCCAAACAGTACTCAATGATCTTTAACACAAAACTCGATTCACACAGGAGCCACGCTCTTGATCCAAAAGCCCTTTGCGAAATGAAGGGGTAAGGCAGAAAGCCGCAGCACCACCCGCGTCAGTCCCTGCACATCCAGTGTTGGTGCCTGAACACTACTGCAGTGGAGTGCGAGGAAATACAGTCTGGCTGCAGCTTAAAAAAAAAAAAAAAAAATCAGCTTAGCCTTTCTCCTCTAACACTGTGGAACGTTTCGGTCTGATGTGCCTCAGCAGACTTGTGTTTTAGTTTTGAGGGATATTTTTTTTTCTGAAACCAAGTGAAATTTTCTATTGTCGAAAGACTAAACTATTTTTGCTCCTCAAAGAATTGCAAGTCATGGAAGAGTTCACTGCTTAAAAACTCACGCCCTAGAACATGTTCACCCCTCCAAGCACTGCCTCTTGCATCCCGTTCCTTACACACTGGAGGCACTCACTGGTGGCTGAGCTGCGGGCAGTAACTGTTTGGCAAACTCCCCCAGACAGTCCCCAAACTCTCTCAAGCCTGTCACTCACCCTTTGGTGGTGGCTGAACAGAGATGGGCAGAAAAACCCCACCAACCCCCACTGCTTAATATAACAAAACTGTAACTTCTCCTTGCTCCCACCCATCCTTTCTTCACCCAACATCTAAGAGACCACAGTTTCTATTCAGTATTTCTCTTCTACCTTATGTAAATTGTACAACTTTCACCCTTTAACTATTTTGATGTGTTAAGTAATTCCTCTGCCCACTTTAGAAAAAAACAGCTTTTCTGGAAGGAAAACCAGATGCTGTTTTCTACATGTGTTCATGGCGGCAATACATCTATTTCTTTTTGTGCTTGCTAACGGTGTGGGATTGGCTTTTCTAAAAGCATTTATAGAGGCCTCCGAGCTACTGAGAGCAAATTAGTGCCCCATGGGTAAGACTCCTAACAGCACATCGTTCGTTGCATCCTTTTATTTGCAGGACAGTGGCAGGACTTACCTGCAGCCAAGGTTACCTTTTTTTGGAGCTTAAGACTTAAGTCAAAAAAGGGGAAAGAGAAAACCATTTATGGGAACAGAGATGAAGGACACTGTGTGGAAGGGAGAAAACAGGTAAGTAGGAATGTTATATCTGGGCTTTTTTAATGATTACAATTCAGTGATCAAACATATGCTCCAATTACCCATTTCTTGGTGAACGTATTTATAGCAGATACTGCTCCATTTACCAGCTACTTTGAATAAATGAGCAGTACAGACATGGAGACAGAACTATTTCTGATTTTTCTTTTTATTTGTTTAAGTGCTGGATGGACTTTGTTGCACACCTGCCAAAAGCACAGGCAAAATGCAAGAAGGATGCAGGGCTAAGGACAAACAGGTATGAAGGTCCCATTGCTAACAGGCTCAGGGGAAATTTAACAATGCATTTTCCAACAAAGATTTTAAAGTGTCTTCTGAAAGGGTGCAGATTCTCATACTCTATAGTACCTTAAACTGCATTCTCAGTATTCCAGAGGTATTTCTAACATGGTCACAGTTGGTTTCATCTACGTTTTGGTTCAATTTTCAATATTTTACTGAGGCAGAAAATCCCACTAACTAAAATTGGAACTTTTTCCTTGGTAAAGACTTCAGGTGTGACCCCTAAATCAGTAAAACCATCATCATCCAGAAAATCAGACTGTTTTGGTAGAGTCTGGTGCAGCTCACTTTGTTTCTTGTCCTCATGCTAGAGGACCATTGAGACGCTTTGCTAAAGATACTGCTGTTGGAGAGAGCTGGCTTAGGAAAGCGAACCTCCCTGCAGCCTCTCCCCGCTGCTCAGCAGCTCCTCCCGTGCCGGGGGCAGCAGGGGCCGCAGTTACTCCTCCCGCAGTAGCCTGACAAGCAGAACAGGAGTTCAACAGCTACAGCAGCCACAGTCTCATCTCCCTCAGAGGTTTCAACTTCATCTCAGTGTAAGGATGACTTGTCACAAACTAAGGTCCCTGAAAGCTGCTGTGAGCGAGTTCTTCCCTTGCGGGCACTGCTGACTTTCAGGACACTTTTTCTGTGTGGGTGGCATAAATGGAAACAGCTCCAGCCCTGGCTCGTGGGAAGAGCAGCACCAGAGCCTCTGGAGGAGGGGCTCCTTCCCAGCGCTCCCTCACTCACGAGTGCAGCAGCAACAGCTACAGCCAGGGGCAGTGGCGTGAGGTTCCTCTGCCAGGCGAGCAACACCGAACCACCCAGAGCGGGCTCCTCCTCTGGCATCCTGTGCAGAGTCACCCCCTGTCATGTCACTGCTGCAGCCTGCAGCCCGCATCCGCAGCAGAACACATTTGCAGAATAAAAAGCATCTAAAAAAGATTTAGGATTATAAATAGGCCATCTATTTCTCACAAAACCTTGAAAACTGGGAGGACGAGGGTGGAAAGCACTGTAAGGACTATGTATTGCCTCATCACCTGAAGTCTCATAACCAATTGGAAATTCCAGTGTCCTAAGGCACAATTATTTTGATTAGTGAAGACGGTAACATTCCCATCCCGCTGCCCAAGGAACAGATGTAAGAGTTGACTACTATGACAGAATAAAAGCAACATTTGCTTATGTGGACAAACATTAAAAAAAAAAAAAAAGGAGAGAAGATGGGCTGTAACTGCGGTCAGGCTGCTGTGACGCAGGCATGTGTTTGACACGACACTGCTGAAGCATCTCATCTATGCGTATCTAACTCCTGGTTCACATCTTCAAGGCTAAGAGCCAGATTCCCCCCAAAGGCCAAGGAGGAAGGCAGTTTAAAAATTGGGGCTTTTGTGGAAGTGTAAAAACAGGCTAAAACACAATAATAACCTGTTCCCCAGAGAAACACAAACCATGCCAGCAGTTCTCAACGGTAGTGGTCAGGAACTCTAGAAAAGCAAGGAGTCAAACGTCTGGAAATTGAGCAATACGAGCTGGTTTAATTCAGCCTCTCTCAGAAGGGAGCCCTCCCATTAAAGCACCCCGGGGAGGGACCATTGCGAGGAGGACTCCAATCGAACAACCACTGGCTTTCCACGCTGATCAGAGGGGGCGATGGTGAAGGGAACACCACACACAACACCACTGTTAGTTCTGGCCCTGATCTGTATTTTGCCCTTTTTTTTTTTTTCTGTAACGCTCATAGACCTTAATATAGTCTGTTCATAAAACCTTAAGGGGATATTTTAAAGGAACTAAAAGCACATTTGGTTTGTCCACAGATGAAACACCGGTGTAGCTGAAGACTGAACCTGTAGTGGAGTGTTAGTCAATTGTAAACTGTAGGAGATGTGTGCATTTTACACAAACTGAATACAGGAGAGACAAAGGACGAGTCTGCATCATTCTGACTCTGATAAAGTGCATGGCCTTCGGAATTCCTGTCCCCGCTCGTGGAGCCATTTATTGGATACTGCAAAGACATAAAGGTATTTTATCACTGCACCTCGTTAACTAGTGCTTCCATTTAAGCTAAATACATGCTGTCAGCCAGCTCTCACTTAAGCACAAGATTATCTTCATTTTCTAAATTATTTTAATACATACACACAAATGTGAAGTTGGCCTAACAAATCCAAGAGGGGAAAAAAACCTTCCAGCAGCTGCAAAACTACAGAAGACTATTAAAGTAGATACAGTATTACATGTATGTTACATATATAAGAAGATATGCTACTATACGTAACATATATAGAGAGACAGATGAAGTAGATATAGCTAAAAAGTAGATTTCTTTATAAAGGACCTACTTTCTGGGTGCTTTTTATTCCACCGTGAAGTCCAGAGGAAAAAGAAAGCCAAGACAACCCCCCAGAGCAGCCCCAGACCTTCGGGTCACAGGCAGTGAGAACAACGCGAGGGGTACTTACCCCATTTGTTTCCAACTAGTACTGGGCAGGCTGCGTGCCTTGTACTATAATCTCCTTCTCCGCTTGGGAAGAGATTGTACCAGAATACAGCTGTTCCCTGAAATTGCAGTGCAAATCCTCAGCGTTTTGCTCTGTGCAATACACACTTTCACATCAAGTTACTTAATGATAAGGCAAAGGTATGTATGTATGTTTGTATTTCAGGTGAGCCTTAGGCTCTTCTCCATATTCTAACGTTTGCTTTCCTAAGGAATGTGTCTCCTTTGACTCATTCTATGTCTATATATACTTGGCTGTTGATTTTTAAAACCTAAGCCAGCTTCATTCAACTCTGACCAGTTTTAGAAAGCAAGATGATTTATTAAAAAATGAGCAGCAGGCCAGCAAAGAAAGACCTTATTCGTGACCCTTCTGAGGGAAAACACGTAACAGGAACACACAATTTCAGGCAGAACTCCCTACAGACGCCTCAAGATCACACCTACTTACAGATTTGAGTATTTTCAAAATGTGTTTTGAAGTATTGCAATGTTTTGCAAAGTCTATGCATTAGAAGCAGTTAAGTCCAAAACGCAGCTATGCGTTAACACGCAGAACGTCAGAGGCCCTTGGAATCACCAGTACTGCCTCCAGTCCCTTCCCGTGATTAGTAAGTACCTCTGTGCTCCCACGAACAGTGCTCTGATCTTCTTTATATAAACTCATTTTAAAGCTCTTTTTTAAACGTTTAAAATACATCTGTTCTATTTTTGAGCAGGCGGGGAGAGGAGCGGTTCGGCGGGATGAGAAGCCCTGCTTACCTTCTTCGGCCAAACGCTGGCTCCCACTTCAGGGAAGACGGTAGCTCCCCCTGCTGACACATCGCTCATCTGAAGGGGCAGCAAAAGGCACAGGTGAGTCGCAAGCCGATACATTCTCCAGTGTCACGTTTTAGCAAAACAAAATTAGGTTATCGAACAACTTAATTTCTACCTCCAATTAGTGAGCAAAGGCTGTGTGATTAAAAAGGCTGAAACCCACCCACTTTGTTCAAAGTGCAGCAGCCAGCCTTGCCCCGAATGCTACACGCTTACATGTTTTGGCAATGAGCATGCTATAAATACCGATGCAGATATAAAAATGAATAGACAGTCAAATAATTAAAGTTGATGCTCAGTTTTGAGGGGAAAAAGCGTCCTTAAGAACATGCAGAAGAACCATTACTTATGGGTAAGAAGATACCCCGGATGCGGTACTGCTGTTAGTGGCTGCCTTCATTTGCAAGTCACTTCAGTAAAAAAAAACAAACCCATAATTAAAGCATTCAAGGGTATAGAATATGCAGTGATGGGTATTTTTGGCACAAGCACATGGCAGAAATATATCACTTACATAAAACAACCAAGTAGCAATTCTGTTGCCTGTTCCCAATTCCTTAAAAGCATCTGGCTCATCTTTCTGTGAATAAAAGCAAGCAGATTTAATAAGCATTTCATTTGGATTATTGAGAGGAGCCAATGACACACAGCTGCAGAGCCAGCAGTAGACACACTCATGCAGAAAAATTAATTCAATCCCTCTATTTGGAAGGAGGGGAGAACGTACTCTGAGCGTATCTATTAATTTAAATAAAGAAGGCATTTTAAAATTCTACAGGACAGGGATGGCATCAGCCCAAATTGTGAGTGGGCAAGAACAACTGCACCATGTGAAAATGAGTGAGTGTGTATGTATGTGTATATACCTCTCTCCTCTTCGTGGCCACAAACTTGATGTAATTACACTCACTTATGCCCCCTTGTTCTTGGCCAAGATGAGCCACAAGCAAGGACAGCTTGTCAGCCCCAGGTCGCTGCGGATCACACTGAGGCAGAGCCCTGCCGCAGGGGTGGATCTGAGCACAGCCCTGCTCCCTCGGGGTGGTTCTGCCTTGGGACCCTCGCCCCCCTGCCCGCTCCAGCCTTTACCGACTGCCAGGCAGGCTGCTGCTCAGCCCAGCTGCCCTTCTGCGCTCCTCCCCGGCATGCGGGAGTTACAGAGTGCCATCAAAAATCCAAGTGGTTCATTAAGCCGCATGGCGCCTGTGGCAGCCACTCCCCGAAGCTTTCGTCAGGAGCAAGGCACATCCCTGCCTAAATGCAGGAGAAGGCGCATGGCGTGGCTGCACCGTGTTCGCAGGGGAGGCCTCCAGCACTTCACCAGTGCCCGTTCTTTCAGCTGGGAGGAGGGAGGAAGCCTCAGCAGAGCAGGGGCTTGTACCAGGCCAACAGACCAGCCAAGGGAGCCGCTGGGTAGCGGAGAGGTTTTTATGACTTGACTTACAAGAACAAAAGCCCGTTTGGATGGTTTAGGACACCACTTTTGTCACACCTCTCTCTCTAATTCTAGAACCCACCCCTGTGGCCGGTATTTATCCAGGCTAAAATTTCAGCAATCATTACCAGAAATTAACCCATGCATTTCCAAACAGAACTGTTAATTGTTTGCAATGCTTTTCAGCATGTGCTTACAGAGCAGAGATTCTGATTTAGTTGGTGGCTTGGATTCACAGCGTAAGGTTAATCTGAAGGTGTTAAATAACACGTAAGTATGCCCAATAAATAACCAACTGAATTCAGTGGCATTATTTCCAGCAGTCTGCAATTTCAGCTGGAATAGAAATAAGTTGGGATTTTCAATCAAATAATGAAAAAAATAAGGGTGGTGAGAGATGAGAAGACCTTGGTAGGCATTTTCCAGTTTCAGGAGTCTGCTAAGCAATCAGCATGTAAACTACAGTAACAGAGTACTTAATATTTTGAAAATTTCTTCCAACAGCACACAAGATGCCTGCCTGCATCTCGGCTCTGGGGAAAGTAGCTCTCTCGCTGCATCGCAGGCCTACACAGTAAGCTGCAAAGCAGGCTTTCCTACGCTGCCTACAAAGCCTTCCTCACGGAAGAAGGCATTAAGCGCTCACCCATGCAGCCACGTTTGCCCGATTCAGCAATGCTCTGCACATGCCAGGAGAACAGGGTACATACTGAGTTTTTACACAGTTTAGCTGTACATCCGTCAGTGATTTTAAACAAAATGGCTTTACACAGCCAGTACTCTGGCCAGACAGAATATTTCTAAACATTTCCTCAGATTTAGAATAAAGCTAATGCCCTTTGCTCTGTTAAGAGCTATCAGCCATCTCCTTTTAATAATTCTTTTTTAATTACATTTTTGAAAAAAGACCTTATTGCTCTGTAATGCCCACAACATTCATCAGTTCAGCTGGTGGTTTAGAGGGCTTTCTCCACTAACATGGATTAGGAAAGTTGAAGAGCTACAAAATTTAATACACATTAAAGAATAAAAATTGTGCCACAGCCAAGAGGCCCAGGCTTCACCAGGTGACTATCTCTCCTCCATCTCTTTACTTGCCCGTGCAAAGTCAAAGTGGGGTTCATACTGTCCTCCCACTCCATAATTTGCCACCTGAAAAAGAGAAACACAGCGCGTGTGAAGAAGAAAGAGGTGGAGACAGAAAACAGGACTTACCCTTCCAAAATCAAAATGAGGCTCATACTGGCCTCCTACTCCGTAGTTGGCTACCTACGGCAAAAGGAGAAGCACAAAATCCAGTAAAGCAGTATTTCATCCAGACAAGAATTTGACTGTCACCTACAGCCTTTCAACAGATTAAGTTTAAAAATCAAGCCATAGGAAGTTACAAGTCTCTGCCAGCTAAACTGCATGGCATGCAGCAAAGCCCTAGTGGGTTTATTCACAGATAGCTCTGACCTTGCCCAGACGACTCCTCAGGGCAGAGCCAGAACCCAATGCCAGGCTTTAGGGTTTCAGCCCTTCAGTCTGCCTTTGCAGTTCTCAAGTGGACACCAGCTCCCAGCAAAGCCGCAGCTGAGCCCAGCCTTCCCCAGGGTCAGCTTCCCTTGAAAGCTCTTCTGCCCGCCCCCCGCTGACTCAGTGAGACATTCCCCCATTTCCGAGCACCTGCTGCCGTCTGATCCAATGACCTTCAGGGCTCAGAACCTGACCATGAAACTTTTGAAACTCCTGAAGACCTGGACAGCCACAGGCTCCGAGGAGCCCCACGAGGCCGGGCTACAAGAGCAGCAGCACATCCAAGACTGGCGCCGCAAGATGCATGTACTCCAGGTGAGGAATCTGGTACTTCCCCAGGGCAGAAAAGTGTTTCTCTTCTACAGAAACTTTCCAGGCTATATTCTCTTCAAAATAGGTCACGGAGCCTTTACATCATTCAAGTTTAAATCACTTTTTGATCTCTATGTCAATAGAGAGGATCCACTGTCCTTTTTGCCGATTGATTTTCTTTCCCCCCCATCTCTTCTGTATATTCATGACCTCAATTTTCAACTAGATGCTTGGGCATTTTATCATCAGGAGTCTTAACGGAGTAGCACAACAGCTTTTATAAACCACTTCCTAGGTGTCCTGCTTTCTAGGTATTAACGCTTTCTCAGAACCAGTGAAGCTGTTCCTTTAAAAGCCTCAAGCAAATGAGTAACAGAACTGCTAAAATAAAATTTACTCAAGTTACATGTACAGTCAGTCCTTCCCACATTAGAGACACCAGACACACCGTTGGCCTTCTAGGACCATGGATGGGATGGCAAACCTAAACACCCATCCTCTCCCGCTGTCCTTAAGCACCAGTCAAGCTAAACTTTTCACCGATCACCACGGCAATGAAGCACAGTTTTGTAGTATAAAGGAATGACACATCCACTTCAAACAAACATCAGGAGTTTCAATTATTACTGTTTCTGTCCAGCAACAGAAAGCCATTTCACACTGAAGTAAGTGCTACTCTGCAAAGACAACTTTGTTTCTTCCTCCCCGTAAAAACCCCACTCATTCTTCCCATGGCCTGGAGTCAAACCAGCCATCCCATTAGCTGCCCCTGGGGCTGAAGCAGCTTCTGTGGCCACCTCACCAACGCTACCAGAGTGAGGATGGTGCTGCACACAAAGCTGTCTAAAATGAAACGCCAACTGACGTTTGCCACCACGCTTGTCCGAACAGTTACCTGTAGTTCCTCTGCTGTGGAGACATCGAGTCCTGTTAGGTCCTGTATCCTTGTGTTAATGCGAGATACCACAGGGCTTTCATATCCAGACAACCAAGCACTGAGTGGAAGGGGGGGAGATTAATAAAATATGGTAGTAATAGGCAGTAAGCTAGCAATACAAATGAAACATTGGGAATTACTTTGAATTTGAGATTTTTTTTTTTTGTACTTTCCAAGAATTTGGTAGGCTGATCAGAAATATTTCCAGGGCACTATGAAGGCCTGCATTTAATAAACATGGGGTTTTTTTTAGAAAGAACACTTACAGCACTGGTTTAAGGAGGCTTTAAAACCCAGGGCCTTAATTCCCATACTGGACTAACAAATGACTGAAGGAAACATTCCAAACAGTGAAATCTGCTTCAAGCTGTTTTCTAAAACAGGCACAAAACACTTTTGCTCTTACCCATTCCAAACTGGTAAGTTAGACCCCCACATGTGATGCATTTTGAAGCAGCACTTGGGGAGGGAGCAGCTGAGTCACCGTATTTAGCATACACAGAGTCTATGTGATTGTAACTCAGCTCTTCCACATCAGGCACTTACAGGTGAGTGCTGTGACCTGTCCTTTCACATCACTTACCTGGGCAACGGTACTAAAAATCATTATGAAACCAATTAAATGACGCATAAAGCTACTGTTTTCCCTATTCAACAATTTCTACCAAAACAGCCTATGACAAATTTGGTATTTAGCACATGTTTCAGGTACACAATTATTTCTAAGGAGAAAAAGAAAAAACACCACACCCAAAACCAACTTTTTTTGTTCAAATATAAATGTGAAAGGTCAGCCTCACAGTTCCAAAGGCACCTTCAAACTAACTGCCTCCTACTGTAAATTAGAACTTTTCAGCTAGAAATACTGCATTTAAAGTCATTGGCAAACTAGTCCGCAGAGAATGGAATGAACCAGTAGAGAAGCAGCTCTACACGAGAACCGCTGCCTTCACCCAAACCCAGTGTACCACTTTCCCCTCTAACTGGTTGCTCATTCCTGAAAGCTGTGTGAGTGGGAAGCAGCAGTGTCCTCCAGAAGCAGCCACATCCCAGACTAGCCGTGTTTGGCAGAGACAGGCACAAGCTTAGTGTAACCGCAGCTCTGCACATCCCTGCTGGGCCCTTACCAGCCATGAACACCTCCAGTTGCTCACATTGAAACAAACACACATGCATTTTTCATTTCTTTACAAGACAAGCATTTTGTTCTTTTTGAAAAAACATCTATTTCACCTACCTACTGTATTTTTTTTTTTAAACAACTTATCTGCTTACCTGATGCTTGGTTTTCTTGCTGCTTTACTCATCCCATTCTAGCCAATGCACCTTCGTTTTTACCTGCTCCTCTCTTCCTCCTCTTGGCATGATCTCTGCCTGCCTGGTCCTCTTCTCTCTTTACCTTGACAGTCCCCTACTAGTCACCAATACAGATGATAGTATTGATGATTTAGGCCCCATGTTTTCCCCTTTTTGCAGGAGAATGAAGACAGATAGCTCTACCTTTTTTACTAGAATCTGACTCAGCCTTTTGGGCTCATCAGTGGTTCCTGCCACTTTTACAAGCCTGTTGGACAGGAACACATATGCTGAAACCCTAACTGGCAAGTACATCATAGTATTTCTACTCAAATGAACTTTGACATCTATACTAAATTGAGGTTGTTTTCTTTAATATAAAAATTGTATTAAAAACACGAAAACACTTTGCATGGGAGGAACAGTAGCATGACACGTGACACAAGGCACTGACACAGGTTACAGAATCTCTACGAGCCTTTTTTTAAATGACAAATGAACTATAGATAAAAGTATAAGATTTCTCAAGACAGACTTGCACAAACACATACACAGATTTATCCACTTCTGAACACTGTTAGCATAAGGAAGTGTTACAATGCAACCTCTGATTTAAGGTGATAGGAGCACACCAAGACTACTTATGTGAAGCACGTCCCAAAAGAAAAAGCAGCTATGCAGCCACATGCTACGCAGCCACGTTGAACAGGTCACAGTGATGAGCAACCCTAACCTCGCACTTCATCCACCAGGAAAGCCCCAACACAGCCATCAGGCAAGCCCATTGAGCCTTCCCCAGGCAGGCGCTCACTACCTCTGTCCAGTCTACCATAAAGGCTTTAAGGAAAAGAAAAAGCAAGCATTCTTACTGTACTGTAAGACATACACTATACCTTTTCACAAAGCACTAGTAATGTATGTTTTTTAGACATAAAATCAATTGCCCAAGGATACAAACAAAGCCTATGAAAGGTGGAGGAACAGGAAACTGAAACCGTATTTCAAGTGCCAGCCTGCCTGCTGAGCAAACCTTAGGGGCGGCACATAACCCTGAATAGTTTCCTGTGAAGAGTTACAGCGTGATTTAACCCTGTAAGCATCATGAATTCTGCTTCCATGAGGGCAGAGCGCTCCGGAGGGCCTGCAGAACCCTGCAGTGATTGCCCAGCATCAGGAGGCCTCTGGGCATCCCTAATACAGCAGGCACAACAAGGGCCTTCTGTTACTGCAGGCTTTGCCTACTGGCCTTCACAGAACACAGCCATCTGTCCTACGGCGTCCTATTTATTGCTAGTCTCAGCCTTGGTCCTTTGCTGACAAAGTGTGTGCCTAGTTCAAGGCTATTTATAGCAGGTATTCCTTCGTGCAAAGGACTCTTTCCTGCTCTTCTCTATTTAAAAAAAAAAAAACTCCCTTGAATGAACAGCATTAAATTGCGCTCAGCAAACTTTTTTCTTTCAATATGTGCATAGTCCAAGGTTCAACATGATTCAGGATATTCACATACAGTTCTACTCTGCAATGTACATTTGTTAAATTAAGTTGCTCACCTGACAAGTTAATGCACATGAACAACATTCTTCCTCACACTGAGCTCTGGCTTTTAACAACTTTAATATTCATTACAAACAACCAGCAGTAACTACATGTACTTCCACCCCTTATAATTCTGTATCAGATATATTATTAGAGATTTTAATAGCACAAGATTTATATGCAGAAATAATTTTAGACGAAGCAACATATAAGGAAAAAACAGACAACTGTCCAGATTCACATGACATACAAGGGCTTATGTGCCCAAAAGCTTGTCTGCTTCTCCAGCTGCACTAGTCAGTCTAGTACCAGACATTACAGAGGCCGTGGCCTTAGTCCCAGCAACACCAGCACTGCACCAGAATATTTCAACACTGCTTTTGTAACGGTCATTGGTGACACGAAATACTGGCATTTGTGTTTAAAAACTTTCAAAAGTGTACTTAGTATGTAAAAAGTACCAGTAGAGACACAACAGGGAGTGAATAAAAGCACAAACTGGTATTTCTGAAGTGGAAATTTTAACATCGTATGCCACAAGCTCCGACTGGCTGCTGGGAGGAGAGAGAAAAAGCAAGCAGCTGCCTTAAAAGCACTGTCAGAGTGGCTGAGTTTATTCTGGTACGGCACACAGCACGGCTTGACAGTGCTCCTCACAACTGCTGGCAAGACGTCCCTCTTATGCAGCCTGCCACGTACTGCAGAGTGAACAGTAGTCCTCTTAAACAGAGGAATGCTGTAATTTAGAAGTGTATTTGCTAGGAAAGAATGTTTGAAAGGGGAAAGCAGCCATCTATTAAAAAAATAAAGCAAGCATTTTTTGGGTTTCAGGAGCAATGATTCATGTGGAATCCAAACCAGCTCAAACAGCTCTAAGAGAAAGATGTTTCTACCAGAGTTTCTGCAAGAGAAGTTCAGTGATCTGTAGCATTAATAACATGATCCTTCTGAAGCAGTCTGGCTTGGGCTTTGGGGTTTTTGGGGGTGGTTTTACCTCCTACTGTAGATTTAGGTCTCAAGTTCTCTTCCAAGACAAATACATCCTAAACAATCTGCACATGGAGGAATGCAAAGACAAGGGGAAGCATGAGAAGGGAAGTACCCCTCCATCCTCAAGTCTGTTCCTAACCTCAAAACTTTGTCTTCACTAACTTCACGGTGTGCTGTGCCCCATTTACTTGTACGTTTCTTCACAATTCTCATCCCAGTTTCCAGCACGACATGGAATTAAAAATCTGAGCTCAGTAAAATCTGATATAATTCTGTGAGTTCCTTAGGTATGTTGGAAGGAAGTCCCAGGGTGCCACCTTTTTGAGCACCAAACCTTAAACATCTAAGGGCCTCAGGCACCAGGCACCAGCCACAAGGCTCTGTTCTGTACTTGCAGCACACCACACCAAGGAGGCAGCAGCACTTCACAGACAACAGCTGCCCTTATCCTTCATCAGAGAATCCCGAGGCAAGGTACTGCACACAGTTAGTTCCAGATTAAAGCCCCAGGCGAAACAATTCTCTTGTCACATCACAAAGCCATTAATAAGGTGATGGCAAACAGGATCTGGCTGCACCATCAGCTGCCCACATCCACGAGGGAATCGGCTTCTCATAGTGGGTGTTGTCTAGTACTATTTGTTCTGATGATGGCATCTGCAATGGTCTCAAGGCATAACGCTTTCCACTAATGAAAAATCAAAGCTCTAAATAAATAGTTATTTTACTAAGGATCATCCATTTAAATAGGGGCCAATTATGCATCTCAATTTCAATTAGCAATCTGGCCACCTTCGCTAATTTCTATTATTAGCAAATCAAGTTTGACAGAAACTATAAGGACGTGTTCAAATGGATTAACAAGTTCCTTCAGTAAATACCCCAGAGTGGTCTGTGTCACAGAGGACAAATCCTGAGACCAAATAAATGCTGTCTTTAAAATACACAGTCACAGATAACCACATAAGACGTGGACATACTTTAAAATTAAAAACAAAAAATAAAAATTAAATGCAAGACATGTCAAACAGGAAGACGTATGTTCCTGAAGTCATTCTGAGGGGACCTAGTTTTAGAGAGCAAATGCATAACAGCTCACCAGACAACTTCCAAAGGACTCTTGCTCCTGCATGCGCTCCGGTGACTAGGCAGACCTGCATGCTGCTGAAGGTGCAAGGCAGTTCTCGGTGTATAAAACCAAAACTTTTCAACTTGTCACTACTTGTAACAAGCATGGCTTTAAGGATCAGACTTCAACTACAATGGTCTTCTAGTTTCCATGAGAGTTATAATCATTCCTGAATCAACCAACTTCTTGTGATCCAGTATTTTAAAAAACTTTTATCTTTTTAAAGAAATTAATTGCTAAATAAAAAACCCTAGCCATTCTAATTTGAGTTGTTTTTCAAAGAAGCTGAAAGAACACTAGTTTTCTATTAAAGCAGCAACTAGTTTCAATCACTTAAGCAAATTCTTTAAAACTATCAACTAGCTTTGGTTTGCACTGTTCCTCTGAATTACAGCAGCTCATCAGTGCCTAGTTTCAAGCAGCACGTATCAATACTGAAGTTCAGTGGTAGAGGTGAGCTGCACAGGCAGCCTCTTTCACTGTTTGTCAGCGTAAGCAGGACCCCGCGCTGTGCTAACGGTTTAGTACGTTAGTTGTGCTAGAGAAGCCATGCGAAGCAAAGAGGGCACTTCCATCTTGGCTGCCACTAACATGTAGAACTATTTTCTATGCCAGCAGACCACTTGCTTTGTTATATGACAGCTCAGTTTGCTTTAGGCCATTCTTTTTCTTCTAAAGAGAGACTAGGGATACGAAAGTTACACAAAATCCTTATTTGCCCCATGTTTAGAGATGAAGCAGTACAGTTCCAGAACAGACTTCCTCGGACTGCGTATACCTTTGGAAGATGTCCCCCTTACCTCTTAGAGACTCTGTAATGTGCTGTGGTCAGTTTCCCAGTCTCAGGGTCATGAACAGTAGCACGGCTCAGCTACAAAAAGAGAAAGGACAAGGGCTTACCCACCTAGTAGGCTGCTTTTTCGCCAAGCCACAGGTGTTTGAAAGGGTTCCGATTGGTCTGGATGGTATGCAATGCTCTTAAATTAGCAATATTGGAAGGGCAACAGAAGCCGTAGCTGCCATGTCCAAATCAAAACAAATTGGTTGGAAAAATTTGGTTAGATTGTCCTTTCACTTTTTTCCTCCTTTTTTTTTTTTTGGTTTTAAACTAGAGACTTTCTGCAAATAATTTACAATGCTGAGTTTTACAGACAATTCCTCTTCACCCAGAAGTTTAACTCCTTTCAGAATTTTGGCTTAACGCAGATGGAATGCGCAGCCAATCTTTAATCACCACTACTGAAACCGGTGGGGGGGTGGGCAGGGGGCAGGTGGTTTTTTTTAAAGCCAGCCAGTTTTGGAAAACATTGGCTAAATTCAAGACTTGTAGCACTTAATAGACAAGCTGGAAAGTATCAGGAGCGCAGTGAAAACGAGCTTTCGTTCTGCCAAACTTGCATCAGCAGGAGGTAAGAGAGCCCAGACAGGAGCACAGGATTATCTCGGACAGTGAAATGCTGTGTGACTAACAAACGTGTGTTTTGCATGCCCCTCCAGCTGTCACACTCGGTAATGACTTGAAGCATCTCTTACATATGTAAAGGCTCTTCAAGTGGTCTGCGAGATTGTACAAGGAAAGGGAGGGCAATTTTTGATTGGCGAGAAGAGCAAGGGGAAGGGAATATAAATTAAAAAACCCCCTAGGTTCTACTGCAGGTTTTGTAGCATCGCATACTTTTTACACTGATTGTAGAGACCTGTTTCTTGTACAGATCATCATTTGAGAGCACACACTGAGAAGTTGACCAAAAAAAAAGAAGAAATCAAAATACACCCCCAGAACTTCTAGCTGGAAGGAAAAGACTGAGAAACTCAGCAGTAACAGCCTGTTACAGATCTGCAGGTAATAAAGCGGTGGACTACAAAGCCAAAGTTGTCTTTTTAGGCCACCTCTTTTTTTTTTTTTTCCCCATAATGAGCAGAATCTACACACTCATTACAGGCCCCAAGCATCTGGCATAGAGCTCTCTTACCTTTTGCTAATTCTGTAATGTGCCGTCTCCAAGGCTCCCGTTATGGGGTTTGAAATGGTGGCTCGCCTCAGCTGTGAAGCGAACCATCAGAATAGTTGCATTACAAAGCACATACTGCATCACAGCAATCCGACCATTCAGAAGCCTAAGGGGAAATGTCACACAAGGCGCCACGTGAGCCACCCAGTCACCTTCTGCGGTGGTTTTTCTTTTATGAAGGGGGTGGAAATTCATAAAGCAGTGATAGGGAAGAAGAGGGGATCTCCACTTTTACTAGAAGAGAGTCTTTTAGGCGCTTTTGATTTGTGTTTTTAAACAGAACGTTAGAGAAGACCAAGTTTTCCAGGAAGTAATGTTTCCATTTCTGTAGCAAGAACAGCTGTCTGAATAAAGTAAACTAGAAGTTTGTTTCCTTCATGTTGCAGCAACTGCTGGAAGCAGTACAATATTATGGCATGGGTACAATTGGTCCTTTGTTAGCACTCTGTCCTGCGCATGTAAGATGAGGTTTACAGTTGAATTGAATCCAGGCGACACTGGGATATTGTATAAGCAAAAGATGAATAAAACCCTGCCCTTTTGATTTTTTTCTGTTGAACTCCTTTAACACTGACTGCTAACGCAAACTCACCGCTTAGCAATACAATGTAAACATGTCTGTGGACTAAGTTACACAGAGAACTCTTGGTTCAAGGCCTTCCTTTCCCTCTGCTGTGCTCCATTTACTCAATGCCACCCATTAATAGTCCGATTCAGAACTTTGTGTGTGCCATTTCACTTTGTTCATGTAACTGTCAGACACTTTCCACCATTCGTAATTGGAAAGCTTCAGTTGCAGAGCCCAAATTCTGCAAGAAGTTCCACATTTTGGAACTCTAGGCACCAAATGGCATACCAAGTCCCACACCAATTAGAAGCAGTATTTTTCTACTGTTAAAATAAACTAAATCAAGGCCTCTCCTGGCATGCTAACAAGAACGGGTATTGGGAACTCTTAATAAGCTGCCTCTCATCTCACGCAGATGCATATAAGAATCAAGGCACAACCTACGATTCCAGCGAGAATCCCAAAGCTGACTAATAGGGCTTCATCCTGCCAGCTTATGCCGCCTGCACAGCCGAAGGCAGATCAGACAGCACTGTCTTCCGAGAGACAGCGATGGTAACATCCCGAGCAGCAGGAAGGAGGAGATGACCTTTCAGTCTCAAAAAACACAGTCCTCCTGCTACACTTGCTTCTGAGCCCTGCAAGGCCTCAGCCATAGGAAATTTGTGGAACGCTAACCACATACAGATGCTTCTACATTAATAAACTACATGAATCTCCAAGTTTTTACCACGAGCCAAACATTTGATAGGAAAATAATTATCTCCACAAGTTCAGAAGTTTAAATCACCACGTTTCAGAGCTAAGACTTTTTTCTAGTCCATAAAGAAATTATTCAGTCATATTCCACAGACATAATGCCAGAGCTTTCACAGCAGCAAAGGGTCTTAATCATCAACAGACAAACAACTGGGGCTCTGATTTTCACACCTGCAGCAAGGCTGCCTGACAGGAGAGCAGGAAGAGATGTTTTACAGGTAAAGAGAATCATTTGTACTTCTTGCTTACAGTTCAGAATGTTACCACAGAAATACAAAGCATCAGCTTTTAGGAAGCTTTAAATTTGCCTTCAGGCTACCCAGTACTCAGTGTAGTGGCCAAGGACAGCCTCATACTGGATGTGCCCACAGATAACCCACAGCTGGTTTACTTTGCAGCAGACCAAGCTAACAGTTTGTCCTATGCTTCCTGCACTTATCCACCTAATCTCCATTTGCTCAGCTCTCTCTGGACAAAAAGCCATTTAGGCTAAAAACAAAGAAAAATGCAGGAAAACTGTGTTTCTATAAGTTTAAACCTTCTTTTAGAAGTAACTGGTAATTGATGGAAAAATAAATTAATTTAATTAACTACATCTTCAACGCACATCTGGAGATGCAGAGTCGCACCAACTGGATATAGAAGGCAACTCCATCAGTTTGCTGTTAATCTTGGACACTCCTGTGTACTCCAAGTGTTGAGCTGCCCTGAATTAGTCTGCGTTCAGAAATAAGAACCTTGGCATGCAGTTTCTGAAATAGGATTTGATGAGCTGGCACTGTGAATAAGAAGCTGAGTACCACTGATTAAGTACTGCCCTCTTACAGCTCTTTCATCTGCAGGCAATATCAAAGCCCGGGAGACATAAATCAGTTTTATACTGACTGGAGAATGCAACCATTCATTCCTGCCTATACAATGCTGTAGCATTCCAGGACCAAAGGAATGGCTGCCTTTCCCTAGACGGCACTCTTCTCCATGTTGCGACTTTGGCAAATACAGACTTAAACAAAAAACAAAAACCAGGAAACCAAACAAAAGTGAGGTGACAGGTATATTTCAAGGCAACCTAGCTGCAGTACATTTGTTTTCTGTTGTAGAGCATTGTCCTCCTTATCTGAAACAGTGGGCACTCAAATTGTGTCTGCTGGAAGAGTCTGACAATCCTGCACTGCTGCTACCTGCCTCTCTGAATTACACAGATTTCCAGATTCCCCACCGTCTCCTTCTAAAAGGGCGTCACCAAGAGCTACAACGCGAGAAAAGCAACATGTAGACACATCTGCATTCAAGAGGAGACTGAATCACATGCTCACACAGAAACCTACACCTGAAATTTAAGATTCCAAAACGCAAAGAAGCGTAAGGCATTTACCCTCGGCTTTGCTAGTTCTTTCACAGTTTCGATCTCTTCATCAGAGATGACGTCAAGGAAGCGAACAATTCGAGGTTTGTCCCACTCATCTTCCTGTTTGACAGGGCCCAGAATGTATCTAGGATTCCTGTTTCCGTCGTAGTAGCGACAGAAGAGTCTTTTTTGTCTCCGAGGAGTCTGAAAGCAAGGTGGAACAAGAGATAATCAGAGAACTTCCATATGACATTAACATTTCTAAGAAACAGAAGAGGTTCTGAGAACAAGAGACAGGAACAATTCACTTTCCCTACCTTAATGTTACATTACAAGGCTTTAAGCTTCAGAAATTAGTACTTTGAGCACATTAATGTAATCCATAATGCTGCAACTAGCAGTACTTTACACAGTCCTATTAAAAATAATTTTATCACTAAAAAACCACCCTCATTCAATTCCATACGTAAATTTAGACTTCCAGCATCCTTATTCAATTAATTACAATTACGTACTGCATCCAGGCTAGTCAGCAGTGCCTGCAGCAGTATTACTTTTTGTCTACTGGACAGAATGAAACAGGGAAGAAATTCAACACATGCTAATCCTCAGTCCTACACACTCAGCCAACTGCTGTAACAACTTCCTTGCTTTCACGCTACATACAAATTCTTGACATTATTTCATTATGGTTGGTTTCATACATCTGAAAACAGTCTACTCCACTTTACCATTTTGAGACCCTCCCCACGGCACAGCATTTCGTACTTCCGTCTCTCGGGCAGGTAATCCTTTTTCTTAACCTCACTTTCCTTCTCCATCTGGTCTTCTGAATCCGTATTGGACTTATTTGCTTCTTTTTCTTTAGCCATGATATATTCAAAATATTTCATGTTCCCATTTGCTCTTTGATGTTCAGGATCTATTGACCAAAAACCAGACAAGTATCACTGGCAAGTTTCCGACTTGTGAAGAAGCATCTAGAAGAGGCTATTTACAAAAAGAAAAAAGCAAACAGATGCATGCTATTGCTTCTCAAATAGAAATTAGAAACATCTACTATGGTTTGAGAGCATTCACAGGATAGCTAAAACGCTGAGCTAAGCTGGAAACGATGCTAGCCTGCAGCATGCACATATCCTTGCTCATCTGCAGGAAAATACATAATGAGCTTTCAGAGCTAAGCCCAACGCGTTCAGTTAAACTGCTTATTGTGAGGCCAGGATCCTCAGCAGGCAGAGGGGTCCAAGCACTAAGAAAAAGAGGTCGGCCATTCCTCCCACAGAGGGAGAGACAAGGCAACAGGGACAGGGAGAGAGCTGGGATAGCATGACTGGCTTTAAACCTAAAAACTTTCCTGATGTGACAAAGCTTTTAACAAACACTAAACTTACAGAATCCGCTTCAGTTCATAAATAAGTGGTTCTCACTAGCCTTCGCTAAATTAGGTTTAGTTCCAAACCTCCCACTGCTTTACACAGTCCATTAGTGGAATATTTACAGAAGCATAAATATTTTTCATATTTCATAAAACAGACTGAATCTTCGCTCACTGTATTGCATTCTGGTTTTTTTTTTTTCTTTTTCCAAGTTTTTCACCTTAAGTATTCTTAAACTGCATTTAAATAATTTGCAGATTTTGGTATCGCCAATTTAGTTTCAATTTCATTAATTTTGTTCTTGCCTGTATCTAAGGGGAATTAATCTCAACACAGGAAAATAATATACAGTAAGAGAACCAAATTTCAGGCAGTAATGACTAAGATGGGTAAGTGGTTAGAAGCCAACAGTGACAGGAGGCAGAAAATACTTCAACAGAAAGGAGCAACCCTTAACAATGACACTTTCTGATGTGGTAGTTGAGACTATAATTGCCCACCTAAAAATACGGTGGCAAAATATGATTTATGGTAACATAAGTCTTATTTTACTGAAAAGTACACTTAAGATGTTAGTGGTAATATCAGTAATAATCCATTTTAAAAACCCATATACAAGTCAGAAGAGAGGCAAGACTGCACTCCTCAGTACAAATCCACAGCCAGCACCTGCTCGAACACAGAGCTAGATCCTGCTGAGCTGTGCATCTCTCTCTCACATACCCAGTTCCAGCAGGCGTTTGGTGAGCGTCATGGCTTTGCTCAGATCCCCCTGCTGATACACGGCGTAACTCAGGTAGTCCAGAATGTAGACTTTATCTGCAGAAGACACTTCTCCCTCATCCAACTGTTTCAGAGCTTGTTCCATCCAGAGCTCGGTGTGGTAGTAGTCAGCTTCAGTGTAGGCAATCTTTCCCAGCTCAAAGCAATCTTCAGCTGTTAAAAAGGATTTGTGCTTCACACCTGTATTTAAAATAAAAGAAACCAAATTTACACAGAATTCCAGACCAGTCTTTGCAGTAATGCTCAGTTATTTCTTATTCTTCACAGCACAGTTTATTTCTGTTCAACATCTCCCTTCTGTGGTGGCTATTTGTTGAAGGCTCAGTTTAAGTATCTAAGGCCTGTAAATCCTTGGCAGAACACACAAGCGGTTAGACAGAGTTTTCCATTGCCAGAATACCAGCAACCCGCTAAATGTCTTTAACATTAGTGGAAAATAAAATAAACCTTCCTTCTTCAAAACCCAAACACTTCGAGCAAGAGCAATAGTAAGACAAATACAAAGTTTCAGAAATCTGTTTTCAAAGTCATTGTATTACCACTTTCAAATGGTTACTGAAGCACATCTTGTTAGCAACAACTTAATGGGGGAAGAAAAAGAAAACATCACTCAGTAAATTCCCAGCTGCTTAAGATTTTTGAAGTCAGTCATTTGTAGAAACATCTGAAAAGACCTCTGAAAGATTAAAGCACTAGTAAGCAAATTACAGATTCCTATTTCTACCACTGTAAATTAAGGCCCAATGAAAAACCAAATTTAATCTTGTAAAAATGAAACAGGACCTGCCAGTTTTACAACTAAAATTACAATCCTGATTTACGTCTTAATACATCCTGAATGTTTAACAGCGGCTCCCACAGCTGTGTTCCAAAGGGGGAATTCTGTTGCTGAAGACACGCCCTAAGAGATTAAAAGGCTCAACAGGCAGTCTGCGACAAGCGGTATCCCACAGAACAACTTTGATTCTTCTAAACTAAAGGTGTCAACTAAACACCTTGAGGTCCAGCCTGCAATAGCCAGTGATTTCAGTTTTCTGAGCCTGAAGCTGTGAACTCTAAACTAACACAAAGATTAGGACATCGGGTGCAGCAGTGGAGTGCTCTCTGACAGAGAGATCCTCTGGAACCAGTAACAGGTTGCAGGGCCACAGCCTGGTACACTTCGAAGCAACACAACACCCACACATGAAAAGGCAACTCTTAAAAGGGTGCTTAAGACAGCAATCACCAAATAGGGTTGATAATTAACATAAAGAAACAGCACAGCCTGTAATGCAGGAGAGACTATTAATAAGCGATGCGACAACAGTAGCTAAGATTCTGATTAAAACTTGGCGACCTGGTCAAACAGAAATTCCCTGAGGACAACAAGGAGCACAAACAAGTGACCACATGGGATATTCCTCTCTGGAGCTCTGAAGAGACCAACCTATTCTCTTTCATATTCTAGAACTTTCAGGTTCTGCAATTACACTTTATTACACACAGTTTGAACAGCTTATTGCTTCAAAAAAGCAATAAACTACAGGCCACCCAAAGCACACGAAGTTTTAAGAAAACAATAACAAATTGCTTATTGTATTAGAAAGAATCTGTAGGTCTTTGAGACAGTCTTGAACTAAACCCAGATGTATCATAACGTATAAAGCCAATTACCCTTAATTTTATTAGGCATCTGACCACAATGAGTACTTGCAAAAACACAGATGGATTGTATAGAGTTCATTTTTTGCCAGTTGGCATAGCACTGTTTTTGAACAGAGGAAACAAGGAAAACTCAGCAGAAAACGCATTTTCTAACACGAAAGAAGCGTTTCTTCTCCTCCACATAAACCTGTTAAAGATTACCTCAGGTAATGCCACACACTGTCTTTTGTTTTTCAGTTTATGCACTCCATTAAGTTTAAGCTCAAAGAAACTTAAGTCACTCACAATCCAAAAGGTCCACCTTACCAGTGGCAGGAAAAGGGATAATAAATGATAGAACTGTTTTGTTAAAATACATTACATTGTTCAATAAAACTAGGTATCTGCCAGGGAACATCTACTTCAACACAAAAGGAAAACCCTCACCCAGGCAAGATTATATTGCCATTGATTTTTACAATAAAAACTAGTAACAACAAATTACCTTACCATAAGAAGAAAGATGCAGACTTCAACTGAAAAGAAATTTTCAAGTCCTATCACAAGCAGAAAATGAGCACATGACTAGAGTGAGGACAACAGGACAAAGGAGAATCTCAGTTCAGAAAGAAACTTGCTTTCTGTGCAGTGCATTTTATCCATGTGCACTTGGGCAGTGTGCTGGCAGAAGAAAGCCCACCAGGCCAGGAAGCCAAGCGGATGCAGTTTCCAACAGAACCACCACAGCTAGAGAGCCAACAGCATGTCAGAGTAGGTCAGCTCTACCTGGGCTCCGCTTCACCAGGACAGCCTGAAGCAACAGGTTCCTCTCCGTTGAGGTGTGGCAGAATTAAAACTGACACCTACATCAATCTGTGTTCAACAACCCATAACACGCCACTATTCATAAATTCTTAGCTAGCTCAAATACCTTCCTATTGTTACCTTCACACAATGCAGTTAAACAAGAAGGAACAGTCTCACATAACTTGTAATCAGGACTTTTCGTAAAAGTTCACAGTGTCTTCTGAAAGGAACAGCAATGACTCTTACCTGGAAGATTCCCTCTTGAGAGAGTGTCTGTGTCCAAATTATATGTGTCTTGAAGCCTCAAGAGGGCTTTTGCTGCACCAGTCTGATCCTCGTCATTTGGGAAAAACTGCCGCTGGATAGTCATGTTGGAGATAAAGCCTGGGAAGACAGGAAAACACTTGGCCTTCTTTGTCCCAGGAATTCTATAAACTCTATGCATGAAATGACTCCCTACTCCGGGGAAAGCTAACATTTCAGGAAAGGCCATTAATAAGTCAGGAAAAGCTATTAGCCCTGCAGAGAGCCAAAGACCATAAGTTTGTTTCTAAAGGACAGGAGTACTCTTTCAGTTTCATACAGAAACTATTTTTCTCTTCACAGGTTAAAAAAAAGTTACATATAAAAAAACAACACACACACTCCCTCAGAGAAGGGCTTAAGATGCACTGGTCCAGATTTCTGGCTAGCAGGTGCAAAGCCTCTTCAGTTGGCATATTCAGTTCCTCACAGCAACATGCAGGAAGCTGAATGTGCTGAATCCTTATCAGAGATAACCCTGGGTCTTTTCTGACTACAAACCTACATCTGTCAAATATAATCATCCCAGCTTCCTTGCTGCCAAGTGTCCTTCACAGTCAACTATTCTATGTTCCGTTCCCTACTGAAGAGCTTCTACTCTTGCTGAAGAAAAGAGGCAGCAAAGTGTCTACTACACCAATTCAGATCAGTTCCACAAATGCTCAGTCTCTGCCAACACTCAGGTTTCAAACCATCACACCACCACACACCGAGTGTATCAGCAGCAACAGCACTTCACCATACTCCAAGACAGCCCCACACGTCTTGCACTCAGAAGAGTTTCATTCTCTTTTTTCCGTTCAGCAGAGTCACCATACTTCGAGAGCTGAAATTTTCTAAAATACTGGTTTGCAAGAAGTGAGAGAGTACATGAAGCAAGCCCTGATCCCTCGCAAAATTTAAAGCATCCAAAGAGATAATTCAGTTTAAATACTGCAGTTCTCCTAAATTTTTGTAAAGCTCAAATTATAGCACACTAACAGCAAAATGGCAGATCCTCTAGTATTATTTTTCATGAAGGCACCTCAAAAGTAGACTTACATATCTAATTCAAATCATGACATGTAAAAGACACAGTCAAGTAAATGCAATTATAATGTGATCCTTGTTCTTACTACAGGCATACTTACCGTCTGACATGTCCTTCAGAACCAGGCTCTCCAGCTCACCCCACTCTGTGTTAAGCCGTTTCATCAATTTGAATGCGTTTACAGGATGTCCCAAAAACCCCTCTGGGTCTTTCGTAGCAGTATCTGTCAGCTGATCCAATTTCTCTGCCCATCTACAGTGAATATATACATTCAGTAAAGTCTCTTGTAAAAGTCTGCCAAGTGCACTATAAAACTGATTTCAAGCTACTCAACAGTCTTCGCTAATAAGAAACCCAAAACAAATTGCAAGCTTTTACATTATCTATATATAAAGCTCTCCTAGAAGGAGCAAAAGGCGGTTTTCTTGTGTTGCTCTTGTGGTCTTTGTTGGAACACTGCTGAATGAACTCCCTCCTACAAATGCTACGTGCAGTATGCCAGCAGCTCCATTATGAGTTCTCATACAAGATTAATAAAAAACAAAGCTTCACCCGCATTTTTATTTTTAAATGTATTTCTTCCTAAAGTTTACAAAAAGGTAGTTCAATGCGGTCTCAAATTATGTTACTTTTTAAAATACCATTTCACTTTTAAAATCTATGATAAGCCCCTTGCCCCCCATCACAAAATTGCCTTCCATACTGTAAGCTTGTATTAAGAAACATAGTTCTCATGCTCCCAAATGGGGAGCCCAGATCAACTTTCTGGTGCTACAGTTCTGACTCCACAAACCTCTTTAACACTGTCAGGGCCACAAGCCATTCACAACTCCAGTGCACTCTGAAACAAGCACACCTTTCAACAACTGCTGCTGTTCATCTGTCATTTTAATGGAAACATAAGGAAGTCTGCTCCAGTCTCAAGTCAACGAGCACATCAGCCATGCTATAAGCACCAGCACTACACTACTACATGTCTGCAGAACAACCAAACTTCCCCTCTCCATCCAAAACAATGGAGATCTAGAACATGACAACATGTAACAACACCCTGAAAACAGGATACATTAACATCAGAGAAGCCACACCCCACAGAGAATACCAAACATCAACACCAACATTAAGCAAATACAAAATCCGTAGCCTGGAGCAAACTCTGTACATGAGCCGGCATTCAGCTCGTTCCAGAATTTGGTATGCCCGAATTAAGTTTGCCTGCTTTACCTGAGACAGGCAGATGTTTACAACTGTTAAAGGTGACACTGTTTGCACTCGCTCTGCCCACACTGTCTTTAGTTGTTTTCCACACTCTGATAGCCCCTGTCTGGGTTCTTGCCAGCAGCAATGTGAGTGGTGGAGCTCCCTCCAAAATGGAGTGCTCAAAGTGCTCCCGCGGACCAATGTCAGCTTCTAGCAAGCTGAAGACTGAAGGAACAAATTTCAACAAATTGTGCATTCACATTGCACACGGTCAAATCCATTGTACATTTCCCACTGCATGTCTACCAAACCTAATGAGTAGCTGAAAGTCACTGCAGCCATGAGCCACAACCACAAGGCCAGGATTTCTTTCAAGTAGTTTCTGTTTCATAAAAGCCTCCACCACGAGCCACCCACTAGGTGCGAGCCACCCTCTGCATTTCGGTGCATTACCAACTTTCACTGAGCTGAAGTCAACATAAGCTACCAATTCTTCAGCCACAGCACAGAGCCCAAACTCAAATGACGCTGGTATTTTTTCCAGATTCTTCTATCTGTGACAGTAATTTTAACTTTTCTGACCTTACAGTGGCCATCTCTAATATAATACAAACAGAGCTGTAATGCTTATACAATAAGCTGCATTTGCACATTTCTGGATGCTGAATCTGCATGCTCCCAATTTAATCTGTAGCTGTAAAGAATATACTCAGAACATTCCAAAACTGTGAGCAACTCTGACTCTGTATTTTAAGTGATAAATACAGGCTGACAGAAGTATCTTTCCTCCTGGATGACAGAATGTAATACACAAAGGCTGAAATAAAATTCATGTAAAACTGTATGTACAACTGTTTAAACTGACAGATCTATACACACTTCTGAAAGTCATGAAACCATCCTGTTCAGTGATACAAATCTCTAGTTGTGATAAAATCTGACATCGTGCTCTAGTCCTCACACCTATAGAGCCGAGCAACATAGTAATGGCAATAGTCAGGTCTCTTGTTATTTTTAAAAGCAGTAAAGAGGTTTTATTTTGCTTTATTTTATTTTTAAATCTAAATATAGCACGTAGAAAGATACAAAAAAAGTAGTAATAACCCACTGCTCTGGCAGTGGGTTATTACCATTCATTGGTTAGCCACTCATGAGTCATATGGTCACACCAACACTTTTTAGAGCTTTTAGATCTAGTATATCATTGCAATCCTTGTAACACTCATTTGGAGATTTCTTGTGTTTTAGTTTCCACTAAGCAGATTGTCAAAGAACCACATCCCCTTGGGAATCACATGCAAGCAGGAATCTTAAGGTGAAGGTATCATAGAGAAAGTGAGTTGATTAGATTTTATCATTAGAAAGCTGCGTAAAACAAACCAATGGCTCAGAGACAATAACTTAGGTCAAAACCTGCTAGTTTAAGCTTTGCCTCAGAGGAAAAATTCCACAAATTTAATCAGCCTTGGGAAGCACTTTTTACATAAGGGTGGACTCAAATTATTAACTATTAACATTATGAAACAAGCTGCTTACTTTTTGATCTGTTCCAGCTTGCTTTCTTCTGCCTTGATGTAATCTTTCAGTGACACGACCAGATCTTTTTCTGTATTAATTAAGTCTGTCATGTGACCTAGAAAATAAATTAATTTGGTTAGACAAGGAGAAACAAAAACAACCAAGAACTAAATTAGAAGCATTCTTCCTCTCCTACTTTCTTCCCCAAAGACCTTCTGCATTTGCTTCAATAATCCTGAAGGAGTATTTGAGTATGGCTTCTTGCTTCTTTTTTTTTTTTTTTTT
>Ga0065711_1001460_pt1 | contig 43070 bp, 26 predicted proteins | sample Hoacrofraction12_FD_59098 | JGI IMG/M metagenome (GOLD analysis project Ga0065711, IMG submission 59098) | Hoatzin crop microbial communities from Cojedes, Venezuela - Epithelial fraction 12 v2 (version 2) | ecosystem: Host-associated > Birds > Digestive system > Esophagus > Crop | place... | reverse complement strand
AGGTCGGGCGGGCGGTCTGCGGCCGTGAGGCGCCGGGGCCTCGCCGCGCCGGAGGGCGGGCCGGGTGCCGCCTCCCCGCTGCGCCTCGGCTGAGGGGCTGGAAGAGCTGGAGGGGAGCTCCGGAATCGTTGGAAGGGCCCTTCATAGGTCATCGAGTCGCAGCCCCCCGCCACGGGCGGCGACACCTTCCGCCAGCCCAGGGTGCTCAGAGCTCCATCCAGCCTGGCCTTGGACAGTGCCAGGGAGGGGGCAGCCACAGCTTCTCTGGGCAACCTGTGCCAGTGCCTCACCACCCTCGTAGTGAAGGATTTCTTTCTTGTATCTAATCTAACTCTACCCTCTTTCAGCTTGAAGCCATCACCCCTTGTCCTATCACTCCAGGCCCTTGTAAAAAGTCCCTCTCCAGCTTTCTCGTAGCCCCCCTTCAGGTAGTGGGAGGCTGCTGTAAGGCCTCCCCACAGCCTTCTCCAGGCTGAACAGCCCCAGCTCTCTCAGCCTGTCCTTGTAGGAAAGCAAAGAATCTACTAGAACAAAAATTTGCTAGATCTTCGTAGGTGAAGGTTGCTTTGGTCATACATGCCGTAATTTCTCTCTGCAGTCACTCACTGAAACGCTCTCTTTTTTTAAAGTAGCTAAATATGGGTGTGACTTATTTAAGCTGAAACTAACCGCCAAAGGTAAGAATTAAAGGGAGGAACAAAGGGCCAGCACTGGCAATATGCTGTTATGCTTTCCTTTAGACCAGAATTCATTTGAGAAGAAGTACCAATGACAAAAGAGATGCAGCCCCAATGGCCAAATTCTGTGTGTATTAAATTAAGATCTTGGGAATAGCCTCAATAACCTACAAAATCTGTCTTGGTGTGGGTGCCTCTCTGTATGCTTAGAAGGTATTTTCTCCAGGTCTGTCCTTCCTTCTATCAGGAGAGAATTTCTACCAGGAGGGTTTTCTTCAGTCTGAAAATAAAGATGTAGCTCGTAACTTCCAGTGGATAGCAGCTAAAGTTAGAAAACTGTAACTCATGCTGCGATGTTTTCACATATCGATTTATCAGCAAATCTAATCACTTCATCACATAGTGACTCCTGTGTCAGCTGACATCTTTAAATCAAGACAAAATGTTTTTCTGAAAGATACCATGCAAGTTAGTTAGAAGGTACGGGCTTTGTGAAGGAATTACTAGGTAACTTTTTGGGGATTGTCTATTACAGGAGACCTAAGGCTTTGAATCGATCTCACGACTTCACCTCCGGATAATCTTACATGGATGTGCTGGTGTGTGACCTCTGTGCTTTTCCTGTGCTTCTGAGTGGAAAATCTCAGATTGTATCCTGGTGGGATGGAAAAGACTGAAAATTTCATCTAATGTGCCTAAAATTTCAATCAATCATTTTTATGGTGTTTGTCTTCAAAAGAGTAATACTCTGTAAATAAAATCTGGTTTCTTGTTTATTGTCCCAGTGAGTTGTGTACAATAGCTACTTTGTTTACAAGAATGTATTTTTTTTTAACGTTGAATTTGGCAAATGGAACCTGGGCTTGTTCTTTTTAACATTTCTTCCCTGTTAGTAGGGTTGTTGAGCGGACAGATTCATTCAACCCATTGTGGGCTTGCACAGAGGTAACTGATTTTGACTTAGCAAGCACTTCTGGTGATGACCTGAAAGTTGAAATGAAGTGAATTCACTCAGCTAGGTAAGCTTTTCAGAGTTCAGAGGAGCAAAAGGCAAGTGAAAACGTTTTATCATTAACATCATAGAGAGGACTGGACAGTCACAGGGTTGTGGTAGAAAGATGTTATTCATATGTAGAAGTGCATCTTCAAGCAGTAAGAATGTAGGTGACAAACCTTAGTTAATTAAAAGTACAGGTTATGCAGCTCAGTAGGTCTCCATTTGACAGTTAATGAATTGCTACAGGGATCCTGTTACAAACTAGAAGGGCGGCTGTGTTCCCCGTAGACATTTTTAGGAATAGAAGTAGTATGTTGTATCCAATTAAATCAGGCCAATAGACTCTCTCTAAGTTTAGCCTTTGTATCTAAGGTCTGAAAACGTTACAAACTGGATATGGAGAGATTATCCATTGACCACTGAATTCTGACCCACTGGAGGTTGGAGTGATCGGTCCTCCATGCTGCTGAAACTCAGAAGAAGAACAGATTTGACATGAAACTAAATGCTGCAGTGACAGAAGCTGGAAATTGGCTACACCTCCTCACAGAGGGGAGGTGTAGAGAAACATCTGCTGCAATGGGTGTAGTTTAAACTCAAAGTGATCACTGGTGTGGCCACCCATGCCACTATTTCACTCGTAAAGCCAGCTGCTGTCCTGCGTGATAAGGGGATGCCCATTCTGTGAGCTGCATTACTAAAATCTTCGTATGGCTGAGATCCACGAGATGCCCAACGATGGTGGAACCAGCAAAACTGGCCTCATCGGTCCTGCCCAGCCTCCTTTCCTCCCATATCCAGGGATGTTGGCTGCTCAGAGGCCCTTGCAGCGGCACAGAGCTCCGTACCAAAGTCACAGGCAAAACGCTGACGATGCCTGGAACTTGGAAGGCACAGATCAGCTGTTACTGTTGCACAGTCGTGCTTTATCTGGGAAGGGCATCTTCTCTACCCTTTTGCAAGACATTGCAGTTTAATGACCTGATTCTCTCTCGTCCCTCCATAGAAAACAGTAGGTTTGGGGCGATATTAGAAGGAAAGAGTGAGTTTTTTCAAAGTACGCCTTGGACCTCAAGTTTGGGCCCCAACTTCCAAGCCTAGTGAAGAGCAGAATTCAGCTTAATAGGGTCAGAGGTGTTACAATTTTCTGCCCTGTCTCTGTAAGCAGACGGATTTTGTTGCGGTAGTTTTAAGTAGTGTAAGTCCGAGCAGGGTCGTTACAGGATCCCGCAGAAGCTTTTCTTTTCTTTTTGGGCTGGACTTTGAAAAAGTAGAAGGGAACGTCTGTGTGGATTCCTCCAGCCTGCGGTGGATCCTTTGGGATCACCCGATTCTGGGTTCAGAATCTCTTCCACCTGGGCAAGTCCTGCTCCCTGCTTCCTGACTGACAGGAGTTTAGCTGAGCTGACACGTGGCGCTCCCTCTCTCACACAAAGGCTTTCTGCCCTTTTGGAGACCTGAGGAGGGTCAGAAGGAAAGAGGAGAGTAGCGTTCCAAGTGTGGGGAATAAAATGCTGCTGCTACTTACGTGTTGCAAGAGTGGCTAGGAACCGCTGAGCTGTGAGATAACATCCCGGGGACCAACTTCACTCAAACACTTGCATTTTATTTAACATTTATTTAAATAGTGAAACTCTTCAATTGTTAAATTAGCATTAAAGCAGGCTGGAAACTGGTTTACAGTCCCTGGAAAGCAGCCACACATCATCAGTGTCATAAATTATGTCCTTTTTTACCAAGATACTGGCTGCCAGCTGAAAGGTTAGAAATAACTTATTTTATTTTCAAATGCAATTTGCCGTTTATCCACGGAGCGAAATAAGCAAAATGGATGCAGCTGTCTTTTAGATTAACTCCATAGCGCCGTCAGGCTTGGGGTTCCCAGGGAGGTGCGNTGCATTCCGTGTTATCCCCACGCAGCACCGCAGGAAAGCCCTCCGCTTCGTGGCGTCTCATCTGAGAGTCGGGGTGGAGGTACGTGTGCCCGTGTCGGCAGAAGGCCCAGGTTGTCGGAAGGACAAACCCTCGGAAGAAAGCAATGCAATAACTCTCAGGAGATCAGTTCAACAGTAGAATGATGGGTTTAGGTGGCACAAACACAGTTTGATGAGGTGAGGGGTGAGGGGCCATGATTTTTAAAGCCTTTTTTAGTGCTGATGAGCAACATCAAATTTTATTTCTCTGGTTAAGGTGTACTATCTTCCTTCAGTTTTTGAGGAATTTTCATCTTTTAAAGAAAAGGCACCTTCTGTTTTGGAAACTGTTGTGCCTCGTGCGAGTGCCAAATATACAAACGTCTGAAGAACTCCCATGAATTTGAGAGGTTATGACATTTTTTCTATTTTGTATTTAGTTTTTTTCAGTGCGGTTTGTACATTTCTGCAAGTCAGTTTGTCAGGGGGAAACTCTAACATAGGAGAGTAAATTTTGAATTAATAGATCCAGTGGCTTAGCATTTGTGTCAGGTTACCTAAAGTTATTTTAAAATGATATATAAAATGATTTTTTAAAAAAGTGAACCCCCTAGGTTGTTTAATTTTCAAATCCATCACTCAAGCCGAGACCGTTTACAGTGCATGTGACATAGCAGAAGAAGGATTACTGTACGTGTAAAGCATCAGGACAAAGATTACTGAGGAAATACTAGAGTCAGATGTAGCTGGGAATCATTGTTTTTGTGCATAGGAGGTGTTATTTATTTACAATATAACACCCTTTGATTTGACAATGAGACTGGGTCCTGCACTGAGCGTGCAAGTTAAGTCTGAAATACAATCTACGTGGCATAGATACATGTGGGGTTTTTTTTGTCACACAGCTGCATCATTAGTAGCAGTGACATTTTATGTGTAGAACTGCAGCGGTCGCTTACTTCTTAAAATAGTTGCCTGTAGCGTGTGCCTTTTTGATGTTCAAAGAAAACTCATGCAATATCTGCTATCTTGATATCTTGTGACCTGGGAACGGAGCTTATTGTATAAAAACAGCAAGCAGAGACTGGAGCCTTGCAGTGAGATGTGCAGTTCATTTCAAGTCCAGTTGGATGAATCATTGTTGAGTTTTTTTTTTTTTTATAAGGTCACTTACTGCTGCAGATTTTTAAAGGGAAAATACAAAATCGTACAGTTGCTCCTGAAGCAATTTCCCTGCATGTCAGTGGTATATTCCTTGTGCTCAGGAAATCAATGTCGGTGATGTAATGGGGGTTTCTACCTCATACTGCTATGTCATTCACACGAAGAGAGCGTCATGGGAGCTGGTGAGATTGATGTCCTCTCTAAGAATAGCACTGATTATAGAACAGATTTTCCCATATACAGAGCCATTTTTAATTCACTGCCTACTGCAGCTGCCAGCCTGTGGAGATAATTCCTTCTAGCAGAATAGCTCTAGATTATTATAGGGAAATCAAATTTGCATAAAAGCATTTTATCTCTCCCCTTTTTTTCATGTCAAAGTTACCAAACATTCACTGTCAGTTACTTTTTTGTGTGTAGGAACAACTTTGTTAGAATTGCATCTTAAGTAAAATTTGTTAAGATATTTGCAACTCTTTGCTGGTTTATGTGTTTCAGAATGAATACTAAACAACTACAAACAATTATTGTTAGGGAACAAGCAAGCTTTTTAAAAAAGAAAAAGCTAAAAGCTACGAGCTGTTTTTGCACACCTTGAGGAGCCTTAAGTAGCTCCATTCAAATCTACGTAATGACGTGGTCCCTGTGACCCAGGCAAACCTTGCAGATGGGTACCTGTGGTTTGGAAGTGTGGTGCGGCCAACCAGTGATCAAAGTGTCGTGCAAATCTGAGTAGACATTGTCATGTACTGATGAGGAAACGGAGGCACAGCCAAGTGAAATGACTTGCTTAGGGTTACAGACTGATAGCAGGATAGACTTACAGGCTACTGAACTGCAAGTGGTTGCCTGTGTGGTTGGAGCGTTCTCCACATCCTTATGTTCCATAGCACTCATTCAAACAGATTTTTGAGGCTCAACTGTGAGAGTAAGTTTGTTGGTTTTATTGGGGGTGAAATTTTTAATTCACTTTTATACTTCAACATAGCTAAGTGCAGTACTGGGTATCTTAGAATCTGTATATAAGCTGCTTTTTCAAAGGTCAAGGAAAATACTGTAGTGAGGTCTTAGGGCAGAGAAAGACATTTTCCTCCCATTTTGGAATCTGGGTTGAAATTTTTCTTAATTTGTCTTTGCTTCAGCCTTGTTCCTAGGTCAGTGGAGTACCATTTAAAAGTATTAATGAAATAGGTCTCCTTCTCTGTTAGGTCTCTAGTGTGACTTGCAGAATTCTGAAACTGTACTGCAGAAACTAAATATTTAAAGGAAACACCAAAGCATCATTCAGTTGCCTGAACTGAGGTGGCCAATGCCCTTTGATACGTGCTGCGACAGCCTCTACCTGCTAGTCCAGAAGGGTGCAGGCGTCACACAGATTCTGTGTTGGATCCAGCCTTGTGTAGACATTATCAGATGCCTTTGCTGAGGTGACTGAACTGAGATCCCAGATTGACTGCAGAGCTAAACATTTTTTAAAAAAGCAAACATAACAGCAAGAACATGGCCTATCACACCGACCATGGAGGTGAGATCATGGCTCGTATCTGCGTGAGAGCTGTCAGAAGACCATTTAGTAGATTAGACTGGTTTCGGATTCAGGATTTGCTGCCTTCTTCCTTTGAAAAGTCTTTGAAGAGCAGTGGTAGGTATGAATATGCAGTTAGACCCTGGCCACAACTGGGAATCAATTGGTATGACAGAGCAGAGAGGCCGCATGGGAGGTGATTTCTATGCTTTGTGTTGTTCGAGTCCAATCCTTGGGTACATTGGAGGCATCTGGAGTTTCGGCTTACCTGGCAGTGGCCCAGTGGAAACTTCTACCATTTAAAAGCAGCTGAATGCTCCAGGAGGGTCCTCTGTGGTCTTCTAGCACATGCTCAGTAGGAGGTCTCAGCGGTTTGGGCTGGAGTGGCCAGGAGTGAAATGAATATTTATGTTGGTAGTTATGAGATCATGAACTATTATGCAGAACAATTAATTAGTGACCTCCATGCCTCTTCTGGCTTCATTGATTTCAGAAGATGGGGCTTGTAGAGAGGTCTTGGCCACTCTGTGCACTATCAGCAGCAGAAATTATGGTTTTCCTTAACAGAGTGCGGAGTTATATTTTTCCCAGGAACTGTGATAGCCTGCTTAAGTATTGTGCTCCCTCTGCTATCAGCTGCTAACGCAGAGTTTATGGTTGTAACAGGCAAAATGACTTTGGAGGATTGTGCTGTAACCTGATAGTTTTTCCCCTACCCTCAGTGTTATAACATGATTTGGTCTTGCCTGTGGATGGAAGTAAATCATATTTTACCCTTACTGCTGAATTGTATTATGGCCCTGACCTTTAATAGGTGAGACAAAACTGCATTATATTGTGGTTATAGGACTGCTGTGTTATACAGGGAAAACGTGGTTATCTGAGGGTCTCATGTGAGTGTCCTAAACCAGAAGATAATCAGGAGCTTGGATAACCAGGAATTTCAGCCTCACAGATGCGTTAAGCTAAATCAAAGCTTCACTGCTGAAGCTGGGGGACGAATGCGAGTCTGGTAAATATGCATTAAAATGTAACATAATATCCAACGTGATGAAATGGAGTGGAGCAGGCCCTCAGCTGCTGTGAGTTGTCATGACACTGAAGTGAAGCTATGACAACCAACACCATCTGGGATCTTCCTGTCTTCCCAGATTTGCCCTCCAGTGTGTTTTTCCTAGTATGATTCCTTCTAAAAATAGAAAAATTAGAAAAGTCAAGCCAACAGGCAATGTAAGGTCCCATTAGACAGGAAAGTAAAGGTAAAAAAAATCCTGCTAACAACAGCCGGGCTGGGTACGTGGTTACAATATGTTAGTTGAAACGCTGGTTTTGTATGCCGTAGTTTCGAGCAATGAGTAGAGAACTCCTCAAGCAGAAGAATATGCTAGAAAATGCATACCATGTCATATTCCCTGAAGATCATAGCTGATGTGTGGTAGTTCCTTCTGAATGACCCATTCTGTCAGTTCTGTCTGAAAAGGTGGGCACAGCCGCTGTGCAGAGACCACAGGCGGGTCTCCGAGCAGCCTTAGTGACCCCTCGGCACGAGAAACGCGGTGGGAGGCGGCGTGGGTGCTGGACAGGGAGCACGGGCCTGCTCTACCCTGTTTCTCTGATTCTCTCCAGGAGTCTGAGTGAAGCTTTCAGATCTAGGTGCGCATCTCCAGACCCTAGGTAACTCGCAGGTAGAGATCTGTTTACCTTGAGAGTTGCTTGCACCTTGTGTTTAAGGGTGAGCCTTCACTTTATGTGATACGGAGCTGTGCGAAGCACTCTGCAGGATGCTGTGAAGATGGCTTACCTAATGTATTCAGGTTACTAAATGAAGTCTAAAATTAATTGGAATGCTTGCAGCATCTTCAGGGATAAGGGTTTAACAGTGTGCAGACCTTAAACTGTTTGCACAGTTGTGCCTTACAGAAAGGATGTGGGATGTTAGCAAATATCTTCACATTCCCTTTTACGGGCAGCTTCTGTCTTCCTGCAGCATAAGCCTGACAATGGGGACCGCCGTCCCTTCAGTCTTCTACAGATTGCACTTCGCCTGATGTACACAAAAGTGTGTGTGTATGCGTCTGAGTGTGTGTTTAGCTGTGTGCGTGTATGTGCATATATATAGAAAGAGAGAATGTTTTTTGGTGTATACGTATAGTACTACTCATGTGGTACAATTGCATTTCTGTGCCCAGCAGTTCTTTTGCTCAGCCCTCACCACTATGACCATTCCTGCTCTGATCGGTTTCCCGTTCACTGGAGCTGAGTATACAAGTGGATGAAAAGGTGGTTTCACAGGCCCACAGAGGAAGTGTATTTCATTCTTAGTGTATGCTGAGGGTTGGACATCGGTATCCAATTCTGGGGAAGAATTTCTTTACTGAAAGAGTGGTCAGGCATTGGAACAGGCTGCCCAGGGAGGTGGTGGAGTCCCCATCCCTGGAGGGGTTCAAAAAACGTGTAGCTGTGGCACTTCAGGATATAGTTTAGTAGGCATGGTGGTGTTGGGTGGATGGTTGGACTCGATGATCTTAAAGGTCATTTCCAACCTACGATTCTATGAATCCATGAAGAGGGATGGAGGCATTTTGCTAACACTGAAGTTCAGTTTCTGCAGAACCTTTGTAGTCTATGACATGATGGAGCATCATTTTCTTGGGCAGTATTTTTTGCTGATGTGAGTGAGGCTACCCTGGGTTACAGAGGATCTAGCTCTGTAAATCCTTCGAGCTTACACTTTGCTACATCAAGTGATTTCAGTTGCTTGATCTCATAAGTCACCAGAAATACTACTGTGGTTTTTTTTCTCCTAACATTTGAAGCCCAAAATACAAACTCATCTTTCAGTCCAAAACTATACCAGGCAGGCAACCATGGGATTGAAATGTAAAATAAAATCATGTAATCAGGATAAATTTCTTACGGACCGGTCAGACCCCTGTCATGTTGTCTAGCGTAATAGAGCCTACAGTCATATGACTACAATTTTGATATGATTCCAGCAGACATAAAAATTTATTATGTCAAAGTTATTAAAAGAAAATGTGCTTTAAGGAAGCATAATTACTGCCTGCCTTTCTGCAGACTGTGTTAGCTTGCATATGATCATTAGCTGTAAATAAAAAATAGGTTTTGATGAATTTTATTAAGAAAAGAGTGAGTTTCATTTGGGTTTTTACTGTCTTGTGTACATGACAATCTTGACAACTGTGTACTGGTTGTTACGTTCTTATAACAATCAGATAAGAGACTGATCAATTGAAGACATAATAAATTAAGGGTATAATAATGTTGCTTGTCAAGGTATTGCTAACAAAGTAAGACCTGGCTTGCAATTTATCTGGTATATTTATATTAAGAGATTTGTATAATTTACTTGCTTTGCAGTTGTGGTTTTTTTTTTTTAATAGATGTAATTTTAAAATTGTATGTTATTTGCTGTAAATAACAATGATTACTTTGGTTCAGGCGTAGGATGAGGGAACCAACAAACTGGAACAAGCACCCTGTCAGATGAGCAGCACCATCATCCTTTACAGTTTACGTTGGCAGTTAAATTAAAAGTTTTTCTGTTACCAATAGAGAGTTGGTGTGTTCTCAGTGATGTACATTTAAGCTTGCTATTATCAGCAGTTTACTGAAGCAGCTGCACAACACGCAGTGTTCTTCTGCATAAGCATTTTGCAGGGAAGGTTACAGAAGCATCCAGAGCCACTCATGAGGAAGCTAACCTTAGGCTACAGTAAAAGAAGGGCAGAAGTGTTTTTTGATTGATGGTGCACTAACCCATTTGGTTTAGAACTGTGCCTTCTGGTTGACTACTTGCTTTATTTGAAACCCGAAAGACGAAACTCACTGACCAAACATAATGGTAATCTAGCAGTGAGAAAGATGAACAAAATACATGGAGTTTTTATCCTTCAGCACTTCTGTTATCCTTGTTGGAGTTTTCAATAAGGAGCTTTGCACAATCTGAACAGGCATCGGTGTTGGAAGAAAGTACACAGAAATAGAACAGCGGATGTGTTTTTTTTGGAGAGGAGTCAACTTCTGTTGCAGGTGTAAGTTTTGAAAAATATAAACAAGAAGCAGACTCCATGTAACTGTACCATCAATTAAGTTGGTTTAATAGCATTTCAACTTGTTGTTAATAAAGCAAACATTTACTAATCTTATCTCTTGTAAGCAGGAAGGAAGTTAAAGTGCACAGTAATGCACATTCCTGTCAGGAAAAGTGGTTTATAATATCATATGATATAATTTGCAGTGAAGCAAAACCAGCAAATGGCTATGTGGGAGCGCTCTTTATCCTCTTGATTTAACTTCTTCCCCTCCCTTCCCTGTTGGTAGCTTCATCGTCGTCGTCGTTGTTCACCTCCCTAATTTCGTGCATCTTTAGCATTTCCTGCTGTAATCTGCCTGGATACGAACAGCCTGGCTGTGCAAAGATCATACTACTGGAGAATGGATGAGGTGAGGGGTAAATGGTGTGAAATCTCCGTCCCTCAGGTTTTTTCTTTGCTTTCTCCCTGGATTGAGCTGCTTCAAGGAGCAATCAGCGTGATCGTTTAATTGTACTCTGAGGAATGCTCTGGTATCATCAAGACTGACAAATGATGGTATGAGGAGTGAGGGCACTAGCTGGAAAATATAATTTGTCTGTCATTTTAAAAAAAGTGAATATTGCTAATTAATAATGAAACAAACATTTATTTTCCTGTCTCCTGTGGCTGATTTTTTCCCCTTTTGCCCTCGAATCTTCCTGTACCATTCTCAGTACTACCCAATGAGAGGAAGGCTCTTCATTGCTTTTAAAAGAAGCCTAAATCTTGACTAAATGTAAGTTCTTGAGATCATGTTAAGCTTCCTAAATAAGCAAATTTCCTGGGGCTGTTACATGCTCACCGCTTTACGAGTCAGCCTGCTGGTATTTAAATATACCTAACTTTGGGCTTCTGTTGAAAATAATAGCCAAGAGTGTGCAGGAGGAGTCTGGAGTGCTGGAGCCGCAATTGCTGCAGAGTCCCACTGCTGTTGTGTTGAAGAGAATGAATTGCTGATTAATTCTATAGTTTTGCATGCAATACTGATTTGTGAAAACACTCCCCACCTCCTTTGTCTGGAAACGATCCCATAGTCTGCTGACATTTGAAAGAATATACAGTTTATCTGTTATGAAGTCCACTGAAAAATAATTTACTATTCACATGTTAAATATAGGGGCAGTTGGTCTTTTTATACTACTGCAATAATTCTGTGAGGAAAATTTCAATGATGAAAATGAAAAAAAGTTAAAATAGTCATAATTTACTGCTTTAGTGTGCAGGGCAGCTGTTTTCTGCCTCTATCTGTATTCTAATAAGTCTTTTAAATGAAGAGATTTATGAGATTATTTTAATTTTGATGTCTTTTTAATGCTTCATGCATTTTAAATACAACCTTTTAATAGTTTTTGAGATTGAAGAATTTAATTTTATTTTATGCTGCAGAAATAAATGTATTCTCAGGAGACTGCACCATTATTACAGCTTTTTCTTTTTTTCTTTCTTTTTTTTTTTAAATCCAACTTATCTGGCATATACAACTATAGTACCAACCAACAGTGCTACACTTAGCATCAAATGCAAGGCGTCATTAGAGTTTGAGAGACAATCTGGCTAGTAAGGATACTTAAAAGAAAAACCAACACAAGTCTGCTTGCTGTGGGCAATAACCTTCTGTTGGTAGAGCTGCACAGAAAGCTCACGCTGTAAAGGTGAGATTCCGAATATTCTGAATGCAGCGAAATAGGTGTGGTCCTGCTGGGTAAGGTGCCTCCGTGTCTCTGCCGTCTGCTTCTGCCGCAGGTGTGTTGAGGGCAAGCCCCGGAGCGCGCTGCATGGGTCTGCGATGGAACGGCCCCGGCCAGCTGCCTGGTGCGGTCTCCCAGGTGTACGGCTACACAGAAGTCTGATCCTTTCTTAACTCATACAGAACTGCTCTCTGCAAAATCTTGGCGCCTCGTGCTTTTGCTTTGGTTGCAGGTTGTTAAAAGCAGGAGTGCATTTTATGTAAGAGCAGAAGCAAATAGACAAAGGCTTTAATGAAGTAGAAGGAGTGGCAGACTATCACCTAATGTTGGCCATCTGAAAATGAAGAATTTAGCTGGTCATAGATCTTTTCAGAGCTTAGGTAATGGCCCTTGCTTGGAAGGGCATGGTGCATGTTCTAAATGTGGTTGGGAAATGTTAAGCGGGGGAAGACTGGCAGCAAGAAGCGAGTGGCAGGGAACGCGGAGGCTGGCAGAGCACACAGCCAGTGTGGTTCTCGGTGGCAGGTCTGTGCCGCTGACTCACTGGTCCTGCCTTTGCACTGTGAAAAGCAGTCGCGGGAGTGGCTCTCTGCAGCTGGAACCTATTCCAGTAGTCCTGAGTGTTACAGCGGTTGGCATGTCTAACTTGGAGCTGTGATCGGTGTGACTCACATGGATGCCCTTAAGTCATCCATAAGCACTGCTCTCTTGTCCTCCTAAAATACTTCAGTTGAGATTCGTCAAGCTCCACGCTGTTAGGCACATGAGGGATCAGGCAAGAACCCGAAGTATTTTGAGAGAACATATTCCAAATTGTACTTTCTGCCTTACCTTTCAGCAAAGCTTGAAATGGTCTTAAAGAAGTGTTTGGAATGTTCCCAAACAGCATAAGAGTCTCATCAGTTCCTAAAATGGTGAGGCCACACCTGGAGTACTGCGTCCAGTTCCAATTCTGGGCTCTCCAGTAGATGAGAAGCATGGACCTAATGAAGCGAGGCCAGTGAAGGGAAACAAAGATGATGAAGGCACTGGATCATCTCTGCTACGAGGAGAGGCTGAGGGAGCTGGCACTGTTCAGCCTGGAGAAGGCTCACGGGGGACCTGATCAGTGTGTATAAATAACTGAAGGGAGGATGCAAAGAGGATTGCTCTTTGCCAGGCTCTTCTCAATGGTACGCAGTAACAGCGCAAGAGGCAACAGGCACAAGCTGAAACACAGAAGGTTCCCTCTGGACATCAGGAAACACTTTTTCACTGTGAGGGTGGCCAAGCACTAGCACAGGTTGCCCAGAGAGGTTGTCAAGTCTCCATCCTTGGAGGTGTTCAAAAGCCAGCTGGACGTGGTCCTGGGAAACTGACTCTAAGTGATCCTGCTTGAGCAGGGGGCTTGGACCAGATGACCTCTGGACGTCCCTTCCAACCTCAACTGTTCTGTGAATTTTTATTCTAACATTGATTTGCATAAGGCAGACATTTCATAGAGAGAGTTAAAGAGAAAATATTAATTAAATGACTTATATGGATTTTAACAAATTAAAATATTTTGAGAGGGAACACAAACAGTAGGATTGGAATGAAAAGTGAAGAAAATGGAATGAGCAAAGCAAAGAAGATGTTGTTCAAGGAGAGAACTGGATGAGAACTTAGGAGACCCATTTGGGGTTTAATAAATAAAGCAACTCCATCAAGTTCAGGAAAAGCTCTGAACTGCAAATGTTAGAAACTCTCAAAGGAAGGGAGGAAAGGCCAAATACTCTTCCAAAGGGCAGCCCCATCTGGCCACTGTTGGAAATAAGATTAGATAGGCACTTGGCCTGAAGTAATAGACTGGTCTTCTGTGCCATCCTTACGAATATTCTCGTCGCAGTAAGTTGGCCATAAGGTTGTTAAGCCAATACTGTGCAAGGTTAGAAGAGTAAAGATGGCAATGGGAACTCATATTTGGATGAGTAAAACCTGAGAGAAAGATGTATTTACTCTGTGGTCATGTTACAGAAATGGAAATTTCTGCATGACTAGGTGCTAACAGCACCTGGACGGACGGCTTCACATGCGTCTGCCCTGTGACAGCAGTTACCTGGATCAATTAGTGACAACAAATACACGAATGATTATGTTTTTATCATGAAATACAACTGCTAAGTCACTCAGTCAACTGAATGTCCCTGCTTTGGTACTTATTCATCTGTTGCAGTATTCCAGGCTTCTGAGGTTTCTAGAAGGTTAAAATTTAAGGGTTGGAAAAAATGAGCTGGTAATTATCGGAGAAGGAAAAAAATAGGAAGTGAGTAAAAGCAGGGGAGAGCCAATATCTGCCTTTCCAGCTGGTTCTACTTATTTTGAGCATTTCTGCCTTGATCTGCCTTGTGTTAGTCAGGCTAAAGCAACAATATTTGCTGTGCATGCATGTGAGATTTCAGCTACCACACTTCAGGTTTGTAATTAAGAAATTAATTAAAATACTATACAGTTTACTGCACAGTCTATCAAGAGAAGGGCAGTTTACAAGATTTTCCACGTGTGCTATAAATTTAGTGCTACATATGTACAGAAGCGTATTCACACTGACATTAAAAGTTATCCTCCTCCTGCAGAGGCGTATCACGAAAAATTATTGTGAAGGACTGGTTATAAAGTAATTGTCTCAGCAGAAACCTAACCAGTAAGAATGAGAATTTTGACACTGAAAGACTAACATGGACTCTGAAGTAAGAGGAGAATAGAGGAAGAGATGTAAAAAATCAAACCAACCAACAAAACCCTTAAACTTCTGAATTTGCCTGCAGTTTCCTGAGGTTGCTGGTGAGCTGCTCTTGACCTTCTGTCGATGCCCCTTTAATAGCAGTATGTTAGATTTCAAAAGTACAAGTCTGACAGTTGTAATTTGGTTTTGTGCCATTACCATATCCAGTGATACCATTACCAATATGTGATGTAACTCCAGCAATTTTGCTATCCACAGAATTGAGCTTAACTTGGCCGAAGACACTGAGGAAGACACCTTTTTGCAGATTCTAGGTTGAGACGAATTTCACTTTCAGTAAAATTCTGGATTTCCTCCTTTTATGTGTTACCAGACAAATAAAGGAGACATACTTGAGGTGATACCACTTATTAAAAAAGGGTCTCATAATGTTTAAGGTGAATTTTTGGAAAACAAGGTACATGAAAATACTGGCATGAAACTCTTCACTTCCTATCTTTACAGTGATGAAGATAAGAAAAAAAGGAGCAAAAATGAGTTTTGCATAATAAAACTAGTGCAGAATGGTATTAGCAAAACTTTCCTTTCAGTTACCATATTAAAAATGTCAGCTGTAACGTGCCTGGAGACGTATTGCCAGAAGTGATGCAGCAAAGGCCGCAGAAAAGGTCAAACGAGGTGGTACCAGTAGGAAGATTTAAAAACAGAAAGTGTGACGGACAAAATCAAACATTATCCTCTGTATCTTCTTGTTATCAACAGGAACTGAATTAAATTTTGCAGCATAGCAAATGATTGATCTCTCTTTCAAGGAAGTTTCATCAAAGTGTTGAAGCTTTTGCGGATTTCTCAAGGAATGCTAAGCAGTCGTTGCGAAGTGGGATGATCGCTTCAAAGACGAGGTGGCTCGTGCTGTCCCGCTGTATCTCAGCAGCCATACGGTTCAGCTGGGCAGTGCCGGTCAGTGGGGACGGTCCAGGAGAGGGCAGCAGGGGCAGCCGATAGCTCTTTGTAGGAGGGCATTGGTGGTAATCTGAAGTCTGCCCTCTGTTAATGAATCGGCACTTACTTTTTTGTGAATTATAACAGTGTACCACGGGGCAGATTTTTACCTTCTGAGTGACACCATGTTGCAACCAAAAGCCCTCTCCGACTCCTTGAAAATGCCCCCGAGACTGTTTGGGAATTGTGCTACTGTTGATACTGTTACATAAAATACCCTAAAAGAGGCAGATTGCGGCATGTGAGTGGGGGATTCTCTACCTGCCAGCATAATAAACTAGTTTGTCTTGTTGAAGTGACATTGATAGATAACTTGTATGAGAGGAGAAGGTTCCTTCTATGAGAACGTTCCCGTGGATACTAGGGCACAGCCAGGTGCCAGAGTTGATTGTTTTATTTGATTGTTCTGTATTTCTACTTGAATATTGAGCTTTTACTGTTCCAGAGCCTATATATACTGACTGCTCCTTAGGAACTTAGGAAGGGAGTTTCCTTCCATGCACCACCATGTTTTCTGTTTCTGTTGCGGGATACGTGGATAGGAAAGAAAAAAAAAAATGCAAGATCGTATGCATTAGCTTAGACTGCATAGAGGGTTAGGGGGAAATAGGAATTGTGTGGAATATTCCATTTTGGGTCCAGAACTATTGCTCCTTCTCTCATAGGAGCAGGCATGGAAGGAGAGGTGGCATGGGGACAGAATCTTGTTTCTTTTCCTTACATGCTAAGAGGTGCAAACTGGCTCAGGTATCTTTGCTGACCCTTAGAACCCAAGGGCAGTAAGGAGGAAGGACATGAAGCCTCATGCTGCTTCTGATGCATGCTTCTTACTGGGACAATGCCTTGATTGCTGAAGACTGTGTATGATTTATCGTTATATTTGTATAATGTTATATACGAAATGCGTAATGCAGCAAATGGTAGAGTATGTTGTCTGCAACCTGCAAAGCCCTAAGTGGCTTAGCACCTGCCTGCTTCAAGAAAAACTGCCTTTCCTCCTCTGTCTCACTACCAGTTTGGATCAGTAGGACCTTTGGCCTGTGGTGAAGGGAGGAAAGGTCCAAGTGACAAAGTGATCTCTTCAACAGTCTCTTTATTTTGGAATATTTTTGCCTTCCACCAGGGATCTTACTGACTCAGGTGTTTGCTCATAAAGTGGCAAAAGAGAGAGAAGTTGTCCCTTCACTGTGGATCTCCTACCATGAACATGATTCAAAGACTACCGTTTGGGTTTGACGAACTTCGTTTTGGAGCTTCTGTAAGACTAAAATACTCCCAAGCAAATTAAATTCCATCCTAGATGATGAAATATAAATGAACACGTTGAGCATCAGAAACTTGATAGCTATTTGTGAAACAGCTGAGGAGCCATTGTTAAGTACTACTGTCTCCACTACATTACGAGATGTATTTATTTCATGTGCATTTAATAATGCAGTAAAGATGATGCCTGAAACACTGAAGCACAATGAGGAATTACTAGTTTTCTGCAAGCAAGGTAAAGGCACTACGTATGATTGCCCCAGAGGATATGCAAGATACAGAAAATGAAATGAAATAAATAAAAGTGGCAGATGACTGGTTTCTGGATATTGCTAGGTGAATTTATTAATTGCTAATAGAGCACCAAGCCATGAATTACTCACTCATTGCCATTGTTTCAATTTTATGACTTTCCTCTTAAATACAGATTCGTTAGGAAGGGATCAAATGTCACTGGGCAGTGAATTATACAGAAACAAATTTATGCTTGTGAATGCTGATTTCCCATAATAAGTTATGACTTTAAAAGGACACTGTCAAGGTATTTTTCATAGTTTCAGCATGGCTTTTCTTTGCTGTTGTCTATGATAACCCCTTGTACTCTGGATATAGCAGATACACTACCTTCTGGTCACCTTAAGGATGTATTGTCTTTGAGGAAGGCTTACTTTGGAAACCTCAGTGTATCTGTTGGTCTCAAACGCTGTCCTGCTATGATCATGGAGCTGACTAAATCATGTCTGGCCTGTCAAAATGAATTCCATGCTCTGATCTGCCTTGTGAAGGGGTTCCTGTGCTTGTGGGTTCTTACCTTGTATTTTGGGTTTGACCACCAAAATGTAGTTTAGAATGGTTTAAAATTTGAACTGCTGAAGAAAAACAAGAAACAGTTTGCAGCTCCAAGAACGGGCATGTATGTGAAAATACTGTCAGCCCCTTTGGTTTCATGTGGAAAGTCACTCATAAGAAGTCTTACGAGGAGCAGCTTGAGGGAACCGGGGTTGTTCCATCTGGAGAAGAGAAGGCTGAGGGAAGACCTTATTGCTCTCTACAGCTACCTGAAAGGGGGTTGTAGCGAGGTGGGTGTTGGTCTCTTCTCCCAAGTAACAAGTGATACGATGAGAGGCAATGGCCTCAAGTTGTGCCAGGGGAAGTTTAGGTTGGATGTTAGGAAAAATTTCTTCACAGAAATGGTTAGCAAGGACAGGAACAGGCTGCCCAGGGAGGTGACTGAGTCGCCATGCCTGGAGGTTTTTAAAAAATGTGTAGATGTGGTGCTCAGGGACATGGTTTAGTGGTAGACTTGGCAGTGTTAGGTATGTGGTTGGACTCAATGATCTTAAAGTTCTTTTCCAGCCTAAATGGTTCTATGATTCTACTTTACTGTGTTGAGGGTAAAATAAAGCTTAGAGTCTAAAATAAATTTTCTGGATTAGTCTTGGCAGCTTTTTCAAACAATAAATGGATAAATGTGTCTCCGTGGGGCTGAGCATGATAAAACTGGCAACTAGGTACACCTTCAAAATTGTGTGTCAATAATTTGTTTTTTAGTAGAAGTGCATGCAGAAAACGGTGTCACAGGTCTTGGCATGGTGCTGTGTACATTTCTGGTACGGGTTTTCATTTGAGCATGGTACTGTGTTGGTTGCTTAATATGAAATGTCATAAAATGAAAGATTTTCCTTCTGATTTAGGTTTTCATGCTGTGACCAGGAGCTCAAAATGTAGAGCATTTTTTAAATGTAAAAAAGGAATTTCTACCTCATTCTTTCTGTATCTCTGTAGTTTGATTTTGGGCGCACTCATATTTCTCAAATATTGCTATTTAGATGTTTGTAGACATTTTAACACCATTCATAGTCCCTACTTTAGTCCTTGCCTAGCTGAACTGTATGCAGCCAGCCCTTGTATTTTCCCTTTCATATTGTAATGCCAAAATATGGGTAGAGCCTGTGCTTTGCTATGCTGTCCCAGTCGGGTTGGGAAAAGTGTCTGCCCTGCCCATCAGTCTGTTCGCTTCCTGCAGCAAGAAGTGCGTTATAAATCCCGGCCGCCTCTGTGCCAGGCTCTGCCTGGGGAACCGCAGGGAGCCCCACGGAATTGATGAGCAGGGAGTTGTTGCCAAGAAGCCCAACGCGTCTCTGGAAGCAGACGGATGTTAAAGGCCAAATTTGTAAAGGCGCAAGGCACCTACGAGTGCTTCTAGGCGCCTCACAGGAGTGGAGAGAAAGGGCTTACGGATCCTGAGGTACCTAAATAGATAGTGCCTGTCTGTAAGGTGCTGTCTCCACATCTTTCGTGGCCCAAATTGGAGCCAGGTACGTGACAGAAAGCCGGGGTGTACCTCTCCCCAGTGGCTGCGCAAAACTGGAGTGTTGTGGGATTCACTCCTTCAGTAGAACTAAACGTGTCATCGTAAATTTGTGTATTTAAATGGATGAATACGTAGCTTCTATTTGTGGGGAGCATGAACAGCTTGGAGATTATTAGGGCTGAACTTTTTAAAATATGACTAATAAACGAATTTTTGTATGAGGGAGATGTAAAACACCAGGTGGAGTCCATTACATGAGAGGTTCTGCAAGTGCGTAACAAGGCTGTCTGCTTTGCCTTATCTCAGTGTTTCCTTTCCCTGGATCTTTTCGAGTGGACCGAAAGACAGTATTACTTGGATGGCTGTTGTGGTCAAGGCAAGCTGTTTTTCAGCAGCTCTATATGGCATTTCTCCAAGCTAATTTTGGGATGGAGAAATTCCTTTTTCAGCAGTCAGTTCTTTTTTCATGATCAGCTGAAAAGCTGGTGAGGAAAGGAGAGCCAGCAGGTGTGGAGAGCAGGCAGTAGCACCATCTATACAGAAGAGCACAGGAGTAACGTGCAGCTCAGAGAAGACATGAATAAAGGCTTCCAGGAATGACATTATAGAAAGATTAGTTAAGTGCTTGTAACTTTTTTTATGTAGCACTTCAGGCCTAAACATAACTTTTTTTCTTAAGCAAATGGCATCTGAAGTGCCACGCAAACAGAACGTTACAGTGCAGTAACTCACTGTGGAAAGGTGCAGTGTAATTACTTACAGGACCGCCTTCACGGGCTGCGTTGTCTGTGTTGGAAATCATCTGCCAGTCTCTCCATTGCACAGCACCTGAGTCTGTACGGACGGCTGGTCTGTCTCTGCATGGTGGGAAACTGCTATAGCCAGTCTACTGGATGCTTTGAAAACATGTTTAATCTTGGAGTTTTTTTGGTTTAAAGAAGGTGGATGTGTTCTGAAGATTTTGCTATTTGAAGCTTTGTCTTATAAAAACCATAAAGTTTAGCCAAGTCAGTTTTTTAAATCACTACGTTAGTCATCCTGGTGATTACATAAGGAACGCTGCAGGAGCATTTGACATACCATCAGCCCTTGGCACTGGAATAGCAATGAAGGTGAAGTATTAAAAACCGTGTACTCACAAAGGCAAACACGGCTGGATTGTTACATAGAGAGATCATCTCAGTATTTACTGTTGAATATATCTTTACATTAATTCAGCTCGTTTCTGAGACAACACACTGGAAGAAAGCATAATTTGAATTAATTATTTGCGCATATGGCATATGCCTGATGTCAGCTAGTGCTGCATTAAGGATAGACATGCTGGGCACACATTAAATAATAGAGTAAATATTTGTATTGTTTATGATAAACTAGTTCCTTCTGCAGATCTTACTTCTTTGTGCCTCAGTAAACATTCCCATTTGGCTTATTTACTGTAATTCATATAGTGCAATATGTTAAGTGTTATAAAAAGCGTGTGTTTAAATTCTGCTGCAAGGCCTCACTGTGTTTTCAAAGCAATTGACGGTTTTGTAACACTTTAAAATAACACTGAAATCATTATGGCACCTGATTATTAGATGGAATGTTTTGTTAGCATCGATCACAAAGGTTCATTCTGTGTCAGAAGTGCTTCTGTAGAAGTTCCATTGTAATCTAACTGTAATGAAACATACGTTTATCTCAATGTGTTCTGAAGTATTTATGTCAGTATTTTAGAAAAGAGAATCAGATGCCCTGAAATTCTGCAGCAATTGAAGAAAGAAGGATTGTAAAAAAACCCCAAAATCACAAAAACCCCAAACCAACAAAAAATCCTAAAAAAAAGAAAAGAAAGAAATGATAACATCGAGGACCCTCCATAAGAAGTTTAGGCACAAACCCTTACTTTAGTCAACATAAAAATGTACAAGAACAAATTCTCTAGTTTTGGAGGATGGGAGAAGGCAAGAGTAGAAGAAATCCAGAAAGTCGGTTAAATTTGGGGAGGAATCTTAAGTTGAGCTTTATGTTTCCTACTGCTGTTGAGTTCTTAGGGAGGTCTGGTGGCTTGAACCATGTGTTTTTTACGCTTTGTCTGCCCCAACAGCAAGAGGCTGTTCCCAGGTGTGGTTTAGGCGGGCCTTCCAGCTTTAGTAAGCCTGACACCATTGTCAGGTGCATCTTTTGGTGGACGTCCTTGCATATGTTGCAGCTGATCTGCGTGTGCTTGTGAAGTCTGATGTCCTGGACTTAGAAAATGCTGGGGCTGATTCACTGCCCCATCTGAGATAGGTCTGATTTGTTGTGCCGTAGATGTAGAGTGCTCTGTACAGGACGGCAGCCGTTTGTCGAGGATTTCCCAGGCTACCAGACATCCAGAAGTCTGGTGAATGACCAAAACTGAAAGGAGGTAAGTTATTACTAAAGGCAAGTGTCTTCTCCTCACCTTGGTGAGTAGGTAGGTGTGCTGAATGGAGTCAATTAGTAGGGATGGTGCACACTCTCTGATCTGCCCTGCCACATGTTCTTCCTCAGCTGGGTGAACACGTGTGACAGAGAGTCAGTGTACCAGCCTCCGCTGTCTCTCTGTTGTCTGTAATACCTTGAAATATGTTTATCAGAAAATTCCACCTGGCAGAACATGTGTCTACATATGTCTAGATACTGAAACAAAACAACAAAAATGACAATTCCCAATTTCTGGATGACTATTGAAGCAGAACAGAAATAAATCCAGCGGTGTCATTTTCATATTAAGAAAAGAATAGGCATTACGAAAAGGCTTTAAAATAGAAGTAGTGCTATGATAAGCCTGACTGCAGGCTCTGCAGTCCAGCCTTGTACGTCATTTTTAGAAGCAGTATAACCATTGAGAGAACACATGGTAGAATCTGAGGTCCTAAAATGTATAGATGAACGCAGGCTTCCCCTTTTCCATTACTGGCTCCCCCTTTTTCCCCGGCCGATACTCTTAGTATTGACATTGTCTGTATCATCACATGTGCCTAAGATCTCCCACATTCCCGAAGAGCAGTACAGCCGTTAGACTTCCAATTAATACAGATAACGAAAGGTCCCTGGTAAGGTATTTGGTTCTCATTTTAGAGGCAGAATGAGGAGAGGTGCGAGGAGAGCTTAGTCATGTTTACCGATACTCGGGTGTGCTGCAGTGAGAAAGAATTCTGCATTCAGGAGACAATTAAACTACAATGGCCAAAGTGGACTGTTAATCTTTCCACCTTCCCAAGGGCTTTTGAGTCCATGTTCAGGATCCACAGCGCACATTTGGCAAGGCAGATGTAGTCCTAAACCACCTCTGCACTCTGAATTATGGGAGGTGGGGTCACTGTTGCAGTCTGAAGCTGTCTCCAGAAGGCTGCGTGTGATGGCTCTTCTGAATCTGCTGCTTCCAAAAGTGTAGGAGTAGGAACAGGCGACTCATATCAGGGCGTGAGAATAGGGAGTTCTAGGTATGGAAGGGGATGATCGTCCATGAGTGCCAGCGGCTCATCCAGATCTATGGTAAGCGAAGAACAGTGACTGATTGATATGCCATGTAGAAAAAGTGCTCTCTCTGTACTTGGTCTGTGAAGAAGTTGATTATTTTCCAATTATTTGTTATTTAGCCATGGCTCATGTAGGCCTGAAAATTGTATTGGCTTCCATAATCTGTCCTGCATCTTGAAAATGCAATGCGGTTTTTTTTTCCCACCTTGCTAAAAAACACCAAGGAAGTTTGGAAATATGTGTCTTTAATAATGCATAACAAAATTAGTGTAGGATCTGATGGTGAATGGGTAATGAGCAGTTTTGTACCTGGAGACACTGGACATGGAGCAGTATGTGTGACTGACCTGGCAAGGCAGTGAAGTGGGTGGCCCCTGGGTCCAGCCAGGCACCACAGCTCCTCGTGCCCAATTGCTTGTCTTGCTCCCTAACCGTCTGAAGTGCGTGGCCTGCAGAGGAGGCACCTCATCAGTTTGTAAAGGAATCGGGAGTTTGTTATTTAGGGGAAAATGGGGTTTAAAATAAAAAAAGATCATTTTTTTTTTTTTTTTAAGTATCATTTGGGACTGGCTTATAATAAGATCGTGCTGCATTAGACAGTCTTTGCTTCGATTCTTGGCAGCACTAGTTGGATTAGGAGTGTCTAGCATGCAACTGAAATCTGGAGATTGTGTGCCAGGTATTAAATAGTGGCGTAAACCTAGTGAAAAGTGGGAAGGCTCTTTCTAATAAATGACTTATTATTTTCTTCAAAATGCAGGAATACATTTTGTTGATTGAGGTGTGGATGCATTTATACATTTTCAGTTGAGATGAAATGATTTTGTAAAATAATTCTCCTAACACATCAGAAATATAGGCAATCAATTTATATTAAAGTATCACAAGTTAAGGCTCTTCTTAATCTTGTAAATTACCTGTCCTTAGAATATTTTCGTCTAGTTGTTGAATTACAAAAATTTCCTTCTTGGTCGTTCTTGAGTGGTATATCCTGGTTGGTTAGTCTTGGTTGGGATGCACAGCTCCCAGAACATATATTTGTATCTACTGGGGGCTGTGATACAGTATGTGCTGTTACTCATTTTCATCTAGATTGTCACGGATTAGTAAGATTTAGTAATTTTTCTCCCTGCTCCAATTCTGAGCTCTCTGTGTGTGCACGGCCAAAATGTTGCACCCCGGTTCACGTGATGGCTAGCAGCTAAGCGCAGCAGCAGGAATGAGAATGCGCGGCAGAGATGCAGATGTGCTGGTTTTGTGACCCAGCTGGTGACTGATTTGGGATAAATCTGAGACACTGCAGGTTGTCTTCAGTTCACTCCTGCTGTAAGGGTGCTTTCTGCCAACCCACGTTAACTGGGGAGTGACATGCTGTGGCTGTTCCTGCTTTTGACCCGATCCGGATGAAGGGCTGCACCAGTCTTGTCCCTTCAGGGACATCCCCTCAGTGTGCTACAGGCACTCGAACCAAGCAAGTGGGCTGGGAGATGTTACAGCAGACTTTCCAGGGAGCGTGACGGTTTCTAAGACAATCAGAAGTGTCTGTATCGAAGCCAACCATTATGGAAAAAAATGTTTGTAGCTATTTTTAAGAAGTGAGAATGAGCGAGTGAATATGACACAGTTAAAAGGAATAGAAGCGGGAGGTTGTGGGCTTCTTTCCTGCAGAACAAATGTGTGTTTGATGACCGTGGAGCTCTTTGTGTGAAGCAGTCACAGGCAGGAGCACTTCAGGATGATTTCTGAATTTTGGAAGAAAAGGAGAAATGTAATCGTGTTGAAGTTTAGCAATTGCGTACCATAGTTAATTAATCATATAATTAAGTAAAATGAGACCATGTTTCTTGAAATGTGTCAGATAATTATGATACATTTTGGTAATTATGTGTAATAAAATTAATTAAACATATAATTCAAAGAATCAGGAAAATTATTACTTGAAATTATTTATCTGATACATAGGTCAGAAAGATCTGTTTTATTTTTCTTGTGCTCAGTCATAACCTCATAAACCGGTCTCTTCTGTTTTTGTAGACATTGCAGATTTCCATTATTAGTTTTTTGCCTTAATATTAGTTCTTGGTCAGAATTTTCGTGGGATTCTTTCATCTTTATAAAAGTATTGGTCATCTGATATGAAAATCCTTGGATCTCTCTTGTTAGATCATTACTCAGAAAATAGATGTGACTGTTACATTGTGCTGATTCTTGCTTCATTGCTGTGAAGTCATGCAGAGTACTTGTAAAAGAAGAGAAAGCAAAAGGAAAGGAGAGGGAAACAAATATTACCCAAGTTTAAGCCTGTGTGCTCAGAGGTGTTTTAATATGTTTTATTGGCATTTGCCTGGAGCATCAAGCACACAAATACTCTCCCTTGGTATGGAGGGCTAAACTGACCTCCCTTTCAAGTTGCAACATTTTTTATAGTTCGTTCTCATTTTCGTTACTGCTGGGAGGAAATTCTGCTGCCACTGCACATGAGATGCTCTAAGAAGGGGAAGCAGTGTAAGAAAACCCTATAAAATTGTGCTTGTGATATTCATTTTCTCACCTCAGGCTTAATAATCATTTTATGGTCATTTTTGAGAAGTTTTTTAGCCATGATGTTTTATCTATCTTTATGGTCTCTTATGCTGTATTTAATCAGTGTAATTATAGAAGGATAATTAAATATAATGCTACTTAGTTCTTTAGATTTTAGCACTATTGCTATTAATGTAACTAAAAAAAAACCCTTGTAAATCTTGGTGTCTACACAAAGCAAAATATTGGCGCAGTATATTTGATATGCCATTAAAAAGGAAATGGTGGTGCATTTTTCTTGGTACAGCAGCACACATCCTAATTCATTAGTTCATTGGTGGTTGAAGAGACTTTTTAGCAGCACGAAATCCACTGAAAGGAAAGAGACTCATTATTTTTAGGATGTCTCAGATTTTTAAGAAACAGCATAGGTCCCAATTTAGAAAACTACTTAGCCATATGATTAAATCCACATTTAGTAAGCAGGATTCTTGAGTGCTTGCGTTTATATTACAAGTTGATGTGGTCAAATGGACTGGCTTGGCTGGTTTTGTGTATCTTATCGTATCTTTTGGAAAGCAAGCCCCTGCTCTGGTGCCAGTTGAGGTCCCCAAGTCAGTGGAAACTCACTGGACATGTTTCTTTCTGCAGTTATATTGTTTGATAAAAAGGTGTTGTGTAAAGAGCCTTGTGAAAAGCAGTGTTAAATCATGTAAAAAGCCATGCACCATCTTCTGCAGTTGAAAAAGCCTCATCGTACAGCTTGCTTGTTTGATTTGTTTATTTCACGTTAAGTCTCAAGATTTCTACACTGGAGCACAGAAGAGGCCACAAAAATGATCCGAGGGCTGGAACACCTCTCCTGCGAGGACAGGCTGAGAGAGTTGGGGCTGTTCAGCCTGGAGAAGAGAAGGCTGCGGGAAGACCTTATAGTAGCCTCCCAGTACCTGAAGGGGGGCTACAGGAAAGATGGGGACAGACTTTTTAACAGGGACTGTTGCGATACAACAAGGGGTAATGGTTTTAAACTAGAAGAGGGTAGATTTAGACTGGATATAAGGAAGAAATTTTTTACAGTGAGGGTGGTGAAACACTGGAACGGGTTGCCTAGAGAGGTAGTAGATGCCCCATCCCTGGAAACATTGAAGGTCAGGTTGGATGGGGCTCTGAGCAACCTGGTCTAGTTGAAGATGCCCCTGCTTATTGTCGGGGATTTGGGCTAGACAACCTTTAAAGGTCCCTTCCAACCCAAACCATTCTATGTGTGATTCTATGAAGTTGAGGCAGACCTCTCCTATTTTCAGGCAGACTTTTCCATAGCCGGTATGATCCACATTCATCGTATTTAAATTGAGATGAAAGAATCCTACGTAGGAGGAGAGGTTGGGCTAAACGGGTATGAGGGGGAATGTTTCAGTGCTCCTCAGACCTACTTGTGAACAGGATGCAGGATAAATGTATAAATTTTGCTCTGAATATATTTCTTTTTCCGTGAAAGTTCATGTTCCTAGCTTTCCATCAGGAGGACAACTTCTAGATTGAAAGGTTAGGTACTGCTCTACTATAGTAAGCATCACAGCTTCCTTCATCCATTTTCAAATAGATGAAAGCATATAATAAAGTGTCCTGTAAGTATTATGAGTATATTCAGTTTGATACCAGTACAAAAAATTTTCACTGTATGCAAGTAATTAATGCTTGCTAATTGTCAAGCTTGTTAGACTGCTCAGAAGACAGCCGAGACTGCATGCACTCATCCTTTCCAGCTCGGAGCTGCGACACGTTGGCAAGGTTGAGTAAAGACATGCCTTGATTTTGTCATGCGGCACCACTTGTCTCTACTCCTCCACAGTATCTGTCAGTTAGACACCTCCACAGGCACCATCTTTGGCAGTTCTTTGGGGAACTCTGGGACCAGATTTTTAATGTAATGGTGCTAGCCCCAGTCATGCCAAAAATGTGTGCTTTCTGATGGTGGATGGTCCCATGTTTTGCACATGCCAGTGCCAAACATGCAGGTTTGGACCGTAGAGTGGCACTGGACTATCTGATTTGGGATAAAGTGGGATAATAATCTTCACTCATGCTGTCTTGCTAGCACTAAGCTGTATTCACACTTCCAGTAGCCATTGTAACAGTGATTCAGAATTGATCTGCCATGCAAACACAAAAATTAAAAAAGAAAACCATATTGCATATTAATAGTCTGGCAGTGATACAAGATGATTTCATGCCCTTGAGAAAAATGGAGGAAATGTATGCTAGAAAAACCAGTGAACTAGATGGTTCTGCACTGTGTATTTCAGGTATGATTAGCTATCACTGGTGAAAGTATGGTGCCATATTCAGGCTACCTCTAGAAAACTTCCAGAACCTGCCTCCCAGGGAAGGGAGCACAGGATTCGGGCCATGCCTCTGCCAGTGGAGTTGCGGGGTCTGAGCTCACCCTGGGTGGAGAGTTGCAGACTGATTTGTAAATGCAATGTAAAACTTCCATCCTGTCTTCCCACTCTTGTTACAGAATTCATTTTACAAACTAAAGCTATTTTCCATCTCATTTTCCTAAAGGAAATGTGTCTTCTGTGGGGGAGCTGCCTCTTTTTCAGGGAACCTACACACAGCCTGTGTATCACCTGCATGCTGCCTCTGTCCCGCTTCATGTGGCAGTGATAAGAAATACTTCTCGAGATTTTCATAGTATTGATACTAAGTGAAGTATCATGGTAGCACAAAGTATGAGAGTAGTAGTACATTGATTTGAAAGTATTGCAGGGTGAGGGTGGTCAGGGTTTTGTGTAACTCATGATATTGAATGGCTTTTGTTCTGCTTATGCTTGCTGGAAGAGAGGGAACAGCACAGTTTGGAAGGCTCTGCCATGTCCTAAGTGATTTTAAAGGAGACGAGCAGCTGCTGCTCCCCATCCACTTCCGAGAAGACTCCTAGCAAGAGTGCTAGGAGCCCGTGCCCCATTACAGCTGCTGCTAATTCCCTATTGGTGCAGCTTCATGGGTTAAGTTGGGCATAGAGCATCAGTAATCTTGGAAGAGGTGAACAAGGTCTGAAAAACATACAGTAATACTCAAAGGTGGCTTTTAAGAAGCAAAGCAGCTGCCAAAAGCGTAGAACTATCAATCTGTAATACTGCTGCTGTGTGTTACAGTGGTCGTTTACTATTCATAGCATCAAGTACACATTCCTTTACTACCTGGGAGGTTGGAGTGGGATGTAGATGTTGCATCTGCCTTGTAACAGCGCTCTGCACATAAGTAAATTGCATTTGGTACCCCCATTTCTATCGGATTAAGTCAGAGTTTATGGCGGTATATATTCAAAACTCCTTGGATTTAGATTCAGGGTTCCTTGGCTGATATCCCTAGCTGTTTTCTTCAAAAAAAAACCCCACACACTTGGTTTTCCATATGTATGAATGTCCCTGTGGTTACTGCTGTGGTACATGTGCAACTTAAGTACTGCTGCTTCTCTTCATATGTCAATGAAATACAAGATAGCAGCTTCTCATAGGTTACTATTCTTGGAATAAAACGTTTGTGACTTCATTTGCTGCTTAGGAGGGCACGGGTACCAAATGTTTTGTTGATGGACTTGTGAAGAAGATATTGGATATCTCTTTATGGTATCAGAACTTTAATGAGTGGAAAACATGTTAGAAACTATATTTCACATTTAGGATATGAACAGAGGCTGTTAGGTTGCCTCTCCTTCCCCCTTCAAGTAGTTAGTTCCTTAGAATATAAAGGATTCTTTGGTTTAAATGAGTTTCTTTTACAGCACATAAGGGAATTTCTTAAAAAAACAACAAAAATGGGCTAGCTAATGAAAGAAGGGATTTTTAAAATACCAGGTAATTCTTGCATAGTTGAGTTAGTACCATGCTTAGCAAAGGTGTAATGAGGAATCTGCTTTAATTATAAATAAAAGGATTGGTAAGCAAGATTAATTTCTGCCAAGGTGAGAGCTTAGCCCAGCTTTGACTTTCAGCAGAACCCTGTAGCCCCTTCTCATTTTTACTAGTGTGGTTTGTTTTAGTAATGTGCTTTGTTTTTCAGTGAGTGGATGGAAGGAGTATTAAGAAAGCTATAGCAATTCATTAATATGGGTTTGCATTTTGGAAACTGTTGGGTAGTGAAGTCTATTTAAAAACAATTAAGATCCGGCGGATGTAGTAATTTCATTCTCCAGGGGCATCATGAGAAGGGGACTACTGTTACAAGTTAGTGGTAGTGTTCTTGTAACGGTACCAGAACCAGCTACAACCACAGTTTTTCTTTTCACGTAACTGACTGTCTCTGATCGAGGTAGCTTCTTAGCTGAGTGGTTAAATACGTTTCAGAATACAGAGGTTTGTTTTGTGTCTCTTCTCTGAAAACCCCTTATGAGAGAGCAAAGAATCACGTCTCATGACACTGGATTCAAGAAAGGAAGGTGGCTGTCCTTGTAGACTAGGGAGATGTCTCTGGACAACTCTGTAGTCTGTGTGGGTTCAAAAACCTCGTATCTATTAGTTCCTCCCTCTCACATCCCCCCAGCATTTAAGGCAAATCTGTTTTCATGCACTTCAGGCTCAGGACTGCATTCGTCCCGCTTACGGTCAGCACTGGAGAAGATGCAATGGATGTTCCTATGGGTTTCTTCCATCCGGTCTGCGGTCTTGCCCTTTTAAATCAGCAGTATTTATCTCCATTGGTCTTTGTGGGCAAAAAGCTAGCTCCCCATTTTTCATCTTAGAATTTTCCCCCTTTTCTTGGCCAGTCATTCTGTAGATTTTTGGTTTTTTTTTTCCTTACTGCATTTCAGCAGCAGCTCACCTGCCTTTCTAGTAGGAGCTAATTGCTGCTCAAAACATGTTGGTGCAATGGTCTGGCCGTTGCCTGTAAACATTAATGCCTTTGAGCACTACTCAGTGGCATTTATTTTCCTTCTTCCCACCAAGCCACCTTTTCTTTTTCTCGTGCCTGCCTCTTTGCTCGTCCTGCAAGCCATTCTCAAGACTGGCAGCTTGCCTTTCCAAAATTCAGTGCATTCAGCTGAGGCACCGTCTTACATACAAAGGATGGTTCCTTGTGGTGTTTTTAGCAGTCTTGGAAGGTGAAGGGTTGTGATAGATGGACATGGTAAAAAGTATTTTTTTTCAGAAAGCAGGAGCATGTTTTTACTGTGCTGTCGCTACTGGTCCATTTACCACTGAGAGAAGAAAGAAGTGGAGATTAGAAGCTGTTCTGGTAAATTAACCCTAGCTGGTCTCAGGTGATTAGTCACTAATACATTTTTGCATGAACACCTTGGGTTGACAAATTCTGACTCCTAGCACCAGGTGGCTAAGAGCTTTCCTGCAGAAATACGTCAGCATAAAGTAATGTCTGCTGGTGAATTCTTTTTTTAGTTAATGGGAACTGGCATCTTCTGCCATCAACTGTAATTCAAGTAAATGATGCTCTTTGTGACAGAAGAAATTAAGGTATATTGTACAGCACATGGCCCCAACACAAATTCGTGTTTTTCAACATCCTAAATTATATAAGCAACATCTTTACAGTCAAGTTTTTTAAGGCAGATTAATTCTTCACGTCAATGCATATTTTTTGAGATCTTGGTGCTTTCGTGATCTGATTTTTCTTACCTCACCAGCATCACTTAGGGCATCTTTTCATAGAGACAGGTGGAAAGAAGTTCTGAATTTCTTCTTTGGTGTTTGATCTGGGGAACTCCTGCACACTCGGCAATTTGGAAAGCCGGGTGCCTCAGTAAGGAACTGGATGACTATTTTTAGATAACCGTGTTTTGGAAGTCTTGCTTGTAATTTTCTTCCATAATAAAATGTGGTCAATTTCATCTGTTCTGCATAATTTCCAATCATGATACTACCCCTTGTGCATAAGTAATTAACTAGTACGTCTGAGGTCATTTATATCTTTTGCTAAACGGAAAAAATAATGCAATGACCACTACTCAGGATTAAGGACAAGATGGTCTTAAAGTTTTAATATTGCTGTATGTTGTTAGCTGGCCTAAACCAAGAAACCAAAAACGGTTTGCTAACCTGCAGAGACAACTTCAGATGTCGAAAATTATTCCAGCCAGAGTTGTGCCGCGGTCTAAAACCTCCAGCCAGCAGGCGCTGTGTTAACCGGTTACTGGAACAGCCGGCTTTAATGAAACCCTTTGGCAGTTCAGGCTTTTATTTCTTTTGTTCCTCCTGTTCCGCCCGCAGAACAGGACAACCAGTATTTATCTGCTTGACAGGGATGCTGTGGAGAGTAAGGAGTGCCTGTGAAGCGCTTTGAAGTTGTGACGCACAGCAGAGTAACGCTCCTATGAATAATATTTTCTGCTCCATTTTTCATGATAGCCAATTAATGTATCAAAAAGAGTATCACTTTTGGAATCACGTTGCTTGATAGAAATGAACAGCATGTTTTATCTTTAAGATGTAATAAAGAAAAATAACTGATGAATATGGCAAAAATTGCTTGGAAGACAAGTGTGCGAGTGAGTGTTCCATCTTCCTGAATTCATCAACAGCTTCCTTAAGATGGAAGATTTGACTATTCCAGGTTCACTTATCATAACTAAGCTATCAGCCAGGCTTCAATATCTAGAAGTGTTTTTTAATTAATTTTCTCCTACACTTTTTAAACTGGAGGAAAATGTATTACTTTGTGGCAGTAGCAGTATGTAAAACCACCCCTGTATCTTCCAGTTACAAGACTTAACCAAATGCAGCATGCAGGAGTTTAGATGGATCGTGTTTCTTCTTTTACTCTGTCTACTTGCGTAGGTAGAACTGAAATGAGTCCGGGTCTGCAGACAGGGAATTGTACAGCCCTAAGCAAGCCTTTACAACTCAGCAGTATAAAAAACCCTGCCAATGCTATTAGCAGCTCTGTATTGTCTAATGCTAGTTTTAGTGTGGAAACAAAAAATCTTAATTGAGCCCCATGGACAGATGTAATTGTGATTTAAATTTCTGTTTTTCTCAGCTGTAACTGGAAGAAAGGCAAGTATATTTTTATATGAGTACCACTAAGTAAAACCCACTAGATTGTTGATTAACTCTGTACATTTTTTTGATAGAACTTTTCTTCTGATCAAGAGGTTGACTAGGTGACACAAAAAGGCTTTAGGTTTTTATTATTCATCTATTTTATTATCCATCTACTTAGCTCTTAAAAATTCCAGAAGAGTTAAGGAAATGTTTAGCGTAGACATTTTTAAAATAAAGTGTCTAATTTTTTTCAATGCTGGAGTGATTTTTGGTTTTGATATCTTACAAGATTTTTGTCAGTCACTTAAAGTTGAACTGTCATATTTAAGGCCAGACTATTTAATTCTCAACCTGAAGATTTTTTTTCTTGCTTTAAAATTCTCAAAATTCTCTGAATAATATTTCTGATTTAACCTGAAAAAATGTTATTACTGGAAAAGACACTTTTTGTTACTGATAGTTTTTGTTAACAAACTGAGAAATCTGTTATTTGCCTACCTCAGTTGTTTAAATTTGCCATTCTTAAAAATTTGTGGGAACTTTCTATTCTTGAACAAGGAAATAAGTAGATCTGAATTTGATCTTTTATGAACTCTAGATTTAATAATTTCAGATCAGTTATGCTATTGAGTCGGGTAATAAGCCCATTGAAGATGCAAGATTTTTTTGTGTCATTCTCATGATCAGTATGCATAAATGTGTATGTATAGATATGTCTACCGTCTTTGTGTGTTTGTGCATAGAATTTATTTATTCAGCAGCAGTTCAGTTTCTACTTGGATTGTTAAGAACTTCAAACTTCATGTGTTCTGGGTTCAGTAATTTGAACATTAGTTATTCCTAGGTTAAAATCTAGATTTCCATTGGGAAAGGAATAGTATCACCCATTTAGAAAATTAGCCTGAGGTTATACATACCAGAGGAGTCAAACCATTGAGGAATCAACTTTGATCACCATTGCAGAGCTATGCTTTGTACTGGGGCAATAGGTTGGCAAATCAAGTAAAACTACAGTGGCTTTTTAAATGCTGTCAGCTTCAAAGTCTCACTCCTTAATATCTTTGATGGTATCAGTTTGATTACGTTGGTTCCCATTTTTATACTGGTTTTGGTCTTTCTTGTTCTCACATTGTCAGTAGTGTCATTTTACGGATTGTCAGCTGACAACGTCCTCTCCCTCCAGTGTGTATTCTTACATTTAGAAGTTTAACATCACTGGTGTCGAACCTTGGTTCACAAGCTACATTCATCTGCAGAGTGAACTTTGTGGTCCTTGTGATATTTTTCAATATCTAATTGAATTTTAAAAACCCCCACTGACGACAAATGTAAAATTTTTGGATCTCATGCCAGTAAAGAAAACCTTTATTAAGTGAACTAATTGCAATGTAGCGGAATTTTACCTGCCAATGTACCTGAGACATTAATTCCAGAAACAAGTGATAATTCTTTGTGTGCCATTATTAATGACATTGATTATTGCCTATGTTTTGGGGAAATACAAGTCAGAAAAGTATTTAGAATGAGAAATGGAAGTAAAAAGTCAAAGGGAAGAAAGAATGAGCCACGAAGCGTAGAGAAGAAGAAAAACAAAAATGAAGAAAAAAGAAGAGGGAGTAAGTAGATCATTCAGCCTTCCAAAAAGGAGCATATTTTCTTAGGAAGTGGTGCAGCAGCAGTGCGGGTGAGGACAGGACGGGTTGCGCAGCAAGCACAGGCAGCAGAAGTGTTCAGGGATAAAAACGGAGAAGTTCTGAACTTTTTGAAAATAAGGCTTGTGCCTAAGGGCCTGCTTTTGAGATGCTCAGGGGGTTTGGAACCCCATCTCAAACCTCTCATGCAAAGGTGTGTAAGCCAAAAGTTTTCCTTGGTTTATGAATTGCACTGGTAGGGGGGAAAGGCATGGAAGGCAGTGGGTGAACAAAGACAATTTTGTGCCAATGGAGAGTTTTTTTCTAGGAAACGGAGCACTTGCGTTGCTTCGTTGTGGTTGGGTCGCTACTTCTGCACGTCCGAGCAAATCCACATTTGTACGATCTGTCATAGATTTTAACCATCCAGAATTTGGTTGAGGTAGGTGGAAACTTCAGAGTTTTGAATGTAGTTGAATTATAAGAATGAAGGTAAAATAGGAACAGAGATCTTCTGTGTAACACTGCTTCTTTTCTAATAATACTAGGTTTTAAAAAAAGAGAATGTTTTTTATAAAAAAAGAAATCCTCTTTCAGTGTCATGATGTGTATGATGAAACTTGCAAACCATTAGACTAAAGTGCTGAAGAAATTAAAAATTAAAGATGACATTCCATCTTTAAACTAGTACTAATAGAAAGTAGTGCATCACAGTGGAAAAAATAAGTAAAATGTGTGAACAAAATTTTGAGTTTTCTGCATTTTGTGATTTTTCTGGCCTGTGTCTTGTAATCTAGAGCATTATTTGACTACAAATCAAAATTTCCAGTTTATGAACGAGTCTGTGTTTTGAACATATACAAGGTATCAGCATTTGACAGTGCAAAAGTTAATGACCCACAGCAAGAAAAGTTAGGGAAAGCAAGCAATAACACATGGCAGTGAATTTACTCATTTCTTCATCGTAAAGATAATCATGGTTCTGAAATGCGGTGAAACAGGATGGTGTTGAGATGCTCAGGTTAATGGGGGCTGTGTAAAACTGAAGTAGATGGAAGAGAACAGATGGCAACTTGAGGAGGGGAAACGGCCTGTCCAGAATTCTGCCTGCTGCTGTTGTTTCAGATCCATAGGGTTTGGTGCTGTATACAAATGTCATTTCCTTGGGTTTTGAGGCACCTGTAGGCAATAAATAGGCTCCTTCACCACGTTGTAATTATGACAGAAAGAAGAACTACTTATAGGATCATAGGGTAATTTGGTCTGGAAGAGTCTTCAGGCGCTCTCTTGTCTAACCTCACACAGTCTGGCCAGGTCAGACCAGGCTGCTCAGGGATTGATCCAGTTGCATCTTCAAAGCCTCCGAGGATGGAGACTGAACAGCCTCTCACGGCAGCCTCTTCTACTGCCGGACTGTCCTTACGGGGAAAGGTTGTTACCATTACTTCCAGTCTGAACCCCTCCTGTTTCACCTTAGGGGCATTGTCTTTTGTCCCATTATGCTCTGCTGTGAAGATACTGACTTCATCTCCTCAGTGACCCTCCCCATAGATGCTAGGGGACTGTTGTTGGGTGCCCTCAAAGCTGTCTCTGCTCCAGGCTGAACATGCCTGGTTCTTTCAGCCTCTCCTCACAGCTCAGGTCCTTCAGACCCCAGCTAGTCTAGGGGTCCGCTGCTGAAATTGCCTCAGTTTTTATTGATGTGTTTCTTGTATTTGGAGGTGGGGAAGTAGAACTGGTCATGGTATTCTGGATGTGGTCTGATGAGTGCTGAGCCGAGGTGGGGGGTCATTCATTCTCTCTGTCTGCTGGCTATGCTCCTGTCCATACGCTGAGAAAGCTGTTGGACGCCTTTGCTGCCAAGGCACACTGCTGGCTCATGTTCAGCCTGCTATACACAAAGACTGTTCCACCCCAGCCTGTACTGCGTATTCCTTCCCAAGTGCAGGATGGGGCATTTGTCCTTGTTGGATTTCAGGAGATTCCTGCTGATTCTGTCTGAAGACAGGTGCAAGATTTGCCTTCCTCCACTTCTTGGGGACCTCTCCTGCTCCCCAAAACCCTTCAAAGGTGACAGAGTGGCCTTATGAGGGCAGCAGCCAGTGCTGTGAGCAGCATCCCATGGACACCGATGGGCTTAGTTCTCTTGAAATCCCCAACTCAATCCTCACCTCGTCTCCCCCTCCAACCTTGTTGCTCAGTGCTAAGGCATGGGGGACATTGTTGGTGGAGACTGGGGCAAAGACGGCATGGAGTACCTCAGCCTTACCTGTGTCCACGGTGACTAAATCACCTGCCTCTATTGTTGTGTTCTTTGAAAACTAGATAATTAGTTTTAAACATTCTAATTAAAAGCATGGGCACTGTCCTGTGAACAAAGGCCAAGGTCTTCCTGGCCTGGTATCTTGTTTCTGTTGTTGGGTGTTCTACGCTACTTCAGGGGATGGAGGCTGGCATGGATGATGATGGAATAATCTGTCCACAAGGAAACTTTCTTTTTCAGCTGCTTCAGTTAGGAACCACCTTCTCCTGTGAAGCAGGAGGATTTTTATCCTTGATGTCCTTTGGACTATTTTTTCATGTCCTTCTTGACAGAGGTGATGTATTCAAGGGGAGTATATGTCATTAATTTACAGTGATGGAAATGTAAATGGCAGTATATTAATATTTTTTCTTATTCTATATTCCCTTCTCAGTACATCATAACATCCTGTTCACTCTTTTTGACCCCTCGTGTGTATTGAGCAAATGTCTTCATTGAAGTGCCCATGATGAATCTTGCATCTTTTTTCCTGAGAGGTTATAACTAATTCAGAACCCATCAGTATGTACAAGTGGCTTTAAATTTGTTCCTTCTAGTGTACCCTACTCTGCACTTTTTTCACAGTGAATTTCATGTGCTGTCAGGTTGTCCAATTACCTAGTTTTTTAAAGGTCCTTCTGGAGTTCCTCACAATCCTTTGTAGTCTTGACTACCCTAAATAGTTCTCTGTAGTCAGCAAATTTCCTATTCTTATTACTTACAGCATGTCAGCTTACAGTTATTAGTAAATATGAGTAACTATGCCATTCATAGTATTGACCCTTTGGACATACTTTCTTCCTGCACTAGTTATTTTTTCCTCCTTGTTCCTATATCCGATCATTTAGCTACTCTTTTAGTCCATGGCAGGAATGCACCTATAAATGTGTGGGTCACACTCAGTGAATAGTCACAAAGACTCTCATTAGTTATCAGGGCTGGTCTCCAAGGTGTCCTCTGCAGTCAGTGAAGTGAAGTGGCCTTTGAGACCAGAGCGTGATCTTAGGTTCTCTGAATTCCCTTGGAGGCCTTCCCCAGCCCTTTGGTCCCCAAAGAATATTTGGCCTTCATGACAGTGTGTCCAAGTTTTCTAAGTAAATTAATACCAAGAAACTTCCAGAAAATCTGGATAATCTTCCTTTGCTCTCTCTTTTCTTCACTCAGACTGTTACAGATGGGTTCTCAGGGCATCCGTGGTGGGATGAGGCCACCCCTCTTCTGAGGAATTCTGTTACACTCCATGTGTGTTTTGTGACTCTTGACTTCTGTGGTAGGTAACAACCAACCCTCTTTCTGGTTGAATAGTAAAAATTGTGTGCCTCTAATTACATGGGTTGCACACAACTTCTCACCTTTATCCTTGAGGCTGGAAATACAGTAATACATTTGCATTAGTAGCTCAGTTCTCTTGATCCTTGCTTCTTTCAGAACTTGGATCAGTGTTTCACAGCCCACCTTTGAGGTTGGAAACTGCTAAGCTTAAGATACTGTTTAGGAACCATTTATTATGAAAACTTGTCAGAGGAGGTTTTGTATACAAAAGGTTTACATTGGTTCAGGGTTTATACTGAGCAAATAATTGGAAAAGAGATCTGTTGAGAGTAACAAGATAGGCCATCGGCATCAAGAACAGCAAATTCCATCACCTGGAAATAGGTACGGTGGGGAGAGGACTTTGGACAGAGGAGGTATCATCCCTACACAATTGAAGACAGGTAAGAGCTCACCCTGGTTCCCAACCAGGCCAGCTGTTCTGACATTCTTAGAGATGATAAAACTGTAGAACATAACTTACTGCAGTATACAGAGCATATAATATTAGAACATTCAAAATAGGATCTTTTTCTTCTACTTGACCTTCAAATACTGTCTCTGTTTCTGCTGTGAGAGCAATCTGGTGGCAGATGTGCTATAAGGGGGGTCAGATTTGCAAAAGGTTTTGAAACTGAGGAAGGCTCTTGGTCCTGAAGGAAGCAGACAGTTGAATTTGTCAAATTTCACCCTCTTTAATCATCCTGTCTCTGGCAGTACCAGTAAGATGGAGAGTTGCCTATCCCAAATATTATTAATTCTGATGGATAGTGATTCCAAGAAAGTCTTTAGCTTCCTGCCCATTACCTTTGTTTAACTCAACTGTTGATACCCAGGTGGCCTAACAGGCACGCAGTTCCTGCTGGAAGCTGTGCTTACAGAACCTCTTACTTGTATGGTGTGTTTGGCTGGTTTGGGGATTTTCTTCACCCTTATAATCTCCTTTTTTACTCTTTATATGATGAAGTTTGTATTTGCCTATTGGCTTACTGTGGCTTAGTTTTTTTTGTGCTTTATTCTTTAGCCATACTATTCTGTTCTTGACTTTTTACTTCCTTTATTTTTGTTTTGGGATATAGAAGCCTGCTGTGACTCTAATAAGGTATTTTTAAGTAGATTTCCATGGATTTTAATATCGTAACTCTCCCCTTTAGGCTCTATAACTAATTTCCTCATTTAGAAAAAAAAAGCCCTCCTTCTGCTTCAAGTTTAATGTCATAGCACTGCCTCTTGATATGATGACCCCGAGAGGGGATCCAATTTAATTACACTGTGACCACTGCTACTTAATGGCTGAATTTCAGTTAATTCCTCAACCAGTTCCACTGTGTTACAAGAAACACATATTTTGTGACTATTGTGTGCTCCACAGTGAGTTTCCATAAAAAGAAATAGGTTTATGGTATTGAGAGTGTTTTTCTTTGCTCTCTAACCTAATGTGACAGTCAGCCAGTTGGCAGTCGGGTAGCTGAGGATGTCCGTTCTGTCTATTGTAATTAATACTGTTTGTGGGCACACACGGCTGCCAAACGCATCTGCGTTCCAGTTCTGGCTTCCCCTCCCAGTTGAAGTGGAGTGCAGGGGCGAGATTTTCCCACATCAAGCCAATCGTGGCTTTGTTCTTCTTCTTGCTTACATGGGGAGGACAAGCTGTGAAGTTGGTGTCACAGCACTCTTGCTCTTCATATCAAGCCGATTTTCTTCACCTCTTGTGCTTTAGAAAAGAGAGGAGGTCTGCTGCTTAAGACTCAGATGCTGAGTCTTTCTTCTGCTCTGCATCAGGGCAGGCTTCTGTCAAGCTAGGGCTCTTGTGCAGGTGAAACAGGATTATTAGTTCCAAAACCGGGCGTAAAAAATTACAAAGGGATCTCAAATATCTGGACAAACTGCTCTTAGTCATATGGTTTAGTTTTAGGTAGTCCTGCAAGGAGCAGGGAGTTGGACTCGATGATCCCTACGGGTCCCTTCCAGCTGAGATATTCTGTGATTCTATGAAATGCAGATCCCAATTTCAGATTTCTTAATTTCCTGTCTCTACCCTGGTGGTCTCCTAAATAAGAAGGTACTCTTGAATCCATGAAACAAAACTCTCTATTTCTGTAGAGTGTTTCAGCCAGCCTGTGTATATTTTGCTCATATCTGAGAATACAGTGGGGCCCTTTCTTTCCAAAAAGTTTCTTTTCTACTTGCCTTGATCTCTCGAAGTGTAATCACCCCGATAAAACACATTGCTTTTTACAGTGGCTGTTACATTGTGGTGAACTCTTGGTTGTAAAAGTAGTTGCTGATGCTTACTTGGGTTTCTGACCTTCTGATGCAATAGGAAGACTAGGAAAGCCAGTGGTCCGTAGGTCAGTTGGGCAGTGTGAGCCATCAGTGGAAAAAACAGTACAGTGTATCAGCAGATAGGTTTTATAATTCCACTCCTTTCCTTGCTCCTTTTTCCGAAACCATGGTGCTATACAATGATATTTATTAGGTCAGATGATGTACTTTTCTTCAAAACATTCATATGGAAAAAAATGAACAATTGTGATTAAAATTGATTTTTTTCCCTTTGGGAAGTTAGAATCAAAAATGGTTACCTGCTCATTTATGAAACAGATTTATTCTGTTGACATGGAGGCTTGTTTGAAATGTAATTGAATTTCTGTTACCTAATGGAAAGTGACAGTTAACAGTATTTATTTTCCATTTGTGTCTCAGTAGATAACATAACACAATTTTGATTTGTAGTTAGCTTTGGAATTTGAGATTGTTCTATCTCTGTAATTGAAAAGATGGGAGCGCGATGGTCGAATACAATCCTGTTTTTGTTTTTTTTACACCAGTAAAGGCAACATTAATGCAGTAAACAGCATCTCTTCTGGCTTAATAGTTACACTGAGATGTTATTTTTGCATCCTGCCTTTCTCATTAGAAACTGCCACATCACGATCTGGATTGATAATTCTTCCATTTAGACACTCTTGGCGGCAGCTAATTTCTATAAACAATGCCTCCCTTTCCTTGCCCACCTCAAAATAACGTTTTTTGCCTTGCAGCTAGAACACTTTCTTAGTCACAAAATTACAACCGCATTTCTCATAATTTTTTTTCACAATGTATTTTTTCAACATGTATCATGCACACTTTGTGTGGAAAGCCATCAGTTCATCATTAAAACCAATGGATAACGACTTGGTTCTTACATCGTTAGATGCCTTACGCTGCAATTCCCCTGCTGCTTTTTAGAATTCTGCCGACTCCAAATAATTATCTCTAGGCAGCCTGTTCCTGCAAAGGAAGTTATTTCTCTTTGAAGCCAGACTCTACCCATTCCTACGTGTACCCTGAAGTCTGGTGGCACTGAAGGAGAAGCACTTTTTGGAGAGGCAGTTGTCTGTTCTTTCCTTTGTCGTGGTGAAACCTTTGCTGCATTGTGTAAAGCCTGGTCACTGCTTGCAACCAGCTGCATCTGTGAACAAATATTTAGCTCTTGTGTTAACACACTAAGGTGAGTGTTAACACAGCAGGGCCAGACATGGAGGAGCTGGTTTTCTCTTAATTGCATAAGAAGAATAATCAAGCGGATGAAGTGTTTTGTCTTAGGTGGTAGAAGATGGCGCTTCTTCAGAGCGAGAAGGTGGCTGTCACAGTACAGCCTCCATTCAGCCAACCTGCCTTCCAGAGAGGCCAGAAAGAGGACACTAATCACCCCAGCTGGCTTATGAGCTTCTATTTCTGGTTTTGCTACACTATTTTAAACTAGTAGTTTTTAAACCAGTAGTTGTGCACTGTCCTATTACAGCATTTGGGAACGGGTATTATTCAGAACATATTTCAGGTATACTCAAGTGTTGTGTGCTCATGAAGTCCAGCTTTTTATAGTGTATCAGACATCACAACTATTAATTATTCTACCACCAGATTTTTTTCTTCATGCTGATGAATAAATTAAGAAGTCAGGTTTTTATGAGCTATTTTGACTCTTAAGTTGATTTGGGAGTAGAAAATAGAAACAGGGTACTGTAGTTTCTAAAATGGAAGCTGACAAGAGATTTTATACATCAATAGCATGCTATCGTGAAGGATTGTTTCACTGGGATTATTTTAAGGGATTATGTGTGCCTGAAAACCACAGAAAATGGATACAGATTTTTGAAAATCCAGAAATAATTGCTGAAACATAGACAGTATGTTTTATAGCTTCTGCCTTTAGGTTTGTAGGTTTTAATTCACACAAAAATCTGTGTATTTTCTAACTGCACTTCATTAAAACCTTAGTGATTTTTGATACAAGCTTTGCAGAAGTTGAATTTATCTATTCAAGAAATAGATGAAATAATAAATAATAACAATGCAGAAGATACCCAAAATTGACAAAAACCCAGACTAATCTGGGCAGGAGACTTGCTGCATTGAATATGAACAAAAAGTATTACAATGAGAAGGATGAAATGTGTCATATTTTCAAAGCAGCCTTGAGCTGCTCTGCAGTATTCACAAACCACAGATTTCATCCTTGTCCCTTGGTTGGCCTAAAATATTCATAATTTCAGACTTCCCGTAATTTAAGACCTATTAATGAACAATTATTTCATGAACTGTTTTTAATCGTACTACTGAATGTGTAAATATGCAGTTTCAAGTGATGGATATCCAAGCCTGCAATGACTAAATATTTCAATACATTTTAATCAGACCTGGAGTAGAGATTCAATGGGTATTTCCATGCACATCTCTTTATGTATGCAAAAATACATGTATGCCTACAGAGGTACACATGTATGTGTGTGTGTGTATATGCATATAAGCATATATATAGAAAGATATGTCTGTATGTGCGTGCATAAATAAGGAAGTCTGTTACAACATTAGTTATCAAATATAGATGATAACTAACGCATGAGCACATATATTATCAGTGGTATATAATGGCTGCCACGTGAATGAGGGAGCTTTTTCACAATCAGAAAAGCAGAACATCTTATACTGTTTTGGGCTGAAAACATTAAATTTAATGCAAAATGTAATTTGTAAACTTTCAAGGTTTAGAGGACTCCCACTTTTTTTTTTCCCCTCTCCAGATCAATAGATACTCAGCAGTCTCTGGCAGGCAGCGTTTCCATATTTTTTTCTTTTTTAACCCTAAATTATGGCTGTATTCTGACCTTGATTGTACTCTCCTACATGCCATATTTGGGTTATTCAGTCTGGGAGAGAATTTGTAGTGATTTCATTACAAGTTCGTACATAAACCAACATAATTAACGCAGTGTTTTGTGGAATAAGCAATCTTTTGCTGGAAGGGTGGCATCTGAGTAGGCTTTATGTGGAAAACTTTGGGTACACAATATACAGCAATACTCTGAGAATCACAGAATCACAGAATGGTAGGGGTTGGAAGGGACCTCTGTGGGTCATCTAGTCCAACCCCCCTGCCGAAGCAGGGTCACCTACAGCAGGCTGCACAGGACCTTG
>Ga0065711_1001459_pt1 | contig 43071 bp, 21 predicted proteins | sample Hoacrofraction12_FD_59098 | JGI IMG/M metagenome (GOLD analysis project Ga0065711, IMG submission 59098) | Hoatzin crop microbial communities from Cojedes, Venezuela - Epithelial fraction 12 v2 (version 2) | ecosystem: Host-associated > Birds > Digestive system > Esophagus > Crop | place... | reverse complement strand
TGGTAACTAGTGGTGTCCCTCAGGGGTCAGTACTGGGCCCAGTCTTGTTTAACTTCTTCATCAATGACCTGGATGAAGAGTTAGAATGTACCCTCAGCAAGTTTGCTGATGACACCAAACTGGGAGGAGTAGTAGATACATCAGAAGTCTGTGCTGCCATTCAGTGAGACCTGGACAGGCTGGAAAGATGGGCAGAGAGGAACCTGATGAGGTTCAACAAGGGCAAGTGCAGGGTCCTGCACCTGGGGAGGAACAACCCCATGTACCAGTACAGGCTCGGATTGGACCTCTTGCAGTGCAGTTCTGTGGAGAGGGACCTGGGAGTGCTGGTGGATGACAGGTTAACCATGAGCCAGCAGTGTGCCCTGGCTGCCAAGAAGGCTAACGGGGTCCTGGGATGCATTAGGAGGAGTGTGGCCAGTAGGTCGAAGGTGGTTCTCCTTCCCCTCAGAGGGGACCTAATAAATGCTTATAGATATCTCAAGGCTGGGTGTCAGGAGGATGGGGCGAGACTCTTTTCAGTGGTGCCCAGTGACAGGACAAGGGGCAACGGGCACAAACTGAAACATAGGAAGTTCCGTCTGAACATAAGGAAGATCTTCTTCCCTCTGAGGGTGACGGAGCACAGGAACAGGCTGCCCAGAGAAGCTGTGGAGTCTCCTTCTCTGGAGATATTCGAGACCCACCAGGACAAGGTCCTGTGCAGCCTGACGTAGGTGACCCTACTTCAGGAGGGGGATTTGACTAGATGACCCACGGAATTCCCTTCCAACTCCTACCATTCTGTGATTCTGATTCTGTGATTCTGTGAATATAAATTAATTCCTCTCTTTATAAAAAGAAGACCTAACCAGGCTGGATTTGTTTCAAGAGAGATATGTATTGGCTTAAGCCTGGCTTGGAATGTTTTAAAGACAGAAATTAATCGCTATTCTTAAAAGAATATATGTGAGATTTTGGGATACATCATACTACTGAGATAAATATTTTATTAATTTGTTTCATTTTCAAGAAACTGAAGTCAAAACAAAGACTTGAATAACATATATATCATCTGATGATAACTTATGGTCAGAAATAAAGACAGCTTGATTGCTTCTTCTTGTTTTTGATGTCTCAATTCTTTTTTTCCTCTTTTTTTTATTCTCCACATTTCTATTCAGTTTTAATCATTAATAAAAATGTTCAAATGCATGTAGGCTAGGAACTGATTGCCTGTAGAACACCATTAGAAAAACATCCACTTATACATTGAGTTCAGCAGTGTCTAATCAAAGTGGTGTGTCATGTTTTATTTTGTTTAGCTTTCACTTTTTTGCTTTGTTTTTTATTCTCTTTTCCTAAAAATAATCAGAAGCCTTCTAAATTACAAGTATACTAGAAAATTATAATTATCGACAACTGAAATAAAAAAACACAGCAAAGAAACTATCTTACACAGTCTGTTTCCTATAACCCCATGCTGATTTGCATTAAAAAAAGAAATGAAGAGGGCTAATACAATCAGTCAAGTCCTACATTATCACTTTCATTTCTGTGTAGTATATATATTTCAGGCCTATAATATGGGGTCATTCTGATCACAGATTTTAAAATATAAATAAAACACTAGCTTTCTTTCAGTTCTCTGGAACTTTTTCCATACCCAGGACTTCTTGAAGATCAACATTATTGGCCCATAAAAGCCTTTGCGCGGTTCTTCTAAGAGTTATAGATTTGAGTTATCAATCCTGCTTCTTTGAAATACCTAATTTTGTAAGTTGCTATTAAATATCTTCCTGAGTTATTCTTGGAAAACAGTGTGTAAATTGGTCTAAACCAGAAACACAGCATAAAAGATAGTCATGTAGATAAATGTCATATCCTTATATTTCGGTCAGATATACTTCTTGGCAATAAAAGAAGTGTTTCTGGCTATACCTCACAGACCAAATTTTAAAACATGTAAAATATTTAAGCAGCATAACTCTACTTAATTCGATGTAATTTCTATTGATTTATATTTATTAAGGGTTTGGCCCAGTATAAAACTAAATACAAAAACTTACAAAACAAAAATACAAGAGGAAAATATGCATAAAGGAAAATTTTTCTCTGTGTTTTTTTTTTCCCTTTATACCTGGACCAGTGTAATAGTTGTATTTTGAATAAATGTCATGACTCTATGTGTGTGAAGCAATGTGAAGAAAAATCAAAGTTTATTACCACATGTGTCTGTTATCTCTCTATGTGCGTTCCAGAATGGCAGAAATGTGTTTGTCCAAAATCCTGCCAGTTGTGAGGGATATTGGTGCTGCAGAAAACCAACATATATCCACTGCTGGCTCTTCCGTGGTTTGTAACTACTAGGCAACAACATCAGGGTTGATCTGTAAAAAGATCAACAAGAGTAAAAAGATAGTTAGCCAGTAGTGGGTCTTGATGACCTGTTGTGTGCTTCATTCTCTTCCTTCACAAGGTCTTTTAAAACAAAAATTCAGTGCACCATATGAATGAGACATGTTAGTGCTCGATCTTGAATACATGACTTCTAGCTTCCCAGAAGAGTCTCCATGTAGTTGGGTACTCCTTTTAATTTTTTGCCGATGAGAATTATGAGCAACACGGAAATTAGTCTTATGGGAAACCTAAGCGAAAATGAGTGATGGACACCTGCTTCTGCTTTTGTCAAAAAAGAACCTATGACATACTTTTACTCATGTCAGTGGAACCCGTGGAACTGTCATGGAACAAGGTCATATTCAGTGCACATCAGGCGGGAAGACTTAAGCCTTTTCAAAGGCAGGGATTGTGTGGAATTAAGTCTTCCGGTTGACAGGTGTCATTTATATTGTAAGTTTTTTTTAATGTTTTGTGTGCACAGTATACATATAGCTTATTAAATGTAGGATGAAATTGATCTGAAGGTATAGAATCTATTCTTTTGGTTTCAATCACATTCTTTTTTTTTTGCATTTATTAATATAAGTCAGATTTTGCCTGTCATATTATTTCAAAGCACTTACTTGTGCATTGCCACACTTACCACAGCTGTCCCCTGTGTGTATCAACTGCAATGTGCTACTGCCTGCATTGTATGTATCTCCAGATAAAATGTCATGCTGCTGCTGCCGTGCAGCCTGCCACCTGTGCTTATGTGCTCCCCTATCATGGTGCTCACCTCTGACTGTATCTTGGCAGCTGCCAAATCAGTCTTACAGGAACTATGACAAGAACTGTAATACTGAGCAAGATTTGTAAGGCATAGCAAGGACAGAAAAAAGAAGTTGTTTATTTGCTTTTTCAGGGAAAAAAAGAATAAGCGAGATATGTATGAGATCCACTGCTAAGCTGACACCAGAAAAAATTAGCATTAAGTAAGCTGCAGCTAAATGAGCATACCAAATAAAGGACTTACCTGAAGTAACACTGAACAGGAATTTATGAGCACAAGTCCAAATTTCTACACTTGTTTAAGTCATACGCTACTTTTAGTCTAGATTCTCCAAGTTTTGCATTTATCCAGTCAGGCCTGGCTCGTCATGTGAAAGAAACAGGAAATGAACTAGTAACCTAGTGGTTAGAAATATTATTCCTGGGGAAAAAAAGTTCGGGTTTCTTTCCCTGTAACACAAAGATGTTTTATTTTGTTTTGTTGTAATCTTGTCTTAATAGAACCTGTTTAATATATCCTCTAAAAACTGCAGTAAAAAAAAAAAAAGAAACTTTCAAAAAACTCTGACTTTTCCCATTTGAAAATTACGAATTGGAGCTTCCTGGCTTAAACTCATGCTGTTCTAAAACTAATACAAACATGTTAAACAAGTTAAATGCCTGTTGAGCTTATTGGACCTTGAATTTCATATAGAAAATATTGAGAGATGCATTTTACCTTACTTAGGCACTTTAGCAAAACTTGAATTGTTTCTAGTGCATCAGTTCTCATGTTAAGTGATAGATATATATATTACACATGCTGAGAGGTAGATGACTTTAAAGGGTTTTATAGCAGCATCCAGTTCTCTTATATTACACATCTAACTAATGAGTCTAAGGTGAGATTCATCAGATTAAATGTTGATGCCTACAGTGTTTGCAACTGAGTTTATCAACCTGGATTGACTTTATCAGTAGAGAGATACTGACCATTTCAGTTTGTAATTATTCTCTCCTGGTTCAAATGTCTGCCTTAAGATGCCATAAATTATTTCTGTTTCATTTCAACTGCTTTTATGTGAGAAAAGGCAGAGTCTCAGAGGTGAAGTGCCCTAGATGACTGTATCCTCCATCCTTCCCTCATTTTCATCTAAAAGTTAGGCTCACAGAGACGCAATTAAGCAACTTAATCGGGCAGAGGTGATCTCTCTCCTGAGGCTATGAAAAGGACTGACTTCTTTCCACATAGTGAAGGCCCCCACTTAATTTAGGAACTAGAATTACAAAGTTTAGGTGCAAGGGAGATGTCTTGGATAAGTAAACTGATGCAAGGGAGATGTCTTGGATAAGTAAACTGATAAATCTTACTTCTGGTTCCTATCTGAACTGAGGTTATCCAGAAGCAACAGCTGACAGAAATATGAGCCCACAGGGCTTACAAATGTAGCTTTGTCCCTGCTCAGCCAGACCTGCAATACGGTATCATCATGATCTGACTGCAAAACAAAGAGGCAAAAACAACTTCAGATGGATTTGTGTTGTGTTAGATTTTGTGATTAAAGGCTCATCTGCATGAGCCTTTAATGAAGCAGCCCAGAGGCACAACAGAAGGCAGAGGAACCCAAATAACCCAGGAAGAGGAATGAGTCCGCCAACTCAGCCTCTCCCAGGGTGTTGTGGTTTTACCTCAATTTGCAACAAAGAACCACGCAGTTACTCTCTCGGTCCTTCCCCCTCCCTGGTAGGACGCGGAGGAGAATCAGAAGGAGAAAGGCAAAACTTGTGGGTTGTGATGAGAACAGTTTAACAGAATGGTGAAGCGAGAAGAAAACAACACTCAATAATACTAATAAAAAGCACATACAACATGCAGTGTTCTCACCACCTGATGCTCAACTTGCTCCTGAGTAGCAAAAGCCCCTCCTTTAGCCAGCTCCCTGCTTAAATACTGAGTATGACATCACATGGTATAGAATATCCCATTTAATTGGCTGTTTGGGTCAGTCCAGCCAGCTTCTTGCGAAAATTAACTCTATCCCAGTGGAACCCAGGACATAGAGGATCCCAAGATGGTGAAATCCCCATAGGCTGTGAGTGAGACCCATCACCATCAGTCAATGGGAAAGGTTTCCCAGGCCACCTTACAAGCTGAGAGTGGATATTGCCTGTAGAAGTAAGGAACTCTACGTGGAATGTGGGGAGAAGGATTTTGAGATTGTGAAAGACTATTATCAGATGATTAGAGGAAGAACCAAAGGCAGGGAAAGGGAGGCATCTGGGTACTTTATGGAGGAACAAGAATGGAAAAACAGAGAGATAAAGAGATAAAAGGGGCCAGATGCTTCTTGTCAGGCTGCTGGTCAATACACTTGTTTGGCTATGCCCTATGCCTGATCACCTCAGTCTGTCCTATACCATTATTAAACTCCATTTCTGACTATTTTTTCTGAGTAAGGGGCTTTATTTTCAGCATGCATATGTGTACATGGAGGCCTGAGTGCCAGCAGCCAGAATTGGGCACTGTAGATGATAGAGATCATGTATCTCAGGTACCAGCAACTTGACAGACTGAAGCGGTGCATGTTGGCATGTGATCACTAGCCATCATTGAGCTGGACTGGCTGATGAGTAAGACAGAGGCTTGGGAGACAAGTATTGGAGCAGCTGTAGAGACCAGGATGGTCTGAGAACTGGCTACTGGGGAATCCAGGAGATCCAAGCCAGCAACTGGGGAGACTGTGAGGCCTGAGGGTCGGACTTATTTGCACACGTGTGTCTTTGTGCATGAGGCAACTGGAAAACCAGCGAATACAACGCCAGCTACTGGGTAGACTGAGTGTCTAAAGTCAGCTACTGGAGGGATCCACACTGTACGTATAAATTGCCCACTAACAGATGTTCATTCCAAGCTGCCAGAGATGGAAACACAACTAAGCTGTCTGTGTTACCTGTATTTGTGCGAGTGTTTGTCTGTGTTAATTTGTCTGGCCTGCCATGTAAGTACGTATATGTGTATGGTGGAAGTGTACATACATGTGTGTATATGCCTATCATGCATATGTGCTCCGCTCCGTCTGTCTGCTGACTGGACCTAGGAACTTTGCCTTGTGGCAGCCTCATCTCTGTCAGGCTACTGAATTCAGCAACTTGCAGTGAATTTTCTATGTATTTGGTTTCTACGTATTATTATACTGAATGTTATAAACAGTTCTAAACTTACAGAGAAATGCAAGGGGTAATGTCAATCCTTTGGTTCAGATGAGAATTTCTCTCACAGGAGAAACAATTTCCTCAAATATCAAAACTCAAGGGGTTCCTTCTGTGTTTTATAATACTTTTGTTCAAAAGCTGCTATCTCTGCAAGACCTAGTTGTGAAGTGTGGGAATGAATTTTGTACTCCATTTTCATTGAAATAACTCTTGGTATTGACAAAGCTGTGGACAGCCACTTCTTCAGTCTTTACTGTGCTGGTCGTGAGTGTGGAATATTTCTCTAAACACTAAGTGGGTCATAGAAGTTTGGGGTAAGAAATTCAAGGGGGGAAACTACTTTGAGGAAAGGGGAAATTTTGCAAAGAGAGGACTTCTAGTACAAAGTTAAAAAACCCCACATATATTTGCCATTTGAAACTACAGCAAGCTATATCCCCAGATCTTTCTAAAATGGGAATTCTTTTTCTCTGTCTATACATCTTAGGTTTTATACTACACCCACAATAATTAGGATGTGGCAAAATATTCTACTACACTTGGCTGTTACAGTTGTTTCTAGAAAAGAATAAGCAATCAGAGCAATCATTTCCATATCTGATTTCAGAATACAAAAGGCATTGATAGTCTACAATAGCTGTATTTTTTGTGGAAGATTTTGCTTGGTTTTTGCATTGTGTGCTATATGACGAGACTTATATGACAATTAGCTTATCACAGTTTCTTTGAAAGATAGAAAAATTTGGTGTAACAAGTCACAGTCTTTACTCTTAACCTGTTTTGAGTGATAACAGAAAAATCTGAGAATTTCACTGACTTAGTAACTGAATTGTTAATCTGATTCCTTTCTCACCTCTAATAAAAAATGCATGTAGTTCATTATTTTGGCATGACAGGAAGACTGTGAATGCACGAGTTAGTACTCAAAACCTTCAAAATGGGCATATTAGGCTGAATCCACAGTCCATCTACCTTTCTCCTAACAATGCCTAGTAGAGGAAGGATAGATGCATGTAATAATTCTTCTTAATGCAAATCCCAGTTTTAGCAGTGTGCAAGGAATTTCAAGCTGAGGGTATAATCTTTCTTCTTGATAGCTCCTGACAGATTTTTCTTCTATGAATGCATTTAATTGCTCTCTGAATCCATGCAAATATTTGCCACCCAAAAAATCTGTTGTCAATGACTGCCATGATTTCAATATTTTATCATGATTGGACAGGATGTAGTATTTCTCATAAACATTACTTTAGAGAACGGAAGATCGTGCAAAATGGAAGTAACTCAAGAACTAATTGGTAGCTGCCAATAAAGAGCTTTACAAATGATCTAGTAAATATGGGCTTTGCACCTTCACTCTGTAATCACACTGAAGGCTGCCCTTAAAACAAATGGTGGTCTAAGTCTGATTGGCTCGAGTTATATGATCACACTTCACCTTTTAATTAGGAATCACATAGTCAGCTAAATAAGTACACATTTTTCACTTACAAATGCCTCCATATGATTTGAATAAGAATGCACAGACCCTCTGCAGACAAATGAGGAACAGAACTCAGCCTTCCCTAAAGCTCACTCTATGTTTTCTGATAAAAACCCCAATCCCTGTATTCAGTGTCTATCCTAGTTCACTTACTTTTGTCACATCTTACTCTCCATTGTTTATTTATATCAGATCTAGTTATAAGGAAGCAGAGTATTTATTACTGCGATTATTTTATTAGATAATCCTAGACAGAGCAGTCCTTGAATGCAAGGACCTACTGCAATGTTCACATAAACCTGTACACGTTGTTATTTTTTTTATTAAGGGAAAAATTAGTTTTCATTTCTAGCTGATAGAATTTATTTATGAGATGTGAAAATTACAAACATATTCATCACAATCCTTCCTTTTCTGGTCCTATTAATGAGTGCACATTCTCACTAAAATTGCATGCTGTTTCTATAGTTTTATATACAGGAATGATACGTTCTTTTCTATTAAATATTCTGAATAAAACATATTTTCAAAGTCACAATCCTTCTCATACCATAATGAATCTATTTTATTTACGGTTGAACTTATGCTACAGAATGCGCATGTTTGTTATATTGAAATTCTGTGCAAAATACTTTTTATTAAAGTATAGCATCTGATAGTAAAGCAATATGCACTTCTATAGGGAAAACAGAGAAACATGCACCTGTGACATTGATTTAACATTTGGAGTGACAAAGAATTTCCTTAAAGAGTAAAGTATTGAGGATTAAAAAAGATATAAGGAAAAAAAAAATCACTGCTTACTTTTCACTTTACAACAATAATTATTATATTTTAAATAATGGTGCTTCACTGCATTTCAATGGACATTTAACTATGTTCTCACCTTCTGAATCAGCAATGTTTCTCACTTCTACTCAGAAGCATAGCTGCATATGCCGTAGAAATCTTCTGGTCTGGAGAGGAAGTGAGCTATATGTAATTACCTCTCTCATGTTCCCTTCTTTGGACCCAGCCTTGCCATCCATTGGCAATACTACACCTCATAGCCAGTTTCAAAGCCACACTGTAAGCTGTTTACTTCCTGATTCTGTTCTGTGCTGTCAGACTGCTGCCAGTCAGCTTGCTCTAGGGTTGTACAGTAAAATGCAAGTTATAAAATACTGTGATAGTTATGTGAAATAGAATTTCCTATTTTTTTTCTTTTTGTAAGATTATATTCTTTCCCAGTAGTGGAATTTCTGTGAAAACTGTTTATTGGAGGTTAACACATTAAAAAAACAACAACAACAACAAAAAATAAAAATCAGAAAAGCTCAACCCTACTCTTTCAGGTGAGTGTTGCAGGACTTCAGCAGTGTTCAGCTGTGTTGGTGTGATGGACAATCATGTTCGTTTGACACTAGCCCAGCAGTGTGATAGTGCTGCAGGAACTACCATTTCTGAGCCATATTCTACTACTATGTGTAAGAGGAAGCTCAGATAGCTGAGGACTGATGAAAATTACTAATGGATTCATCTTCTGAAACTTAAGAAGAGGAGCTACAGCTGTCTAGCAAGCAAGGGGAGGGAGGCTACCGTATTTGCTTCCACAGCACCAGTCAGTAGCAGTAAAAGGAAAACTTAACAGTGTAAAATGACAGCTGCTGACTTCAGGCTTTTAGTAGCCTAGCAGGTGCTATGCTGAGCAGCACACAATGGTGGTGGAAGAGTACAGACAAACAGAATGAACCATAGAGTAAAAACTGCATGTACACTGGGGTCTGAGAAAGGCCACTGACCAAAATTATTCCAGTGAAATGGAAGTTAAAAGTGTCAGTAATACAAAGCGCTCCTCCTTTGCCTTACAAGCAGATATCATATAAGACTACAAATCGCTTACTGACCTGCAGAGGCCAGAAATGGCACTCACAGTCAGTGTGTAAGGACATATAAGTACCCAGATGGAGAAAAGCCAAATAGATGTTTATCTGCGTGAACTAACAGAACATTCTTGAGGCTGTGCCTAGTCACATTCTTCCAGTGATCCTGGAGGAATCATTTTGCTCTCTTTTCCCATCTCTGAGTCAGAGTTTTGCCATGCCATACAAGGCTAGAGGCATGGCACAGTGCAAGCGAACCAAATATATGTTACTCAAGGCTAGAAACACCATGACTGTGAGCAAATTTCATAGGACCTTTAGTGGATTGATCCTGGCCGGTAGCTAAGCACCCACACAGCCACTTACTCAATCCCCCTTCCTTCTCTCAGAAAGATGGGGAGCGAATAAGATGAGAAAAGAGAGAAAAGTTGTGGGTTGCGAGAAAGGCAGTTCAGAAAATTAAGGAAAGATGGGGAAAATAACCCCACCACAAGAGATGCAGAGGCAATTACTCACCACACCCCATAAGCAGACCAATGTCCAGTCAGTCTGCAAGCAACAGCCACCTGGGAGGAGAAAATCTTTTATTACCGAGTATGACGCTATGTGGTACAAAATATCACTTTGATTAATTCTGTTCCAGCTGTGTTTCCTCCCAGCTTCTTACCCAGACTCAGCCTACACACTGTGGGGCAGAGTGAGTAAAAAAGAAAGATATGATGCTGTGCAAATACTGGTCAGCAGCAGCCAAAACATCCACGTGTTATCAGCACTGTTTTAGTCACAAATCCAAAACACAGCACAATGCAGGCTACTATGAAGAAAGCTAATTCCACCCCAGCCAGACCCAGTGTAAGAGTGGTCTAGCTTGTCCCAGGATACTGATCCTGCTCCTTACACCCTAGTTAGACCTGCTCACGCTTGACCTGGTGGTGTTCAAGTGTGCTTCTAATTCAAGCAAGACGGTAACTCAAGTCGCAGGAAAGAGAGGTGAGCTTATCAGTCTTTTCTTTTTGGGCAGGATCTTTGGGGGCCACATATGGCCTCTGGATGTCTTTGAAGAAGCTGACTGAAGATAGTGGTGTGGCAGTGCCTTAAGCTGAAAATATGTCCTATTTCACCCTGAATTGTTACTTTCTGACACAGGTCAGGGTAATTTAACTCTTAGTACCGATTTTCTCACAGACAACCTTGCCAAAATGATGTTATTAACCAGGTCACTCATTATTAGTCATATGTTCACTGCCTTCTGTGGGAATATCTGCAAAACTGCCTATGAACCAGACTCGTCAGATTAGCCCTGGCCTTCCTGGGGAAGGGGAAGAACTGCAGGCATCCCTGAATATACACACACTTGGCTTCATCAGAGAGAGCACTGATCAGGAAAGGGGGGAAGGGAGGTGAGAGAATCATCTCACACAGCAAGTTCACAGTGCAGATGTCTGCCTCCCAGCTGCTTGCATGGAAAGAAAGGCCCAGAGATGCTCAAGATTAACACGTCACCACATGTATCCGGTACCTAAGGAATTAAAATATAAACAAAAGGCCCCATGGGCTTCTATCAGCTTTACAGGCAGCCAATTTGTTATCGCTCTCTCCCTATTCCCACACTACTCTCCTTCCTCTTCCTTCTGCTCTCCTGCCCCTCTTAAAGCTATAGATAAGGCATCTCACAGAGCTGCTCTTAGGAACTGCATTCCCAGTTTGCCCTGTCTCAGGGCTATCACTCTTCCCCTGTCTCCTGCAGACTGGGTTGCCAGGAAAGGGAAAGAGTAGGGAACTGTTGGTTTAAATGAAAGTCCACCGTGGTCGACAATGCCTGTCTGGTAGCATCATACACATCTCAGGGTCAAGTCTCCCTGTAAGATGTCTGTTTTCAGGGTATGTCTAGAACATTAGCAGACAAAAATCTTAAATACTTCACAGGTTTCTTCCCATCATGGCCATGGAGTTTTGTTCCTTGTCATCTAACCATTAACTCCTGTTCTTCACCGTGTCTGTGTAGATGTGGAAAGGAAAGTTGTTTTACCTAATACTATTTCAAGAAAGCAAATGCCCTTGATGGCATGACATGTCTCTCATCTTTTCTAAGGATCTAAACTTTCACTTTCTATCTACCAACCCTGCAGACATGCACAGACTTGAGAAGGGTTTCTCAAGAGTCAGCTAACAAAACTGAAGCAGCTAAAGCAAGTGCTCTGTCAATAGAAAGTTCTTTTTCCACAATCAGTGAGTACCAAATGGATTTAGGCTTTATTCCTATAAATACTTCTGTAAACATTTTAATTCTGCTCATCCACTTAAAATTATTCATACATGTAAGAACGTGTAGTATCAGGACCTTACACGATAAACACTCACAGAAAATAAACAGATACTATTTATTTTATTTATTTATTTTTAATTTCAATCCAAAGGTTCTGCATGCAAAAGAATGCTAGGTATAGAAAGAGAAGCTTATACTTTCTTTATCAAATGAAATTATTTGAGCATCAGGGAATTAACAAATAGAGAACCAAGAGAGTTCTCAATTGTCATGTAATCTTTTATTATTTGCTTGACTCAGGGCACTCATTAGTTATCAAATCTGACTCCCAAGATTTGCCAAAAATACCTCATTATACTTTCTTTTGCATAGCAACATTTTCCATTTCCCTATGAAATATGTTTTCCAATTCACTAGAATGCAAACAGGTACTGAAATACCACTCACTAGAAAACAAACCAAATAACAAGAAACAATGCTAGTAGCTGCCTTTTGTAGATAACAGAGACTGTGTATTAAAGTTTTAAAGGTATTACATAGTCCTGCATCACCACAACTCTGATTACAAGATAGCTGCCTTCTACAATCTCAGTTAAGCTTCCTTAACTTAAACAGGACACCATACAAGCAAGTGACAAAACACACTGCTGGATTGCATCTGCTATAATGAGTATATTAGGTAGTATCATATATGTAGTTATTCTAATTTTAATAATGAAAATAATAATTAAAACTATGAGAAAACATACAGCACTCTGACTTTGTATTTCTCAGGATTATATCCCTAACAAAATTTTTACTTCACATTTAGTAGACATTGCAGAAAATCGATGCTACTATTCCAACAGCATATTTTCATTATACTGTAATGACATAAAGGAGTTGCTGTGGATGTCAGGTTGGAAGAGTTACAGGGATTATAAGGGAAGAAATAATATACTGTATCTTCTAACAGTTCATTTTCATTTTCTTTATTAAGGAAAATAGCTAATGTTTTCCTTTATATATTACAAAGCATAGTGTAGGGTAAGCAAGTATCATGTTCCCCTACTTACAGGTGGAAAAATGTCGAAGAGAGAAGTGGAAGCTACGTATAAACAAATAAACTAAATAGGGCCTCAGCTAGATACTAAAACTCAATCATCTGCAGAAAAATACAGGCAGGCTCCAAACCTACCTCAGTCACAGTTCAGGAATCAGCACAGGCTTTGGACCATTACTCTGGAAAGCTTGCATGTTCTGATAGCTGAAAGAGTCAAAGAGTAAAGATATGGGCTGTTATAGTTGGCTTCCTTGCCAGAAGATGATCCTGGGCAGATTTAATTTGCTAGTGGGCATGTAGTCCAAGTGATATTCCCAAGTTCATCACCAGACAACCAGTACCTAGGCAAGGAGAGACAGCCAAGCAGAGGTCGTCTGAATCTCAGCTAAACACATGGTCTGAGAAAAGACGACTCATTTTTTCTTAAAAGCTCTAAGTATTCACTCTCAGATATTAGGTGCAGAACACTGCCACAGATTTTAAACTATATTTTTATCTAAATTAATGTTTTGTTTGTGGTATTCAAAAGATATTCACGTAGTCCATGGAAAAAGACTGTTTGACACTACTGAAAATTTCAGCTTACTCCAAATAAGTAAAAGAAGGCCAAAAGAAAATGAACAGAGAGTCCAAATAGCTTAAAAATACAACTAATATTTGTTAGAATGATTTGCTAAATTTTTTTCTCAAAGGGATTTGGATCAGGCAGGTTTCAAACACAGGTTTTCTCTGGCAGAGTTCTTTAGTTAGTTTTTATCACATAAATCGACTGTAAGTCTAGATCTGGGTCTGGAGCTGGACTGGCTTAAATATGAAGTGTGGACAGAATACAGAATTAAGATTATTTCCTTTTTTTTCAAAGAGCTATTCGATTACACTGAGTTGACTATAGCAGCTGAAGACTAACTGCTTTTTTAGAGGAACAAATTGTGCTGTTGAAAATTTGCTATGTTAAAATGTTTTAGTCATTTTCCAGATAAATAAATAATATTTACTGTAGTATTTGAACTGAAACATGCCTGCTACTTTTGTTGTTCATGAATACATATCTTATTAATAAAGGGATCTGGGCATTTTTTTTCTCCTTTTGATCGTTAATTGTAAGTGCTTATGACATATAATATTCTTTTGGTGTTGGTGTTAGTCTTTCAGTGCTCAGGGCACTATAATTTTCTTTTTTAGTGGGGGATACAATATTTGTTTGTATTTATAGAGTTAACAGCGGTTGACTCTGTCATATATATTTTTCTAAGCTTCTCAGATCCTGAGTCATCAAAATCACCCAGGGAGACATTTACAGTAAATTAGAGCAGACACTTTCTGTACTTACTCTTTTCCCCTAACTATGTTGTGTAAGTCTTGCTTAAATGTGCTTCTGGAGGTAATTTCAGTGTGGTATATTTAATTCCCTTTATATTTTCAGTAATCTTGACAAAATAAAAGATTTCCCATGGACAATAAACTAGTATTTTCTGTATTCAGATTTTGACTGCCCAACCCAATATTCTTTCTTACCTGAGTATATTACAGCTGTAGTTACAGCGTTAAGTATTTTCTGGAGGGCCTGGATGCGAGACAGGAAAGTTCAAGATCAATTTACAGTTGTGACATATATTCTTATCCTGTGTTTCGCAGAGCAGATGGGAAGAGCTTGGGGAGGACATGAAGTTCAGTCATGTTTGGATAAAAGCATTAACTGCAAAATTGTTACAGATCCTCATCACATTTTGTAGATGATCTTTTTCTTTCCCTTTTTATTTTGAAATGGGAGGACATATCAGGATATAATCCCAAGAAATCTGGGTCTAGATTTTTTTTACAGGTGTAAGGGGAGTTAAAACAATGCACCTATGGGAGAAACAATACTTTGAGGTTATTTTTTTCCTACAGTTGTGAATTGATGTGTAACTCCAGAAAGGGCTATAGTTCCTCAAGTGGAAGTTAGGTGGGATTTTTGCACTGTAAGTCAACTTTTCATCCTTAAAACCCCAACTCAGATGACTTCTTATTCTGCAAGCACTTGAACTCTGAAAGTGGAAGAGTTCCTCAAATACTTTAAGTCTTGCTCTGTCCAAGTGTGCCACAGTTTTAACAAGGCTGGAAAACTTTGTGCTGCTTTGGGCTGGTTTGGATCTATAAATTAGATGCAGTGTTACCAGGAACCTTGAAAGTGTGTGATCCAGTCGGCATGTTGTGATCACACTTACACAAAATTCAGTCACACTTGCCATTTTTGTAAGACATGATATGTTTCAATGCTCTCCTTTTATACATAGGGTCAGTCATTAGAGCATTAATTTCAGGTCCAGAGGACTTGGGCTTTAGTCGCCCTCTTTGCCTGAAATAACTCAAAGCTACTTTTCCTATGATTTGCCCTATCTAGGAGGAAATTGGGTATGTGCAGTCTGAGACAGTCAAAGTCTACAGTAAATCCTATTTTAAATCCTATTTTAACAACTATTTGAACTCATTTTAAAGCAATTTCACTTTTTTAAAAAAACTATTGAAACAGACATTGTACTACTGCAAGAGGAAGAAGAAAATAGGGGGAGAGACTCAGAGAGAGAGAGAGAGAGAGAAGGCTCACCAGCTCCATGGTTAAACATGCTCACTTCATAGGTGGTGGTGGGAAGTTCTGGGTTCCAGCTTTTTCTCTAAGGCCCTAAACCTTGACAGATCTTAGAAAAAATAAATTAAGCATAGTTTAATTTATCTGTGAGATTTAAACACAACTTCATGGGGGTTTCTTTGCTAGTTTAGACTAGCTGCTTTTTCAGTGTTTCAATATTATAACATGCTGCTTATTAGGATCATCTTGTAAGGTTCTTACCTATCTCCAGCTGCTGGCTGCAAAGGTGTCTAAATGTTATGCTGTTCCGTGCTATGGTATCCTGACGTTTCCTAAACATTTTAGGTTGTCTGCACTTTTGTTTTCCTAGTCTGGCATCGCTACCTGTAATCTGTAATGAGTGATCAGTCTCACCATATTTCTCTCAGAACAGTGCCAGGAAACTTACAGCTTTCATACCCTACCAGGTATTGTTAAACATGTATTTGCAAAACGTGTGGAGATATCTTAGATTTCATAAGAAAGATACTAAAACAAAAAAGAACACCTATTTAGTAAAATAAATGGATATATTCTGGCTAGCATTGCAAAGCAGAATCTACAACCTTGGAAGACACAGATGGTTACAGAGTTTGTGTAAATCTCAGGAATTTGAGCTAGTTAGTCAAATTGAATTTCAAGGTCATAGCTCTGTTTATCTGATGGACTGGGCTACTAATTTGAGCTGGAATTACTGTATGCTGAGAAGGGAGCCCGGCAGTATGTCAGAATTGAGAGTATTTTGGTGTGGGTTTATGATGATGTTTACCTAGCTTAAGAAAGAAAAAAAATTGTACAAAAAAATATTTTTCATGTGCTTCTCATGCAGTGGTAGCACACCAGGCAAGGAAGTCTGCCACTCTGCTTGTAGCACGCATGCAGAAATCGGACAACCACTTGTGTGTATCTATTGAAGTTTCAATCATGCTTCATTGATAATGGCCTTGCATTCAGTTTGCATGGGGTGGAATAAAGTACTTACGCAACTCACCCCCTACCCACCTAATTCACTAATTATTGCCAAATAAGTTACATCCTGACAAAAAATGAAATATGAAGTACTGACAGCAGGTAAAAGACCTTAAAACATTTTAAGATAAATTCACAGAGGACTTCCGTCTAGTCGCAGTTGACAAGTATGACAGTGGAGTTTCTTGCATGCCATTCTGCTGGGCTGAAACAGCATCTTTCACCCGTGGACTTAAAAACTCTTTTCACATGCCATTGCATTTATTTAGGTAAGGTTTACAATACATGCTGCATGTCTGTTTCAGGGGAGCGAGCAAAAGAATTGATTGGGTAGAAGCTAGAGAGGTCAGGAAGTCAGGGATGTCTCTGTAGAATATGAGAGAGGCTGACTGAGGTGGTTGAATGTCTACTGAAAGAGAAATATTCGATTGCTGAACTCTGTTGCCTCTTTAGCACCACTTTTCCTTTGGGAAGAAGGAGGAAGATGAGGCAGAGAAAAAAGCAAATGTTAATACTACACACTATTCATCAGATAATGGTTTAAAGGATATCTTATCAATTTACTGGGTGAGGAAGAGAGTCTTCCATTATTAGGACTCAAGAGCATAGCCTTTCTATCCCACCATTATATGCTTGGCAGCAAAAACATAGGGCCAAAAGCAGGTGACTGTTCATGTTCAAGAGAAACAGAGAAGAGAGGGAAGAGAGGAATGAGATCCAGATGGCAAACAGGCATGCAGCTGTCTGGCCCAGCAGTAGGGGAAAGCAGAAGATAACACTTTACAAAAAGCCTGACACAAATTTGTTCTGTCAGATGTGCCTCTGTAGTAGGAATCAAAGGAATTCAAGTGCTGCTTCTTACTTTTTCTCGAAGTGTTGAGCCTCTCTCCCTTTTTGCACACTGCTTTCCAGGGGCAGCCCGAAGGCGAGCCCTTTGTTTCGGTGCTGCTCCACAGATCGCAGGATTCTACTGCTTTTGAGCCACTGTACTGATACGACACATACCACTGGCTTGAGTGCACATACATTAATCTTGCTAGAAACCTGTATTTTAAAGAAAGAAAAAATGAAAAGAACAAAAAAGTGAATCGAACTTCAGTGATTACATTCCAGCTGCTGATATTCCAGTAAAACCCCCAGCACATGTGTTTGTGTTTTTGGTTCATATCAGAATTTACTGTGAAGAGAGGACGTAACCTGAGTGAATGTGGATGAAACTCCATTTTTCTAATAAATTACATATGTTTACATGAGTGTTCAAACTACCCGATGCCATGATATGATTAGGTTGACAGGAAGTAAATAGGTAGACATCTCTCTTGCTAGTTGCGATGTTATTTCTCTCTTCACAGTACTTTTTAATGCTATGATATATTAAAAGGAAGACAAATACAAAGGAGGCATGTCTGACTTGCGTCCGGACCTGTTCTTTATTAATAATCAGATCATTAACTTAAATTACTTTGAGGCTCTTCAGCTAATGAAAGAAGCAATACAGACATACGCTGACATGAATTGGTCCCAAGGTGTTTCTTGAACTAGTGAACTTGTGCAAAGGAAGAGCAGCAGAAGGTATTGAACCTGCATTCTCAGTTCATCTGTTTTTGGCTGATGACTGAGAGACTTGGGATGATTTTCCTTGGTTCTGTCTCTAAGGGCAAGGCATAAAGAGAATAGAAAAAAATGTTTTACTCAGTGTTTAGCAGCAGTTCCTAGAGTAGTGTGTGGCAAAATATATTCTCCTTTGAACAGATTTCCAATAAATCTGGAAAGGCACAGGGGGTAGAATAAATCAATGAACCATGCTGAGTTACCAAATGACCTTACAGCCCACAGGAAGAAGATCTCATTGGTGTTTATTTTTGGATGACAATTGTGTTGGACTGACTTTATTTTTTGGCAAAGACACTGTGACAGAAGTAGCATAAATAACAGCTATGGTGACTTTGAATATAGCAGAAAGGAATTCAGTTGAGTCTCCAGCCTCCTGTTAATACATGCATTGAATCCGAGTTAACATCATTGTAAATTTAACCATGTGCAGTGGTTAAAGAATAAATCTTACTCTGAATAAATGACACCACTGGCTATTTTGCATAAGATTGGAAGTAAAGGCTTGTCTCGTGAATGAGCTCAGGTCTTAAGGTTCATGCACAAGTTTGGAGAACTAAAATATCAGGTGCAGCAGCAGTTGACAGTGACAGGTTTTCACTGAGGTTGTAGAAAGATGATGGAAAGCAGAGGTGATTTCAGAAGAAATTGTTAAATAAATGGAAAGAAATGAAAGAACAGATAAAGAGTAAACTCTGCAGTCACATTTTAACAACATTTATTTTCCTGTTTATCTAAGCAATTAACTTTTGAGGAAAAAAGAATTATAAAATTTACTCCCTTAGAGAACAGCCCGCTTTTTATGTGTTAATTTTGGCTAAACAAGGAGCAGCATCTCGACAGTATATGTTCCATGATGTCTGCTTTTATCGTTTTGTCATGAATCACACAATATTAATTTTTTTCTTGAAACCTCAGTTCTAGGAGTTCCTTTTCTTTTTTGTTATTGCTTGGAATCTTAGTCTTCATTAAGCAGCAATGAAGTACCAAGTGCTTATGCTTGCAGATATCATGTTGAAAATGTGGCCTGACTTTACCTCTGGATTGTAGACAAAAAAGGCAAAGAAAAAAATCTTAAACTCTGATTTATTCACTAATGTTATTGTTTATCATTTATTTAGATCTATAGAACTTTTATTGCTATTTATATATATCGTGATGTATGCCTATTCATCTACCAGGACTTATTAATTCTTTCAGTTGCAATACTACACTTTTCCTTGTTTAGCATATTCCATTACTACAGACACCATAAAATCGCAGTGCCTTGGTTATGTGTTGAGTGTTGTTGTGATGGAAATGAAGAAAGGAGGAATAGCTGCTTATGTGAATACAAATATCTGAGCACAGAGAGACATTAATATTGCACTCCTTAAGGGGTGTGAGAAGGACTCAGTCACAGCAGGAACAGCTGCTGTCAACATGGCTGCTAGCCGAAACGCTGCTTCTTGGGAGGGGGGAAATGCAGCAGCTTTCTGTATTTTCACTCTGGTATATTTGGATTTAGGCACTGATTTTCCATGATTACTGTATCTGATCCCCAATACATTTCCAAACCTTTGCTGACTGAAGTGAGCATCTGTGTGAGCCTTGGGAGCTTTACCTTGCAGACTTTTTTTTCAAGTTTCCCATTTCAGCGAGTTATCCCACAAGGGCACAATTAATTTTATAAGAGAGATAGGGGGAACTTCCTCCCCTCTTTCTTGAAATTCATCTGAGAAACAGGAGAATAGGAGAGGAATAATCCTTAAAGTGTTAACTTTGAGAAAATTAAATAGGAAGTGATAGGGGAAAATGATGTATTTTTCTATATATATTTCTGTTAAAAATCTAGTAACATGTGAGAGTCATTCTGTAAAGACATAAAATTATGATCCAATTAAAACCAGATGACAGGGGAAAAATGTCATTCTGAGTCTAGACTTAAGCTTAATGACTCAAATTCCTATAAACTCAAAATTAAATATGCTGACATACAGGTTTTTTTTCCTTTAGTTGAAGAATAAACATTCTGCTTGTGCTTGAAATGAGAGCTCAATATGTTATATTTTGCATATTTTTTCTGCTTTTTATTAAAATGCAAACTAAGAAAGAACTGAAAAAATCTCCTAAAAAGGAAGCACGTGAAAAAATTGACCATGTGTTCTCTGTAAAGGACAATATTAAATCTCAGATTAAAATGTAACACAATGTCATAATAAAGCAAAAAAGACAAAATATTCTGTTTATGGCTCCTGTGTCATGCTGAATGTGACATAGAATTAATTTATTCTATAAGATCATCCATACTCTTATAAGAAGCTATCATTTTCTGTCATGTTCTGTAGGATCTTAGCATATATTTATATAAAATTCAAATTCTATCAGCCCTGCTTTGTTCAATGGAACTTTTCCAAAGGTTTAATTCTGGAAAACAGCAGCTGTCCGAGTAGAAAAGAAGTCCTACTAGAAGCTGTGGAACTCTGCTCAAAAGTTTCATGGACATGATTAGAAAAGATACATAAGGCTGTTTGTAAGTGTTGTGTAGGATGAAAGAAGTTTTATGCTTTGTTCCTGAAGCCAACAGACATAGTGCAGTTTGTGTCCATACAATTATATTCTCTTCCTGTCAAAACATGGTGATGATAGCCAAACTGCCTATTTGAAACAGTTTCCAACACATGTCATCCTTCAAAGTGTACCCAGACATGATAGTTGGCATGGTAGTTTAGTGGTTTTACTAGTTCTCCTGGACTAAACATATCAGAAACCAGGCTAATATTTTCACAATATGAACGATTACGTATCAGTATCCTACTCCTTTTTAATTTTCTGAAGATGTAACTGTAAAAATTGGACAGCTAATACAAGAGAGTTAGTAGGTAGAAGAACAACCACAGCGATGTGCAATGATATTTTCCAGCTAGGAAGGAGGCTAATTGTTCAGGAGCTATATATGATGATTTTAATACCTTTTGTTGACTGTTACCTTATAGAAATTCCACTATCTAAGTGCAAGCATAGAAACAGCAAATATAACTACAAGTCAGCAATATTTAACTGTGGAAGAATGGAACGCAGCCAATGACTACAGGCAATTATAGCAGCAGAACAATGAGATAATGATAAGGTAAATATGGCTGCAAGACTATATATGTATGCATGTATGTATGTGTGAGTCTATCTATCTGTCGCTCTATTTATTTATGTGTCTATCTACCTACCTACCTATGTACCTATCTTTGTAGCAATCCTATAAGATAACTAATGAAATTATACAAATGGCAGTGGATATTTACGACAAACTGTGTAGCACACAGTCATTAGCAGCATAGCATTCTGGTTATGAGACAGTCTTCTGCTCAGATCCCCAAGTTCTCCCTACATACGAAGGTCTACAACATCCCCCCCCATTGGCCACACTCACGACATGGTGGATTCAGGCACATCCTGCAAGGTGTGTCAAGGCAATTAGGAGAAAATGCTCACCTTTCAAGAGACAGTTCTCAGATCCTGGCACCTGCAATGCTGATTCTCTTCTGCTGACCACACTACAAAGACTTACTAAGTTGTCTTTTATCTACTTATAACGCTGTGACCCACTGGCCACATACATTCTCAGCTGTCCAGGCTGTCCTGCTGTTTTGCTGAATCCATTCCAGTTTGGATACAAGAGACTAGGGAGCCAGTTCTTTGAAACTGGCTGAGAGACAGCCTTTCCCTTTTGTTTCATTTACAGCTGTCTTAACCATGAAGTTATTGCATTATTTTTGCTATGTTCTATTCATTATGCTGGCTCAGCAGCTTGTTAGTTCAGCAATTCTGTTATAGTCTACAGATATTTTAAGGTCCAGCAGTTATGCTTACTCAGCGACTGTGTTAGCCTCTGTCCTACCTCAGGCAATGTCAGATGCAGTTTTGCAGGGTTTAGCAAGAATTGTACCATTAAATGCCCCTACCCCGTGTCCATAAGAGAGATAAATGATACATTGTGTCCCATGTCTGCTCAGCAGTCGCTTGCCCAGCAAAAGCAGCTGTGCTAAGGTCTGCTGAGTTGTGTTATTGAGGTGGCTCCAGTTCCCTTCCTCCATAACAAAATCAGGATCCCCTTTGGCATTTTGGGTCTCCTCTCTCAGCTACCCAACCTTATCATTTGAGTTTTAGGTCTGTTCACTCATAGTCAAGAAAATAATTCTGAATGAATACCTTTCTGGGTCACCTGAATTCCTTGTCAACAAACACATTCCAGGTGGGACTGCAGGAAAGTCAGCATGGTCCTTTCCCTTTTCCTGCATGGGGTAAGTCTTTGCCACTCTGAGGCACATGATATCCGCTTGATAACCTTATTTCAAAACCATGTGCAAGTGCCTTTGCCACTTCTGAGGTGGGTGAGAATGATTGATTTTTTGCATTGAGAAATCTCTTTAACTCTGAGTGAAGATTTTGGGAAGGCATGTTATTTCCAGGTGATCGCAGCGGTACACAGGGCTCCATGCAATGACCAAATACGTTGCCGTATGGCCGGTGCCCAGGAAATCCTTCCTTATGCGAAAGGATTTGCTTACTCTTTGATCAAAGGCTGGAGTAGGGCAAAGACCAGATGGTGGCTTCAGTGGCTGCAGAGTGACAGCACCAGGATTAGCCCCAGTGTGAACTAGCAGAGTGACAAGCCAAGAGGAGGAGGATTTAGTTGACAAAAAGCATTTCCACAGGTGACCTGCTGTAAAAATAGCATGTGGTTAAGGAGATTGCAGACTGCTGTATGGATTTAACATGGTCTGTGCTCCTTGGCACTAAATGTAAAACAAGAGAATTAAAGAAAAAACAGCTCTGAGAAAAAGAATACTCTGCGTATGTTTCCAAAGGAACCAGAAAATAAAAATAAGAAAAGTGAATAACAGAAGAGAACTTCTCACCCTGTGAAGCTGTGCAGCCCCGCGTGACTTAAACTCTATACAAGTGACCGAGGAACTTGAAATACAGAAAATGTCTTCAAACCCTAATAAATAAAATATCATATTTATTCTACACTAGAGGAATGATGTGATACCTGATAAGGTCAAAATATGCCCCCCCCACCAATATTTGAATACCAGATGTAAATTTTTTGTGCACCTTAAGCCCCTTCTTAGGTCTGCATGTACAGATGGAAGTCATAATTTTGTGTTTTAATTAAATATAGAATGTGCACCCACTCTTTGCACGTTAAATGTTAATGACAAGAGTGTGACATAAGTGTATATTTATTTTTTTAATAAATACAGTCCATAGAATTGAAGTTTATGTTGACATCATAGACTATTTTCCTCCCTAGTTTTATTAGTGTTTTCCCAACCTGTTTCACATTTCTCTAAAATGAGGCCACTACCACTCCCAAGTACACTTTCTGCTGGTGGTTACAATCAAATGAATAGCTAACAGAAGACTGAAATACACAAAGAGAAGAACATTTGCCATGCAAAACATAATTGTTGTTGAAGTTAATTAAATTGAAAGGAAAGCCTTGGATATCATTTTGCTGTACAGAAGTTTCTACTGAAATGGGTTTTGCTTTTGGTCTTGTTTGGCTTTTCTTACATAACAACTGCCTGATGTACAGTCTTTTTTGTTCATTTAAACCAGTTGATAGCTCACTGTCACTTAGTATGATTCTAAACCAGAATTATGAAGCCTTAATAATGACCTTTAGAGCCTAAGTGTTATTCTAATTTATCCTTTTCTGTTGATACGAGATTTTTCATGTAAATAAATGAAGCAATTTAAACTCAATATCTTTAAAAAATATTTTATCTAAATGTTGGAATATTTTAAAAGATTTTTTCTGTCCAGGAAAACTGTGAATTGAGCACTATTCAAATATTTAATGAATTTCTCACTGTGCCCTAAAGTTGCTTTGAAAAATGGAAAAATAACCAAGCCACACGCTTTGAATAAACTTTAGTGGTAAAAAAGAATCCAAAAGTTTTGAAGAGGTTAACAATGAGAAAACAGAACAAAATCAAGGCAGATCTCTGGTTATCTGGTGGGTTTGTTTTGGCTTTATGCAGGTAGAGGCTTAAAGTGTAACTGTAGTTTCAAGAAGAAAACATTAGAGGAAAGTATGAGGTTAATGGAAAGGATGATAGAGGAAAGAAGAAAGAGCAGGTAGAGGAAGGTTGGGCATCAGTGAAGGAGAGAGGGGTTTAGAGGAGGGATCAGAAGTATGAACAGCCTTTTTCTGAACAACAGAGCTAAACGCAGGCTTCAGACTGAATTGCAGAAAAGTAGAAGCGAGAAAAGAAGCGGTCTCAATATTAGTATTAATGGGAACCACAGACCACAAACTCTACTGGAAACAATTACTATTATTGATAACGATAACAAAGATTCTATTCTTGGCGATCTTCTCACAAGGATGTCATTTGGTGTAAGACACAGACTTGTATTGTGGATATATACATACACTTTGGGAGTTTTAAATATCTGATTCAGTCTGCACAGAGTTGTGAGCTAGTCAGTAGTTGTTAGCAACAGTTAGGACAAAATCCGTCTGTGGGCGGACTTCATTGTCTTGCCTAGCATTGTGCAAGAGTTACTACTTGGTCCCTCGTGCACGCTGACCTAGATAAAATTTGAAAGGACATTCTTAAAATGAAGGGCATTATTTTTGTTGTTGGAGTGAATTATCATGCTCTTTTTACAACATTGCTGTTGTTATTTTTTTTTATTTAAATGCATTAATCATTCAGTCTAAATTTTTCTCACCTCTGTTCCTTGTTCCATTCTGCTGCATTCCTTTCTCAACATATATTTACTTCTGTTTTCAAAAATCAAAAGGCTCAAAATAAAATTAATGCAAAACTACACTCTTTCTGATTCTTCTGCTGCTCCTTTTGCCACAGAATTTCTACAGCTGAAGAGCTGTTACTTCATGAAACAGTATATTGCTCTGATTACAGCCTAATTAATTACTAACACCTACAAATAAAGTGCATGAAGGACTTTGGTCCTTTGGCATTAAGGCTGCCAAAAATTACAACCTTCATCAAGGCACTACTGAAAAGCATTAAGAACTATGTGGATTATTTTAGTGGATTTATGAATTTTAAAAATTCAGCCATTGACGTTTTGTATTCTACTGATAATTTTAATATCCCCAAAGAAAAAAAATTGGTGCTATTTGTTCCATTCTTTAAAAAAGTTTCATATTTGTCAAATAGATTTCTTTAGTTTTAATGAAGCTGAAACTATTTCTCCCCTACATTCTGCTTGTACAGATGAAGCACAGAATTTAAGTGATTCTGACTTAATGTGTCAGTGTCACATGATACTCTTCCTGAGACACCGATTGAGGCTTGGCAATGTGCTGCAGCAGACGTCTGTGCTACTCCTGCACAGTCACTTCCAGAACTTCCAAAGACCCAACAGCAAGAAAAAATAAAAGAACTACTAAAATACAATATGCTTAATATTTGCAGTGTGTGCAGGTTTTGACTCTGTTGATGTCTTAGTATCTTGAAGTCCAAGTACAAAGCATACACGGACAAGCGTGACAACTTGCAGCTAACCAGAAAATGGTTCACTATTCACGGATTAGTTTAGTGCTTCATAGCTTTCTGAACAAAATCTGTCGTCAAGAGAGTGATCATATGAAAAAATCTTTTAGAATTATACCTGATCACATAAACACGTAGACATGCACAGCAAAGAAGACTTTGTGTTGTCGCTTTGTGCTCAGGCTGGATGTGTAATAGCTAAAGTATGCGCTGAATTGTTAGCATCAGACCAAACCCCTACTGAATTTGGAACATCTCTGATCAGTACTACGCTTACTAAGGAATATGCAGAGTTCTTTGTGGTTATTTAGGTTTGTTTTTTTTCTCTTAATCTTTAATTGAAAACTTTTTTTTTATCAACGTTCATTATAAAGAAGCCGCCTCAGGAAAATTTTTTTCCCCCTGTAGATACCTATTGATAGAGTAGTTAGTGTGTACCTGTAGACAATAAAACAAAATGAAGCATAGATTCCTGGTAGAGAATTCTGCAGGGACAGCCTTATTGCATAAATATGATGAATAGGAAAAAATTCTTAATTTTCAAAGAACAAGAAGAATTTCCAGATTTTTATACATAAAGTCACCATTTGAACACTAATCATAAAATAAAAATGAAAAGATGAAAATTCATTCAAGAGAGACTATCCTTCATAAAAAAGCATTTCCTGTAAGCAGCTGTAAAATTGGAAGGCACCATCACAAATAGGCAGTCTTCCATGTACAAATCCTATAGGATTTAACCTGCTAAAAATAAACAAAAACAGGCTACCAAATCAGTCAGTCAGCAGATGGAAGAGGGCATTAAAAGTAGCCAGATTTGGGCCTTACTGAGCAAATACACTTTGAGAGAGGGAATCTAAATATTTGATTTATTCTGTTTGCCAGGCTAAGATACAAGAAGAGGTGAAATCAGCTCTCTGTTGTTTTAAAGGTTATTACTTCAAAATGCATCTGAAGCTGATTAACTAGAGGTGAGTGAACTTTTGAAAGGGCAAGTTTCAAGTGAAACTTACTGTGTAAAATTCTATGAGGAAAAATACTTTCTTTTCATCAAGTAGAATTTGTGGGAGTGAAATTCATTGCAAATAGGAGGTATTAACTTAGAACAGCTCACTCAGACCAAAAGCCATACCAGTAAATGGGATAGCAAGGAGCTAATACCTCAAGTTGGTGTAGGTCTTGCCACTCATTTCGACAGGAGTTAGACTGGTTAGATTGGATCATAGGTCCATTCAGTATGTTCTATGTTACAAGAATTAGTGCCACACAGAGAACAAGAAAAATATGTTTTGTAGACTTCCGCAGTGCACACTAACAGGATTTTGCAGTTATGCCACAGACACTGCCAGTGCAGAACACCAGGATGAAAAATTATATTAAGCGTAAACTGGGATGGAGTAAGTTGTATAGTCCCCATGTCCCATGGCACAGCAAATACTCAAATCTAGTCAGCTCAGCCTGCGTCTCCTATGATTAATACAAACAGTTGAAAATACCAAGAATGATTCTTGGAGACTTTGGTACTGTTATTTCAAAGTATTTTAAAGTTATTGGAAAAAGGGGAAATACTCATGTATCTTTATGCCATAACTTCTATCATGTTTATCCATCAGCTTTATTTTAATGCACACCATTATATCTTGTGCTTTCTTTGTGTGTATGTTCATAGAACCATTATGTTTTTCTTTTCCTTTCAATGTCTTTTTGTAATCTTCAAAGGCATCAGGTAAAATAGAACAGTTCAAAGGTCTGTAAATATTTTCAACCTGATTTCTATGCCTCTGTGTTTTGAGAGAGGGAAATAAACTGAATGTTGTTTTAAAGATACACTTTACCTTTAAAGAAGAAATTAAAGTTTAATCTGCTAGGTGTTTAATTTGGACTTCTTTAATGTGCGATTGATGCTAATCCAAAATCTTTCATCTCCATCTTTGTTGCTATAACTTCTAAGAAAGCACAGGTTCTCGAAGTTTTGTAAGAATCAAAATGTTTTGATTTTTTTCATGGAAAGTTACGGTATTGTGTTAGAGAGATCTGTGATTTTATTGTGCTATCCTTCAGACAGTCACTAGCCCAAGATTTCTTTTTTTTTTAATCTATTGTGTCTGCCTAATCAGACATTAAGAATCCAAAGGACTTGAGATCTTCATACAAAATATAGGACAAAGCTCTCTACATGTGTTCTATTGGCAAAACAGATTCCAGTAGCCCCAGTTCAGTATGTGGACAGGTACAGATGAGTGACGAGGTCAGTCACTTTTCCTTATATAGTCACATTACTCATAATAGCACCTAGTCTTGATTTAGTACAGATTTAAAAAACACTTTACAATGGAGATCAGGGTCACTGAGAGATATGGCAGCAGAGAGAGGAAGCAACTTTCTTGAGGACATTCATCACTGTCACAAGTGGAGAAGGGACTCAAGAAATCCAGTTTGGTGCTTAAAATCAGGTGACACTCCTGGATTTACTATTACAGCTCAGTGCTACTCCAGATGTGTACTCACATTTGTTCCCTATTTTACATATATTTATTTGATCTGTGCTCATAACCATTTTTATTTGTTTTCTAAGAGCAATGAACATTGAACTAGCTTGATGACTGGAGTGGCAGCCAAAGCAGCAGATTTTGCAGTCACTGCAGCAAATTGAAAGTGATGATTGTGAAAACTGGAAAATGTAGAGTAGAAGAGGGATTAATCCGGACTGGGGATAGATGACTGTCACGTGCTCTTTGTAGCCTATCAGACAGCTGCTATTCAGAATTGCATATATTGATTATTTAAAGCAGTATCCATACTGTTCACAATCAACTTTTTGGATTGAATATGTCTTTATATAGCATTTGTTCAACAGCTTCAACCAATGAAAAAATTTGTAAAAATTACAATGTTTGCATGTGATTCGCAAACAATAAAAGGAGCAAATATACTCCATTCATAGTAGTGGAACACTATTACAAAATCCTTTCACATTTTATCTATGGAAAAACCCTGATGTAATATTGAATTGCCTTTTTTCCCTTTTTGCCTCCCCCTCCCCCCCTTCACAGCAGTTAAATATCCATAAGTCATAGAATCCATATTGGTACGTGAAATTTGAAGAAACAAAAGTCACAACAGAGGAAATGAACAAGCTGTGTTTGTAATGATGCTGTGCATGTGGAACAACATTTATTAGTCTTTCTGTGAAGGAAGTTTATTCACAGAGAAAGTGGTTAATGCTTGATTTATTGAGATATTTACATTTTTCATTTATACAGAATAGTAAATCATTTTGGGGATTAACTTTATGTCTCTTGGTACCACGTATTAAAGGGCTCTTTAAGTCTAATCCTAAAAGGACTGCTCAAAAGCTCCTCAGAAAATGGAGAACACTTCATGTTGTAGGAGTTTTACAGATGTGTAGGCAGCGAATTACAGCATTCAGGTTTTCAAAGTGTTTACAAATAATCACAAGTTATCCACCACCTGCATATATACAGTTGGCAAAAAGGCATATTTGGGTATCAGCTTTTCTATGCCTTAGTATTGAGAAAATAATACTTTTCAAGAAAATTTAAAGAAACATATATATAAAGTATTCTGGAGACAAGAAGGGAAAAAAATAATTGTGTCTCTTGAATAATATTATGTTCTATTTAAAATACATCAACATAAAATTTAGGAGCACACTATTTTAGAAGAATAATACATGGTAGCAATATATGAAGCTAAAATATTTTTAATTTCTAAGCATAATTGCTAGGTTAGATTTCTCCAACACAACTTTTTTTTGTAGCAAAATTAAGTACCTCGATTTTTCTTTTTATAGCCGAAAAAAGAAAAAAAAAAAAAAACAAAGGAAGAAAATAATTCAGTTACTTCTGGGTAAATTTTTATGTCAACTCCAGTTTTCTTCAGCTGGCCAAGCTGCTGTAACATCTCATGAAAGTTCTAGATGTCTTTCACGAGCTCCCTGACCAGCCTGTATAGAAGCACACAAATTAAAGTTAGCAACAACTCCAAGAGGTTATTTGATACTGTCCGAATCAGAATTAACTATAACTAAATCGTTCCTGAAAACTGTGTGCCTAACCACCTTCCTAACAGCTTTCGTTGATGGAAAGTTAGACATACTATTCATAATTTTTCCCTTTATATTGACCCTGTATTTTCCGTGTTCCAGCTCAAACCCTTTTCTCATCTTAGCCACACTGGATGTGGTGAGCAGTGTACTCCTCTTCTGCATCTTCATCACATTTGAAGACTGTTAGAAAGTTTCCTTTACCTTCTCTCAATTATACCACTCGATGTCTTTCATTTATTTGGCTTTTTTGTCTTAGGTCAAATTTTCTACCCTTCTTAACAGCCATAAATACCTGCATATTTTGATCCCAGATAGGACCTTCCAGTAGGCAGTAGATAAATAAAACTATTGCATGTGCCGTCCAGACACAACTGTGTTGTAGTTTAACCCAGCAGCTGGCAACTAAGCACCAGACAGCCGCTTGCTCACCCCTCCCCTTTCCCCCCAGCAGGACAGAGAAAAGAAATTGACAAAAGGTAAAACTCATGGGTTAATATAACAACAGTTTAACAAGACAACAAAGTAGATACTAGTACTAATAATACCAAGACTATTACTACTACTAATAATAAAGAATATGCAAACCAAACTATACACAATACAATTTTTTCTAACCACCAACCAGTTGCATAGCCAGTCCCTGAGCAGTGATTGCACAACCCATGGGTTTGCTGGAGCTCATGAATTTTGCAGATTTTGCCAAACACATGGAGAAAAAGAAAAATCAAACTCTTGGAGAAGGCCAAACTCCTGGAAAAGAGAGGATTCAAACCCACGGAAAAGAGAAGGAAAAAAAAACCAGGAAGTTTCCCACCCCCCGGCCAACCCCACTCTACAAACTGAGCATGAGGTCTGTGGTATGGAATATATCCATTGGCCAGCTTGGCTATATGTCTTGTTGTGCTCCCCCCCAACTCCTGCACACCTGCTCATTTGCTGAATATGACAAACTGAAGAAAGTCTTTGATTTTTTAGCAACAATTGAAAACATCAGTGTTATCAACATTCTTCTCGTACTTAACCCAAAGCACAGCAGCTACTGGGAGGAAAATTAACTCTATTCCATCCAAAAGCAGGACAAAATGTTGTATTTCCACACAGCCTGAAGGTCAGGTTTTTTGGCTTTTTTTTTTTTTCAGTGCCTTCATATAGTTGACCCGTGCTTGGTTGCAATCTCTGTCTGATATCTTTCACCTGTTTTCCCAATTTGCTAAGTGGATAAATCAATGCTGGGCAGATTTCCTGGGTGTTGATGTTTGGGCTTGAGCTATGGCTTTCTATCTGTACCAGAAAATGCTCATCACTTTTGTAACTGTATTTTCTCATGTTTGAGAGGGTGTTAAAAACATGCCAGATGTCATAAGGCAGTTGACATTCATTCTGAATGTCTTCCAACATGCCAGACAATACCACAGTTTTACTGGTTAGTGCTCTGTTTGTTGTACATTTATGTTGTCTTTTTTTACAGTGTGCTCTGTAGGACAAGAATCATTATATCTGAATGTACTCAATATATTGCCTCGCACAGAGGGTGCGATAATTTGGGAGAGTGGTGGGCCCTGTAGGTACTATCAAAATACAGACAATAACAGGAACAAATCAGTATATTTGAGATATCTACGTATTTAAAGAGAAAACAATTACCCTTATGGCACTAAGTAAGCAGTGCTAAATTTTATAATATGGGGTAAAACAGAGAATACTATATGAACTAATGAGGCTTGTTACCAAAATGGCTTAAAAAAAGTCTTCTTGTTACCTTAAAACATCTCTGAACTGAGGACGTACCTTTTCTTTCAAAGATATTTAGCACTGTTTTTACTATTTCAAAGCTAACTCTGCAGCTTTAGCCTTTACTTATGCACTGCTGCTTTCTCCCCAGCTAGAAAGGGGTGTAGCCATACTGGTAGCTGATTGCCAGCACAGTCCTAAACGAGACAGGTGTCATGCCTCCTAAATCCTAAGATCATCTTTGAAATCAAGTCTTCAATGACTTCAGGTATTTGGCACTGCTACTTTCTCCCCAGCTGAAAAAAATTCCAATTTACTTTCCTCTTTAGATCTGCACAAGGAATGAGTCTACATCAAATTGTTATGATCAGGGAAGATTGCTTGCTGCAGTCTCTCACAGGTTTCAAAATGACTCATAGGGATTAAATAGCTGTGTGCATGTCAGCAGTGAAGGAAAAGGGGAGGAAGCACAAAAAGGAGAAGAAATGAACTATTTAGAACTTTGGATGGAAGTAAATTTGCAAAGAAAAATACAAATGGAAACTACATATAAACAGAGAGGGCACTTATTTCTGAGGTGGAGATAAAAAGCATTTGAACTGTAACTATATGTAGTACAAATGCATCTTTAGAATTCTCTGTGGAAAATTCTGCCCTTTCTTACAGGCTAACTCATTTGTGGCTTTTTTTTTTTAATGAAGATGGGCAAATATTACTGAGAGTTTTCATGGGGTGAAAAATCTCATTATTTTAACTGAATTATGGCACTTTTCATACCACTCTTCATGAATTTAATTGCAGCCCATAGCAATTTTCTAAGAAATGCCAGTGAAATTCCCTATTCACAAAAAAAGTAATTCAGAAATACGAATGATTAGAAAAGTTAGCAAGTATGTTTATTATTAAAAAACTCCCCATGAAACCTGAAACCTTATCTAAAGGAAGGTTCTGTTTCCCCAAATTATAGATACATATTGTATTTGCATTATTTTGAACTTGCAAATTTTAAAGAATATTTTCTCATTTTAACACTTGCAAAGTTTTACATATGTTGTGTCAAGACAAGTTTACACTCTTAAGAATCTTCTTTCTTCACACGAAACCTATGAGAATCCTTCTTGCTATCTTTTCCAGGTGAAGTCACAGTGAATACCACAAGTGACTGCTAGTTCAGGGATGAGATAGTTTTCAGTATATTATCAAATAAAATGTATTTGTGCACTAATTCCATATATACAAATATAATACTAAAAAGCTTTATGCACTATTTTGATTAACAGTTTTTGAATGGCACGTGGCACGTGTGGGACTGCACTGTACTGCTTGGACACTGTGCTACTACCAGGCAGCTAAAACTCCTTGTTTATTAATTCACTCTTTTCTCCTTCATCAGTGCCTTATTGGAGTTAAAAAATTTATAGGCATATGATAAGCCAGCACTCAGTCTCCATACTGCCAGAGTTCCCTTATATGATCCTCCTGCACAAGATCGGTTAAGTAAATCTTCATTGATGACAAGTATTCACAGGGTTTCTGTGGGACAAAGACTGTTCTCATGTAACAAATCTGTTACAAAGCCAGATGCCTAAGATACCCAGGAGTCACTGCTGCGGCCTGTGAAGAGAAGATTATACTGACCAGTGTTATACAATGGAAGACATGACCCTCTGGGAAAATGCATGCTTCTCTCTGCCTTTGGAAATAGGCAGTTTGATTGATAGAGCTGATGTGATCTGTCAGAGGAAGTCAGCACAGGCTTCAAGGTTTGCCCCTAATCATGGTATTCTCTTTGCAGGTGTTGCAGTGACCTGTGCTTGTCACACAGGACTTCTCCTAAGGCTGTGGCTCCGGGTATCACACTGTTTCTCCCATGTAGTTCCCATGTGCCTTGGGTCGCCTAACCTTGTCTTGAAATGAAGGTCTTCTGAGAGAAGGCTTGTACACATCGTTTTCCTTGGACCCACTACTTCCAGAGTTAACTCAGAAACAGTCATCAGGCTCACACTGACCCACCTTGAGCAGCAGACTGGATAGAAGGATGGAACAGTTATGAAAAATAAAACATAATTCATAACACTAGATTATATTCAACAACAAATTCTTTTGCAGATGCTTGAGTGTCCCTGTTGGAAATCACTGTTTGCGTGCACCATGCCTGCCAGCTAACTTCCTTGGTAAGTGAGGGAGCTGCTAGCTGTGCTGGCGATCAGCTTGTGCCCACAGAGCTGTCCCGGTCTGGGACAGTTCTTCCTCCGGCTTTGTTTTTGGCATGATCTTTGAGCTGTGCGCACCAGCTTAGAGGTGTGACTCTCTTTGGAGTAAGTGTGCCAGAGGCACTTTCTCAGTTCTAGGGGACAAATTCTTCTTTCTCTTTCCAGCTCTTTCTCTCTTTCTGTCATTATCCCAAATTACCCTTCTATTGCTTTTTCAAGATATATGTAGATTGTGAGACTTTCTTCTTGTTTACAAAAAATGAGATTTATATCTAGCACTAATTCATGTACCTTAATATTTTATACTTCTGCCACAATCATATTTTCCTTCCAGATTAAAAGTGTTTAAAGTGTTTCCACTGCTACACAGGTTTCACCCTCACTACTGATGCACTCAGCAAGGTTGACAGCATTTAGCAAGTTGTTAGCTTCTGATAGAAGCTACAAAAGGTACTGGGGACAGGGTGTTGCACTGCGGGCTGCTTAAAGCTTTGCTCCATCTCCTTCTCACTGCTCCTACCTCCTGTTCAAGAGCTCTGATTATCATAAAGTGGTACCACCTGCCTTCCTTAACAGGCGATTTGTTGCTGCAGAGCCGTGCCGGAAGAGCTATACACTGCACCTTTTTAAAAGATGCATAGGTAATGTTGCTGGCAGTCATGTTTCCACCAGCTCCCCGAAGATATTATGCCTGCTTCTCTGGCTTGGCGTAATATTTCCAGCACCGTTGGCCCATCAGCTGCTATCACTCCAGTACACGACTGACACAGAGGGCCATAACTTTAAATACACAGTGTAAAAAATTCTTTGTATTACGGTATGTGAGTAAACTAAAGGTTATATATTACAATTTATGAGAGTGACTTTCACAAAATGGGATTCCATTTACTTTCTTAGCTGCATAGATCATTCCACAGAATGATCTACCTTTTCATTTAATCTTTACTTTTTTTTTTCACAGTATTTTTTCCTAAAATTAAAATTGATTTTGAACAATTCATCACTGCACTAGGAGTTTTTCTGACATTATTCGCACTCTTTCCATTCTACAGACAACAAGCTTTTTACAGATCTTTTCAGAGACAGTTTGTCATTCTGATTTTTTCTCTTTAGGTTATTAAGTGCTAAGTAATTATTCTTTAAAAGTATACAGGCAGGCCAGTTTTCTAAGGCTGATGTGCTGAATACTAAAGAGGCATCATCTTCATGTATTTCAACTATACATCAAATACGAAGACTATGTCAGTGTCCATAATCTATTTTTCACTTCTGTTACAAATTATGAATCATGAAATATTATTATATACTGAATAAATTAAAAACATAAGTATTGTTTAATTGTTTTATGTGTTCTTTGTTGTTTATTTGCATATTTCATTCTTCTGAGTTTTTAAATTTTAAAAGGCAGTTTTAAACCCACATATAAATTATATCAAAGATCACTAAAATACCTGATATACACAAATTAAGAAATATAAATAATTAATTAATTTGATAATTTTACAGAATTACTTGCAATATAACTTGTAGAGATTGGATTTCTTAACTGGAAAATAAACACAAAAAAATTATTACAAGCCTGCACAAATTAGATTATATTAGAAAAAAATTCTTAGGAATTCCAGGTACTGTTCCCATTTCTAAGGCATAAGATGTCTAACTAGATAAAGTAGATAAAATTTCTATTAGCAAAGGAAACCACTACTTTTAAGAAAGGAAAATCAGACAAAAATTTACATTTAAGATTCTCTTGAAGAAAAGACTGTTAATATAGTTAATAGACACTGTATTGTAAAGTATCAAGAAATTTACATATTTAGAATGCTTAATTATATTCTTAATTTTGTTAATTATTGGGATATAGTATAGAAATATCAGTTTTATTGTAGATTTTGTTTAATTTTACTGATTAGTTAATCCTAAGTAAAATAGAACCTATAGGAAATGGGATTTTGTAAGATAATAGATGTTTGCGGAATTTCAAACTATTAACATAAATATTATTTTGTATTTTATTTGTCCATTTACTTACTCAGCTTGAAAAAGAAAAATAGAAACTACTGTGTTCACATAAGAAAAAAAAAATTCTAGTTTTATTTTTATGCTTTATCTAAGCTATGATTTTGATATAAATTCTACATTTTCTCTGAAATTTATTAAATGTAATTCAGCAACTTAAATTCATTTAAGCATTATTTTAACCTTACTACACAATGTGATACAATATTGATTTAAAAATACATTTTTTTTCATCATATCATGATACATCACTTACACCAGGTAATTTAAAATGTATTTCTTTTTTTCAAAGGGGAGAAATAAAGACTATATTTTTACCTAAAGTTTATAAAAGTTTCTTTTTTCAGCACAGATTGCTGTAAAGGAAGTGGTTATCCTTTTCATACAATTTCTATATGGTGATACATTTTTTTGTTGAAAGCACAAGCATGGAAATTAATTTTCTACAATGTGCTATCTTGGCTGTATGCCTAAAGGACTTTTCCTTGTCTTTACAAGTATTTTGGATTTAGGGTACCCTATTTTTCTTAGCAGTGTTATAAGATCTTCAGATTACTACTACAATTATTTACAGATTCTTGGATTGCAAGATCGGAGGAGACCATTACACTTCTAGACTGACAGCCTGTGTAACAACTATATTCAGATTTACTCAATTATCTGTGATATGAAGACAATAACTAAAATGTACCTACTCTGAAGGCATTCCCACCTGGAAAGTACATGCAGCCCATTAAATATATAGATGAACATACAGACATATGAAGCGGGGAGGACAGAGGATAAAGGAAAATTTAGGATGTTGAAAGTAAGTTTCATAAGATTATTTCCAGATTTCAGTTTACCTCATCTCTGGACCATTGATAGTCCATACGAGTCTTGTTGGTTCTGTAAAATGTGAAACAATATACATGTAGGTCCTGGCCTCAAAAACTGCCTGAATCTGGCAGATCTTACAATTTCCCTTTATGACAACCCTTCTGTAGACATTGTGCCCAAGTGAAACCATATTGCCTTCCAAGAGCTGATGGAGAAACAGTGCTGTGCCACAGTATTGTGCTACCATTCGTGCCATTCCTTCTCTGCTTCTCATCAGTGGTCTGGTTTGATTTGAAATAAACTGGTAAGCACAGTTTTTTGGAAATTTTCTCACTTTTACAACTATCAAAGAGCTTTTTAGTTTGCAGCATTCTGTTTGAAAACCCTAGGAATATGCACTGCTGTATCTATCACACAAGAAACAAAAAATTTAGTGACAGATATGTGGAAAACCAGCAGTGTCATAGCATGACAATATCTCAAATTCCACTTGGTCTGATAACATCATTTCAGCTATTTAACTTTTACAGCACAAGAAAGTTAAGGCAAATAAAAACACAACACATGGGCCACTTTTTCACAGGAGAAATACTCTCTGTTACACATTGTTTTGTTTGATTTCATATTTATTTCACTGTCACCTGAAAGATCCAGCTTATATGAACCCCACAATGTTTTTTCTGCTGCTTCTCTTCATATAAGATTGTTTATTCATTTATATTTTTTATATATTATTCGTCAAACTGCTCTGTTACTCCAGGCTCCATTTGAGGGACCATAATAAGGCTTATAATAAATTCTTAAAAAGTGTAAGTTTGAACCTGTTTTGCAAACTGGTATTTATAGAAGTTGTGTCATTTCTAGCCAGTAGTTCATTCAGGAGTTCAATTTCCAGGTTACTTATGCGTTCTTCAATTAAGTAAGTAACAATATTTCCCACTTAGTGTGATATGCTTTTCAAAACCCTACATATTAATAATAGTTTCATCAATAATCTTTTCTGAAATCAATAAGTATTGTTCACACACAGGAAAAAAGTTAAGTATGAAGTAGATTTTCGTAGTCACCTCGAACAGATAAATTCACAGCATCTGTTATTATATGCCATTATTTAAAATAAGAAAAATAACATGAACTGTAATTTTAAAACTTTCTCTGAAGGTCTGTATTTGCATGAGGGATTAAAGTCTATTATGCACAGTCTCTGAGTGTGTCTGGACTCACACAATTTTTCAAATAAAAAATGAGAAAGGTATTGTGTGAATTGTGTGAATTCTACAAGATTAACAGAAGATTTACATTCAGGCAGAATAATGTCCTTACTTTAATCATAAAATTAAATAGCTAAGATTGGATGACCATATAAACCCTCAACGTAAGGACTGCATCTGGGATGAAAGTGAGGTTTGGTGAATTCTTCTTGAGTTCATAGCAATAATTTGTTTATGAGCATTGCAAGCAGCAGAGATCAGCTCTATAAGAATAAAAATGACAACATCAGCACTTGACTCACAGATATGCAAAAGTACTGAGCTTATATCTAAACCTACAAGCCATTATACACCTGCCTGATTTTGCACTGTTCGTGCTGATGCACCCAGCTCTTCATCACCTGTGACCAGGACCTACATGCAACTGCTCTCTAAGGACTATTTGTTGCAGTGACCACCCTCCGATCATGACAGTTCTCCAGCTTTATAACATCACATCATTGCTTGTCAGTATTTAGAGCAGGTGACTTTCCTTTTTCATGCTAATCTTTAACAAACAAAATCTGTATTTTAGTGCAAGTGCTTAAGACTTGACAGAGTGCAGCAGATGTTAAGGACTTCATGTGCTACCCACTGCCTGAGACTTATTTCTGTGGAGAACTAGAAAGTGTAGCTTTGTCTATGTTCAGTCTAGTACAGTCTCACAGGATTAGCAAAGACTTGTTTTGAGAGCAACTGTTTCTAAACTGACTTCTATCACTTTGCAACTAACATTCTAATCCCTTATTCATCAAGCTAATCTTGCAAAATCCTTAGTGATCTGTTGAAAAACACTGAAAAAGCGTATGGTTTGCTGTTTTGTTTTTTTTTGTTTCTTTTTCAAATGTAACAATTAACTCACAATAAGGACCTTTACTCTACACTATCCATTTTAAAATACAAAGCCATTACAAGGCCAAAGCAGCAGCTTGAAGTAAATAAAAGCGCCTGAAATAATTTATTTCTATGTGTTTCTGGTGCTTGTGCACAAAACCTTTAACACTGGAAGAGTGTGTGTCATTTCAGCCGGTGGCGGATTTTGCTATGATTAAGCTGTAAACCCTTGAAAGTAAGGATTTGTCATGGAAATGCTGACACAGCCTTAACTGAAGCGGGATGAATGGCATGGCATGGCTCTCTGTACCAAAGTAGCACAGCCTCAATTGGTACCAGTCTCCGTATACACAGCCATGACAAAAGGGAAGCCGGGAGCCTGAATATTCTCCCAAAGCACTTAAAAGGCCAGCATGAATCATGAGGGTCTTGGATGTTTTTTGTTTGTGTGCAGCTAGCAGAGTGTGCTGTGCTATTCATTCCAGGTTAAGCTTTCGGTGCTGTCTAATAAGTGGCCCTTGTACAAAACGTGCTCTGTGCTTTTCCAGATATTTGTATGTCAGGCAGCTACACAGCAGCAACTTCTGTAATCCCTTCTCCTGCAGTTAGAGCTACTAGAAAGGCTTAATAATATCCCAGAGGCAAAGATGAAACGGTATCTCCACCGCTACTGTTTGCTGTAGAGAGCTTTTGAAGTAAAGCTTAAGATGTCTTTATTTCCCTACCAGAAAGAATTTTTTTTGCCCTTCTTTCTCCAGTGTTATCATGATGATGAGTTTCTGCTTGAAAAATATTCCAAGAGGCTGCAGTGTTCCCATAAAGCATTATGGAATGAGAACAGCTTTTCATCAGGGGCTCCTGGAATCTGTAAGTACAGTTTGTCACTACAGAAACCCACAGCCGCCCTACCACCGATCTCAATATAAAATCCCACACTTTCTTCCTTATCAGATTTATAGCAACCTCAGCCTTCACTAGCAACTTACTCCTGGATGGCTTTTGGCTTTTAACTTCCATCTAATTAAATCTAAACTGAGTTTATCTACAGCTCCAATTTATAGCTCTTTTTTATTTTGTATAAGAAAGAGAAATATGATAAAGCTGCTAAATCAGAGTATAACCTCATCAAATGATGGTCCAGATTGATAAACAAAAGGTGACATCATCACATTCTTGCAAATACTTATTGATTATAATTATAGTAATTATAGCTAGTACTTACAAGCCCTAATCCTTTCTCATGCCCTATTGTGTCAGGTGCCTTATACTCATGGAACAAAAAGGAAGTCCTGAAATAACGATTTATGATTTAACCGTATGACAAAAGAGAACAGAATCATATAGAGGGAGCTTACAACAAAACAATGCAACACCACCAACCACCATAACTCCTGTGAGACCTTTGTTAAGTCTCTTGTAGGTATCAAATCAAGCAAAAATTCTTAGAAGGATAAAAAATAATAATGATGTAGTTTAGCAGAAGTTTCCTGAGGATCTCTTCCCACAAGAGATTAAAAAAAAGGAAGAAAGTGTCATTGAGTTTGCTCTGAAAACCTAACGGCAGAGGCTGGGCACAGCATTGTGGATTCAAGGGAAATTTCATTTTCTCAGTGGCAAATAACAGATGAAAGATAGACCCAGAACATTCTTAAAAGCAAAGCTAACCAGGTTGCTACAGAGTATGCTGCAGAAAGAAAAGCAGTTGTGGAGGAATATTAAAAAAAAGGGAGTAGGAAAATAGATTTGCAGCACCATTCTGAATATATGTGAACAAGGAAGTTGCATTGCTGGAGGAAAGGATATAAAAATTGTCCAGACTGAAACCAACGATCTTCAGGAGTATTACTTAATTAAAAAAGTTTAAAAAAAAAGTCTTTGCACATGCAAATATGCGTGTGAAATATGTAGAAAATAATCCCTAAGACCAAGATAGCATAAGCGTAAGGACCTCAAGATATCCCTGTTGAAGCTGTTTTTTAGATTCCAAGGAAAATGAAGATATTGTCGATAGTAACGCAGGAAGATTTGAACAAGTTCTGTTTTAATGAGGCTGAACTGTGTCACGAAGAGAGCAATCATACCAAGAAGAGGTAACTATAAACTAAAAAAAGGTAAGGTCACCAGAGGATCAGGAAAGATTGATGTCTAAAGGAGTCTCAGGGAATGGAGTAAAAAAATGGATGTTGCAAAGCATTTTGCCATTTTCTCTGATATTTCAACACCACTCCCACTCACACTAGACTATGTATTCAGTAATTTTATGGAACGGTGAGACTCAGCCACAGAAAGAGTCGGAAATAATCAGAATATGTAGACAGTAATATTTGCAGGAGCTCACCTGAATTATTTAGAATAACAATATTCATTCGCAGGTAGCAAAGCATGGGAAAATACACCTATTTAGGTTTGTAAGGAAAACTTCTTAGGTTTGTAGGGAAATCTATTTAGGTTTTGTAGCAAAATACACCAAATTTTAGGCTTGCCACATGCATGAGTTCACCAGCATAGTTTGACTCTAATGAAAAGATCCAAGCTAAAAATCCACACCAGCAAAGTTTATATATGGTTATAAAAGTCCTCCGTCGCTGCTCAGAGCAAATGGAAAAGCAGGTGGTAAAATGAGTACTTCGTTGAACACACACGGGTTTTTACTCATTTACTTCTGAGCTGACGTGTTATTGTATGAGCTGAGTTATAAGCAAAAGCCAGAAAATACAGTCCATATGCCTCATGAAATAATATCATTATAAACATTATTGTACTATCCATATTGTAAATAGCTGTGACAGTTTATCTGGGTAAGGCCTGTTAGTATAAATTTTTTTTTTTTAAATGTTGATTTATACCAGTTTGATTTTGATTCAATACATAAGCTGAAGTGAGTGCTTCACCTGAGAATTTAAAAATGATCAGCAGGTACAATATAGTAGGTCCTACTTTCCGACATTCCTCCTTTCTGTCCCACAGCACTGGAGGACAGCTCTCTCATTAGAGTTGTTTTCTTCCAGTTATTCTCTCCATTTCCATATAGGGACAACAAAGACCAAAGTGGAAAGGGAGAAAAATTATGCTGCAATCTCCAGCTTCACCGCAAAGGAAGCCAGACTCCTCGGTGAAGTAGTAGTGCAGAGGACCTGTCTGACCCTCAAATCTAAAACCTCAGCAGGAGGTTAACTAAACTGAAAAAAAGTGGAAAAGCCTGTAGCTGACATCTTCAAGGAGAGCTAAACTTCAAGTGTTAGAAAGTCCATGTCAAAACATGGGCATGGGACTTTGGTGCAACTCATTGTGAATTCTCTTCACACTCCAGAATATGTCTAGGCTTACATGCTGTATTTCTAGTATATCTATGAAACCTAGGCAAAAAACAGAGTGTAGAGTACTCCCCCCTACATGCATAGAGTTTCCTGATTATTATATTTCCATAGAAACTTAGATGGTCTTGATGACTCCACTATTTGTCTTGAATGTAGAAGAGATATTAGAGTTGGTGGAAGATCTACACCTGGACCTGTCTCTCCTTATGCACTACAGACACAACGCTCTCAGTCCCCAGACCTGGGAAGAGAACAGAGCAGTAAATTTATTCTAGACTGACATATTCAAGTGAAACTTTAAAACATTTCATTTCATGATAATCTTTTTCATTGACAACAGGGAGAAAGAAAGCACAAAGGTAGATGCTAGTGGACTGCAAATTTTCAGTCCACCATCCTGCTGTCTAAACTATGCTCATAGCTGCTAATCCTTTCTCTGCAGCGGTCCTAATCTACCTGAACCGGATTCTAACAACCTTGCCAACTATGTATAGTGTCCTGATGGCTTGTCCTGCTGCTTTATCAGCAGCAGCATGTATCCACCCACCAGCCTTGCTACAGAGCTTCAGGCTTTCACGATCCTGTTCTCACAGTGTCCCTTAATTGTTCCCATTTCTTTGATGCTCTTTTTCTAGGCTTTGCTTCAATAACACTTTGCTTGTCTTTCTCTCGTTCACAGTGGGCATCTTAGCACTATGGATAGTATGAATGCCCCTTTCATAAATACTGTGCCAGCTGGCCCACCCCATGCCTTCAAATTGGAAGGCTCTCAGCATTCTGGCTGCTAATCTGACAGTAGAGTCCGCATGGAGTTAAGGTGCCACCACCCTGTCCTAACAGTGCATAAACAGTACAGCAATACTCAGCATTCAGTGTCACATCTTTATCACAGCACATAGCAACAATTTCGGGAACTGCATTAGAAGGTAAAACAGATAATACCTTCATTTACGTTGCCTGCTGGCAATAGCAGATACTCATTCAGATATTCAAATACTTTTCTTTCTTTCTTTCTCTCTCTCTTTCTTTCTTTCTCTCTTTCTTTCTTCTCTCTCTCTTTCTTTCTCTCGCTCTTTCTTTCTCTCTTTCTTTCTCGCTTTCTTTCTTCTCTCTCTCTCT